>Ga0126383_10000124_pt1 | contig 36953 bp, 29 predicted proteins | sample PanSoiMetPlot_35_FD_96882 | JGI IMG/M metagenome (GOLD analysis project Ga0126383, IMG submission 96882) | Tropical forest soil microbial communities from Panama - MetaG Plot_35 | ecosystem: Environmental > Terrestrial > Soil > Tropical forest > Bulk soil | place: Panama | collected 2016-02-17 | reverse complement strand
TTCTGACTTCTGACTTCTGACTTCTGACTTCTGACTTCTGACTTCTGACTTCTGACTTCTGACTTCTGACTTCTGACTTCTGACTTCTGACTTCTGACTTCTGACTTCTGACTTCTGACTTCTACTCACGATATCTATGAGCGCGAAAACGGAATAACTTGCGAGGTGCATTGGGCGCAATCCCGGCCTTGCGCGCGGCGATCTCGACTTGCTGTGCCGCAGTATCGATGCCCGCCAGGTTGGGCAGCAGCAGACCGCGCGGATAGCCGCTTTCATCCTCGACGATCACGCCGTAGACGTTTGGATCGAGATCTTCCAGGTTGCAAGGTTCAGGTTCACTCAACACATCAACCGAATACTTCAGGTTTGGGAGCTCGTCAGCCCGCACCGGCGTAAATCGTGGGTCGCGGGTAGCGGCGCTGACCGCGTTATAGATGATTTCTTCGGCCAGCGTATCCTGCGAAGCTTCAATCGTCCCGATGCAGCCGCGCAAATCGCCGTCCAGCGTCTTAATCGAAACAAAGCATCCGGCGCGGGCAGTGAAAAAGTCAGGCAGGTCATCAGCAGGCTTGATGATCTTGCCGGTATTAGCGAATACCTCAATCGCGGAGCGGGCCAAGGCAGGGATCGCTCGCGCGAGATCCTCTTGAGGGTCTGTGGATGATCTATCCGGCGCGGAGGCTGCCGACTGGTTGCGCGGCGGTTGTCCGGTAACTCGATCGTCGATATACGACAGCTGGGCCACGAGATAGCCGACGCCGAAGGGAGCTTCGTAACTGATCACTTCGCAGTTTGAAGTCTGCTCTGCCGCCGCGCCGATGGCGACCAGCATCGACCGGTAGCCGCATTCTCCCGCCGCTCGCCGCAGTTCCTGATCGATCTCGACAATGCGATCCGGCGCGCAGTTATGGACCGCGTCTACCACCTGGTCGTCAAACAGATAGGCCTGCGGTGAATAACCAGCCGGGGCCTCAGGCTTCAGCCGATGGCTGAGATCGCCGCTCGCGACAAAGGCAGTGCGTCGCCCGGTCTTTTGAATCGCCTCGCGCACGCAGTTCCCGAAGCGCACGTGAGCTTCATTGGAGAGGAAGTTGTAGCCGAGCGAAACGACCTTGCCGCTCCAGCCGTTGCGTCGCAGAAAGTAAAGCGGCACCGCCGTGCCGTGATCCAAATCAAAGCCTCTGATCCGCATCACCAGCAAATGCTCATTGGCGGCGGTGCGGGTAATCTCGTGAAGCAACGCGTCGTCGAGTTCGGCGTTGATGGTGGCGGCCGGCGCCCGAAAGTTGGCAAAATCGCCGTGTAACTGCGGGCCGTCGTAAGCGATGAAGGCCTCACGTTCGAGGGGCGCATGTGGTGAAATCGTGACCACGGTTTCCGCCCCGCTGGCGATCACCCGGCGGGTGAGTTCAGCCATGCCCTCAATCGAAGCCCGCACTTCGGCAATCGCATCGCGGCCAACCTCAGGCACCATGATTGGCGGATGCGGGGCGATACCTACGAAGACTAATGAACTCGCGTGGTCCATAGTCGCCACCGCGGGAAGAATTAAGCGCAGCTTAACGCAGATAGAGGCAGATAAGAAATCAATTTTGGCGGGCGGTGACGGGTCACGGCTTTGGTTTACTTATAAAAAGCGCCAGAAGTCAGAGGTCAGAAGTCAGCGCCGGCAAGTTGGTGCACGCCAAATATGGCGTCACTCGCTATCGCCGGTGGGACTCGGCAGTTTATGATGGTCAGCTGATGAATGCTTTCGAGGTAATCATAGTTGGAGCAGGTCCGGCGGGATCGTTTGCGGCCGAGCGCCTGGCTCGCGCCGGAGTGCGCGTCGCGTTATTCGACGGCCGGCCGCCGGGCGAGCCCAAGCCGTGCGGTGGAGGCGTGACCTCGAAGGCGCTGAAGGCTTGGCCGCATTTGCTCGAGGCCGCGGGTCGGACGATCGATGAACTCGATTTGTACTCGCCATCGGGGAAACATCTGCATTTGAAATTGGATGAGCCGTTTGCAGTTTATTCACGGATCGCCTTCGATACATTTCTGCGGGAGCGCGCGCGGGAGGCTGGGGCAACCGTAATCGCTGATAACGTTTCGGGCCGGGGATTCGCACGTGGTGGTGACGCGCTATGGATTGTGCGCACGAGAAGCGGAGACGAGTTCTCGTGCCGGTGCCTGGTGGGCGCGGATGGAGCCAATAGCGCCATCGGTAAGAAGCTGGCGGGACCATTGCCGCCGGCCGAGATGGAAGTCGCGTTTGGTTATCGCGCGCCGTTGCCGGACAAAGACCGCGCGGCCACGGTGGTCGCGTTCCTGCCGAACTGGGTTGGTTATGCCTGGGCCTTTCCGCGGGTCGATCACGTGTCGTTTGGTATTGCGACAACCCAGGATGCTTTTGATCACGAAGCGCTCGATAAGCTCATGTGGGATTTCATGTTGAGCTATTACGAGAGCGCCGGCGCCGGGAGCAAGAGCGATCCGATCAGAATGCGTCTCTGGAAGGGCAGCGCCTCGTCAACCGAAAATTCGCACACTGACAGTTTGCGTTCCCGGCTGAAGCAGTCGGCGGAACGTTACGCCGCCCGGATACCCGGACTGGCGCCGCGCACCTGGGATAGCCGCAACGCTTGTGGCGACGGCTGGGCCCTCCTGGGCGACGCAGCGGGTTTTGCCGATCCCGTCACCGGCGAAGGGATTTATTATGCGCTGCGCTCGGCGGAACTGTTTGCCGACGCTTACTTAAAAGGCCGGCCGGAAGATTACGAGCAGCTTTGGCGCGCGGACTTCGGCGGCGAGCTCAAACGCGCATCAGAGATGCGCCGCCGTTTTTATGGAAACTTCTGGGGCGCGCCCTTCACTGATCGCATGATCGAATTTGCCCGCGGCCATCGGGGCATTCGCAAGGTTTTGGGACAACTGGTGGCGGGCGACCAGGGCTACGTCAACCTGAAGCAGAAATTGGCGCGCAACGCCCTCAAACCGCTGTAAACATGGGCCGGTCAGAACCGGGAGCGGTAGCGACCGGGCCACCGGAAAACACCAGCCGGCCTCGCTCCGGTTTCCTGCGAAAAACGGTGAGAAGCCCTTGATCGGGTCGCTACGCTTCGCCCGTTACTTCGCTCGTCTCCAAAGGGGGAGGAAGAGGGGTTCCCGATTCTGACCCGGGGGCTCTTGAATCTCGGTCGCGCGAAAAGGTAATCTGTCTTAGGAATCAACGATTTCAGTTCAGCTGCCCTGGGGCACTCTCGGCAACCTACCTCGTAAGATGAACTGTCTCTGTTCCGCCCGATGAGCATTCACGGAACTCTTAAATCCATGGCTGTCTCTGACCTGCTGCAATTTCTGGCGGCGGGCCGCAAGACAGGTACGCTCAAATTTGCCCGCGGCGCCATCATCAAACAGATCTTCCTGGAAAAGGGCGCCATTGTCGGATCGTCGTCAAATGACCCGAAGGAGTTCATTGGCCAGGTACTGCTGCATTACGGAAAAATCACGGAAGAGCAGTTACGGGATGCGATGGAAACGCATCGGGAGTCCGGCGATCGGCTGGGCGCGGTGCTCTCGGCGCGCGGTTATGTGAGCCAGGCCGACATCATGTACGTGCTGCGTACCCGCACGCTGGAAATTATTTACGACCTGTTCATCTGGGAAGAAGCCGAGTTTGAATTTTTCGATGGCGAGCCGCTGCCGGCCGACATGATTCGCATCAGCGTCGATGCCACCAACGTGATCATGGACGGCATCTATCGGATCGACGAATGGTCGCGCTATCGCAGCGCCATCCCATCTGATCGAGCGTTCTTTGAGCTGATGCCGGGCTGGACGCAAACCTTGCCTGAAAGCAGCAAAGAGACCCGCGAGATTTTGTATCACATCGAGAAGGGTCTGACCGCGGCCGAGATTTGCTACAACATGCACACGTCTTTGTTCCACGCGTATGCCTTGTTGTTTGATTTGAGTGAGAAGGGAATTATCAAAGTGGCGGGTACGTCGCCCGCCGCGCCGCCCCCGCCGGATGCTGCGGCGGCCCGTCTGCCAAAAACGGCGCCCGAGTTGCTCAAGCTCGCGCGCACCGAAATGAAGAACGATAACGTCGAGAACGCGCTGGCGATTATTAATAGCGCCCTCGAGCTGGAACCCAAGAACGCTGATGCGCAGCGCTTGCGCGATCAGGCGGAGAAGAGGTTTATCGCGCAGGTTTATCAGAACGGAGTTTCGCCGCGCGCCGTGCCGAAGTTCATCGCCAACATTGAACAGATTGAAGCTGAGAGACTCGGGCCACAAGAGGGTTTTGTGTTGTCGCGCATCAACGGCGAGCTGGATGTGGCCTCGATAGTTTCCGTCTGCCCGTTTCGCGAGGTGGACAGCCTGCGGATGATTAAGAAATTGATGGAAGCCGGCATCATCGGATTTTGAGGTGTCAGTAGCCCGACCGTAAGGGAGGGCCTGATGCGCAACTTCATCCGCAGAGATGAAAGACGGATCGCTTTCGCAACGGGCCCTCCCTCACGGTCGGGCTGCTGACTCCAAAATCAGTGAATTACTATTCCGGCGCCAATGGTTAGGCCATTCATGTTTCTTCCCACGAAGCTCGCGGTGAATGGTCCGGAAATCCGCTCGGGATTCCTGTCCTTCGCAAACACCGGATTGTAATCGGCTTCGATCACCCGGATATCGATCCGCTTGCCGGCCCGAATATCCACGCCGCCGCCTACCTTCATGGCAAAACTCGTTACCCGATCCTGCAGCGCGAAGTTGAACTGCGGAAAGATATCGATGGTCTGCGATTGCCGGTTGGTGTAGCGCGCGAATCCGGCCAGCACCTGCGCGAAGGGCTTAAGCCGCGCGCTCCGGGGCTTCAGTTTGAATTGCATCCCGCCCAGGAACTGGTAGTAGCGCTCTTCGTTGTCCAGCGTTTGGTTGGCGCCCGGCGGGGTAAAGTTATCGAGGTAGTGCGTCTTCTTGAAATGCGCAGTGAAGTCGCCGACCACACCTACATGACGGCTGAAGTTCCGCGCGACCGATCCTTCAAACCCATTGAAGTTTCGCCGCGTACAGAAGAACTCTTGCGAGTTAGGGCCCAACATCTCTCCCGTCGCGACGCTGCACAAATCGGCAAATGTCTGTGCCCCGCCGCCCGAGTTGAAGGTAGCCTGGCGGATATTCGAAGTGAAGCGGCCCAGCGAGTAGCCGCCGTAAAAGTCCCAATTGTCGTAGTCCTTCGATCCCTGCGCCGTCGCGATGGTCGCTGTTGCCAGAATCGTAATTGCCAGTAACCAAATTTTCCTCATTTTCAAATTTTCCTTTCTGAATTAGGTCGGGTAGGCGTCCCTGCGAAGTGCCGGCACCAGGGCGCGCATACCTAGTCGCGCAGTAACCTGCGCGGGTTCGTGGCGGCATGTCTCAAGATTGATTCAACACAAAACATAGCTTTCCCTGCGGCGGTCTCGACCAGGTGAATCGCGTCTGCTTCAGCCCAGCGAAAGATCGTTCGTTGACTGACGCCGGCCACGGCGGCGGCCTCGTCAATCGGGATGAAGGTGGTGTTGAGCGCGCACCTGTCGCACCACCTTTCAATTGACTGCGGCGCGCGGCTAATGACGAGCAGACGCTCAGTCTCAATCGTGACGCGTGCCGTTTTTCTCTTCATCAACTCGGGTCCTGAGTCAGAGAGTCGGTACCACTCGCGTTAGCGGATGGATCAAGCATTTACGGTTAGGTGCCCATTGACCCACCCGCTACCGCGGGTGGTACTGACTCCACTGCGGGTGGTACTGACCTTCATTTTCCGGAGCAATCGAAATCTGCCAGGTGGTAATGATCAGGAATTTCCTCATGTCTGGTTCCTTTCGCGAAATGTTGTTCCCTAAAAATCTCTGGTCTAGAATGCTGGCTCGAACGAGGCGGGATAATCGGCGAGGCGTCACATAAAAGTCTTCAACCCGGCGCTCAATTGATTCTCAACCACTTCTCAACCGCTAAATGAGCAAGGAAAATCGGCACTTTTACGAATTCGGGCCTTTCCGCATCGATACGCGAAATCGCCAGGTCCTGCGCGAGAACGAAGTCGTGCCGCTCAAAGCGAAGGCGGTTGACACGCTGCTGCTCTTGATTGAAGGCCGCGGTGATGTGGTCGCCAAGGATGAGTTGATGCAGCGCCTGTGGCCGGACAGCTTCGTCGAAGAAGCGAACCTCACGCAAAACATCTACACCCTGAGGAAGGCGCTGGGCGGCGATTATATTCAGACCGTGCCGCGGCGCGGTTACCGCTTTGTGGCCGACGTGAAGGTGGCAGATGACACCTCAACGGATGTGATCGTAATTAAGGAACGAACCCGGACCAGTGTCAGCTATGAAGAGGACTTTGAACCGGACGCGGCGGCCGGGTCGGGCAACGGCGCCTACGCTGACCGGTTGATGCTGCCCGCCGCTAAGCGGCGTCCGCGCCTGTTGTGGGCGGCTGCGGTTCTGCTCGGAGCGCTGGCCCTCGCCCTGGCGGGTTGGTTCTTTATGCGAACGCGCGCGACGCCGTTCACTTCGGTAAAGCTGGCGAAGTTCACTACCACGGGCAAGGCCCTGAAAGTCGCGATTTCTCCGGACGGCAAAAACGTCGCCTATGTTCTGGGCGAGGCCGGGCAACAGAGCATCTGGCTGCGGCAGATGGCTTCCGGCAAAGAACTGCAAATCGTGCCGCCGAAAAAAACTGATGTGTATGGGGTCACCTTTACACGCGACGGCAACTACATCTTCTATGTTAGCCAGGAACAGAATTCACTCGCCATGCTTTATCAGGTGCCGAGTTTGGGCGGATCGCCTGACAAGCTAATGGAGGACGTTGATTCTCCGATAAGCTTCTCGCCCGACGGGCGGCAGTTGGCGTTCATTCGATTCAGTCCGGGCAATGGCTCCATCGTGATCGCGAACAGCGATGGCACCGGGGAGCGGGCGCTGGTAACCACGCGCATGACTGACGCGCTCCGCATCGGCCCCAACGGCGTGTTGCCTCCTTCATGGTCTCCGGACGGGCAAATCATTGCGTGTCCCGTCAGCATCAATTCGACGCAGTGGGACCAGACGGTTTACGGCTTTCGGGTAAAAGACGGGTCGGCAGCGCCCCTGACCGCGAACCATTGGCCGGCGCTGGGCCGCATTGAATGGGCGCCGGACGGCAAAGGCATCGTGGCGACGATTATTGAAAACGAAGCGACGCCGGAACAGCAGGTGTGGTTTGTGCCCTATCCCAACGGAGAGTCGCGGCGAATTACGAACGACTTGATGGATTACCGCGACCTCGGAATTACGGCTGACGCCCGGACCCTGGTTACCATTCAATCGGAAAAGAAGGCGAATCTCTGGCTGGCTGCCGCGGCCGATCTCGACCATCCCACCCAACTCACCTCGACCAGTTACGACGGGCTGAATGGAATTTCCTGGACCCCGGATGGAAAGATTGTCTACACGTCGCAGATTAACGGCGAGCAAAATCTCTGGATGACTGAGCCCCACGGTGCGCCGAAGCAACTGATCGCCCATGCCGGCTTCAGCGAACAGCCGGTCGTCTCTCCCGACGGCCGTTACATAGTTTTTCTTTCCAATCGCAACGGTCAGGAACATCTTTGGCGCATCGATATAGACGGCAAGCATCCCACGCAGTTGACCCACGGACGGGGCGATCGGCAACCGACATTCACTGCCGACGGCCGGGCGATTATCTTTCGGTCCGGCAGTCCGGCGAGTCTTTTCCGGGTGAGCATCGACGGCGGTGAACCGCAGCAGCTGACAGATACTGGCGGCTTCGATCCGAACGTGTCGCCGGACGGAAAGACTATCGTCTGCGGTTATCGGCCGGCGCCGGCGGCGAAAAATCAAATTGCCCTGCTCAGTGTCGAGGGCGGACAGCCAAAAATGATCTGCGACTGGCCGGCTGAATTCGGACGCATTCATTGGATGCCCGACGGCAATGGGATTGCCTATGCTCCCCGCCAGGCCGGTATCGGCAATATCTGGATGCAGCCCGTCAGTGGCGGCGCGCCGGCGCAACTGACCCATTGGAATCCAAATCCGATCTTTTCGTTTGACTGGTCGCGCGATGGCAAATGGTTGGCGTATGCCAGCGGCAATCTCACCAGCGATGTCATACTTATCAGCGACGCCGGACACTAAGAGGTATGAGAATCAGAACCGGTGACCGGGCCCGGAGCAATCGATGCATGAAACCTGCGGCCCAAAAAATAAAAGTTTACTATCTGCTCCCGCTTTTGCTGTTTGCCATTTGCGGGTTCTCGCAAACGAGTGAAAAAGACAGCCACGTCGATATCGTGGTGCGGGGCGACTACCGTTACATCACGGCCAACGGCATTCCCAATCACCGCCACGGAGACTTTCCGAATCGCGGGAACCCGAATACTATTCGGGCGCAGTCGTATACATTCCGGGTGCCGGCAAATCCGCGCCTCGCCAATGAGCTAACGCCGCTGGGGATGAATCCGTTCGGCATTGCTATCAATGGTGTGCCTTTCGATCCGGGCGCCGCTGAGTGGTGGAACAACGACCCGGCTTCCGGCTGGCAATACGAAGCGCTTTCGGGAAAGATCAACCTGGGCATGGACCAGAACAACGCCCACGTGCAGCCGAACGGGGCATATCACTATCACGGGTTGCCAACCGGATTAATCGAACGGCTGGGCGACGGCCAGCGCATGGTTCTGATTGGCTACGCGGCGGACGGTTTTCCGATCTACGAGCGGTATGGCTATGCGCGCAAAGATATCCGGACCGACATTAAACAACTGCGTTCGAGTTATCGTTTGAAAACCGGCACGCGAGCGAACGGTCCGGGCGGCAAGTACGACGGCAGCTTCGTGCAGGATTATGAGTATGTTGCCGGGGCCGGCGATTTGGACCAGTGCAACGGCCGCGAAGGAGTTACGCCGGAATATCTAAGCGGCACTTACTATTACGTGATTACTTCCGAGTTTCCGTTCATCCCGCGCTGTTTTCGCGGCACGCCGGATGATTCCTTCAGACGCCGCGGCCCGGCCGGCCCACGTGGCCGTCCGCCCGTTGGGCGTCCGCCGCGAAATTAAAACCCGACAAGGAGACCAGTCAGCAGTGCGAAAAATTATTGGAGCGGCTTTGGTGGTTGTCGCAGTTGCCGCAATGCTAATGAGCGGTGCGCGCGTCGCGCCGCTCTTAACGTCAGCCGCGCAGACTTCGGACCTGCAGCCGAACACGCTGTGCGCAAAGGGCGAGCGCATTATCTTCAGTTGCCCCATCAAGCGTCCCGCCAAGATAGTTTCGGTGTGCGCCGCGAAAGATCTGGCCAACGATCGCGGCTATCTTCAGTATCGCTTCGGCCTCCCGGACAAAGTGGAACTCGAATTTCCCAAAGAGCGAGCCGGCAGCCAGCAGAAGTTTCAGTACTCACATTACTTCCGGGCCCAGGTTGACCAGACCGAGATCACCTTCAGCATTAATGGCTACGAATACCAGGTGACTGATGATTACAACGGCGAAGAGAAGCCGGCGCAGACAATTCAGGGGGTGATGGTGACCGCGCCCGGCAAACCTAAGGAAGTCAGTTTCGCGTGCCGCACCAAACCAAAAGCTGACTACAGCGATTTGCAGTCAGTGCTGCCGAATTCACAATAGGGATTACGGCAGTTCCAGGCGGCCGTTCCAATAAAACAGAAAAACAAGGTAAGCGGCCAACCCCAGTACGAACAAACCCAAGGCAATTAGGACAACCGCGAGGCCGATACTCCAAATCGATCGTCTCGGGTGCAGGGCCGCGATCAACCCGAGCCAAATCGGAATTATCGTGCCTAGCTGCAGGATCAGACGCACATCGTTAATGCGACTGCGCGTCAAGTGAGGGAATCTCTCCCGCGGAAATACTTCCTTCACGCGTCTGGGCGCCGGAGGCGTGAGAATGAAGTGATAGCCCGCAGATTGGCGGCCGGACGTATCATCATCGAAGTAGTCCCATGGTGGAAATAGCACCATCAATACCACCAGCACGGCGCCGGCGACCGCGGCCACTATCTGCCCCCGACCCGGCGGATGCAGTATGACTACCTCACGATTTTGAGTTAGTAAGTATGGCTCTTGCATTTCGCTGCAGACCGGAGAGCTTCGCCCGCTTCATCGCGCTGCCGCGAAAACGTTGTGGATAAGCCTCTGGGGTTAATTCCAGGATGTTCGTAAGAGACGCGTCGACGTTTCCTGTGCGTGGCTCGAACCGGACTTCATCTGTGCCCGGAGTCATCTGGTTCCAGGGACAGACGTCCTGACAGATATCACAACCGTAGAGCCAACCCTCCAGCTGCTCCGCCACCTCGGGGCGAATTTCCGGTGCGCGCGACTCAATGGTCGCATGCGAGATGCATAGATTCGCGTCGAGCAGGTAAGGCTGGACCAGCGCCTTGGTCGGGCAGGCATCGAGACAAAGAGTGCAACTGCCGCACTGATCGGCGACCTCAGTTTCTTCGGCCGCGAGATCGAGACTCAGCAATAGTTCGCCGATGAAAACCCATGAGCCGAAGTCCTGCGTGATCAGGTTTGTGTGTTTACCGATCCAGCCCAGACCGGCGCGCGCGGCCCAGGCCTTGTCCATTACCGGTTGAATATCGACGCAGACTTTGCCCTCCGTTTCGGGCGATTCCAACTTAATCCAGGCGAGCAACTCGCGCAGTTTATCGCCGACAATGTCGTGATAGTCATCGCCCCAGGCGTAGCGCGAGACTTTGCCGGTCGCTGGAGAGTGCGGAACTCCCCGTTCGCCCGCGCTCCCGGTGCTGACCTTATGTTCGTGAGGCGTGTAGTAATTCAGCGCCACCACTACGATCGATTTCGCTGCGGGAAAGAAAAGTCGCGGGTCGGCGCGTTGGGCCGGATCGCGCTCCATCCACTTCATCTCGCCGTGATAACCGCGGGTCAACCACTCCTGGAGGTGTTCGTGTTCCGCCGCCAGTTTTTCGGCCCGGGCGATTCCCACCTTTGAGAATCCAAGTTGCCGCGCGCGCGCCTTGATTTGGGCGGCGGACAGCGGCGGAGCAGTGGCGAGAGATGATGGAACTTGATTCATTGGCTGGGCCAGTATAGCGGTTGCCGGTCAAGGCGTCAGAACCGGGAGCGGTAGCGACCGGGCCATGTCTGTCTGACTGAAGCGACGGGGTCAAAGAAATGGCGGCGCCTGGCCCGGTCGCTGCCGCTCCCGGTTCTGACAAAACAAAAAAGGCGCGCCCTTTGCGGACGCGCCTTTGTTTGGTTAAGGAGTTCTGGATTAGAACTCGAAGCGAACGGCCAACTGGACCTGGCGCTCGCGGAACAGTGTGCTGTCAGCACCCGTCACTTGCTGGAACGGCGTGTTGAAGAGCAGGCACTGGGCGCTGCCGCCGGTCGGACAACCAGTCGTGGAGAACGAATAGATCGTTGTGTTCACGCCGGTGACCTGGGTCCGGTTGAAGAAGTTGAAGGCTTCGCCGAGGACTTCGATCTTGGCCTTCTCGCCAATCGGGAACCGCCGCGAAACGCGGAGATCCAGGTACTGAATCGCCGGTTGGTGGTAGAAGTTACGCGGCAGCAAAGCAAAGCGCGTCGAACCACCGGAACCATTCACGCCGCCGCCCGGGGTCGTGCTGGAAGCGAATCCGAACGAAGTCGGAGCAATCGATCCAGAGATGGCCGAGGTGTAACGCGCGCCTGAGAACCAGTTGAAGATCGGCGAAATCGTCCAACCGTTAAAGAACGCGTGCGCGAACTTGTTGTCCTTATTCGCGTAGTGCGTGTTGTAGACCATGCTGTAGACGAACTTGTGACGGCGATCGAACGCCGACAGCGCACCTTCACCAGACTGATCGTAGGCATTGAACGGCAGATTGTTGCTGGTAAAGGTCACCGAGCTCTGGCCGTTGTCATAGGCCCGCGACAGCGTGTAGCTGCTCTGGACCTGCAAACCGCCGGTCAGACGCCGGTTGAACTGCAGCACCAGCGCGTGATACTTCGAGAAGACGTCGCTACGGATCTCGGTGACCTGCGCGAAGTTCGCATTCGGACGGGCGCCGGTAAAGATCGGCGTGCGATAAATTGCTCCGTCGTTTGGTCCACCGACGACGTTGACGTTGACGAACGCCGAAGGCGCCGGCAGGTTGGTGTCAACGAAGTTAGGCAGGTACTGGCCCAGGCTGCCGAGGTAGGAAGCCGACAGGACCGTGTTGTGCGCGACTTCCTTTTCGAAGATGAAGTCCCACTGATGAACTCGCGGCAACTGGAAGTTAGTGGCGAAGTACTGCACCGCCGGGGCCACCAGGGTTCCCGAAGTCAGCAGGTTCGGATAGGAGGGCGCAGCGGCGCTGGTCGCCGTCAGCGTTACCTGGCGTTGGGCCACGTCGACGCCGACGCCGGTGTTGATGAGCGCGTTGTAGACGGTCGAGTTGATCACGCGGCCGTAGTAAATGCCGTAACCGCCCCGCAGAGAGGTCTTACCGTCGCCCTTCACATCGTAAGCGAAACCGATGCGCGGTCCGTGATTGTTTTTGTCGCTCACGCGGTTGCCGGTCAGCGGCAATAACGGATTGATGCGGGCCGCGTCGTTAAACGGATTGCGCTGGTATTCGTAGCGATAGCCGAGGTTCACGGTCAACCGCGGCGAAACACGCCAGTCATCCTGCACAAAGAAGTTCATGTCCCGGGTCTTCATCACCAGACCCAGAACGCCCAGGCCCTGATTGAAATTGCCGCCGTAGCACTTACCAACTGTGCGCGTGCTGCTGTAGCAGGACGTGGTCGACACCACTGCGCCGCGGAAGGCCGAGTAGTCGATGATGAAGTCATTCAAACCGGAATAAAAATTCTGCGCGTTGGTGCCGCCGGTGTAGTTGAACTCACCGCCGCTGAAGCGCAGGTTGTTAATAATGTCTTTCACCAGATTGAAGTCGGCGCCGGTCTTCACCGTGTGCGAGCCTTTGGTATAGGTCAGCGTGTCGGCGAACTGAGTGCGACGTTCATCCGGAAACGCGGCCCGCTCCAGAAATTCGGGAATACCATAGGTGAAACCATTAGTGATGAAGGTTTGCGGCGAGCGGCCGCCGACCGAATTCGTCGGCTCACCCGGGTTGGGTGGCTGGCTGAATTCGTATTCGAAGTCCTGGCCGTATTGGAACCGGAATTCATTGAGCAGGTGGTTCGTCAGGGTTGAAGCCAGACGCGTATTGAAGTTGCGCGCGCGCACAAAGTCATCGCCGAAGTTGTCGGTGGCGCGCTGGTTGATCGCCTGCGTCTGAATGCCCGCCGGAGAATCCCAGTGCAGATCGTTGTAGGTGAAAGTAATGGTGTTGGAGTTATTGATGTGCCAGTCAACCTTCGGCAGGAACAAGCGCTGGTCGCCGCGGCGCGGCACTTCACCCGAAATGCTGTTCAGGAAGTTAACCGCGGTGTCGACCTGAGCATTGGTCAGACCTTTGCCGGTCGCCGTTGAGCCCGAGCGGGCGGAGGTCCCGGAGAACGCCGGACAGGTGGCGTTGGTGACGGTGGCGCCCAGGGGCTGCGTCAACAGGCAGCGGTCAACGCGATTGAGAAAATCGAGCGCGGTGAACTGCGAGACGCCCGGGAAGTTGCGGCGCTGTTCGTCATAGCTGAAGAAGAAGAACGCTTTGTTCTTGGCAATCGGACCACCGATCGTGCCGCCGTATTGATAGCGCACGTCTTCAGGCTTGAAGGCCGTCGGCGTCGAGACGCCGTTGACGATTTGGTTCAGGAAGCTGCGCGGATTGCGCGTGCCCCAACTGTTGTTGCGATCATAAAGAAAAGCGGAGCCATGAAATTCGTTTGTGCCGCTCTTGGTTACGGCGTTGGTCACGCCGCCGGCGGAACGGCCATATTCGGCCGAATAGCTCGAGGTGTTTACCTGAAACTCTTTGATGGCCGCCTGGCTGATCACGTAGCTGATACGGGTGCGCCCGCGTTCTTCCGCGAAGAACGCCTGGTTGTTGTCGCCGCCGTCGATGGTGTTGTTATTCAAGAGACCAGAGATGCCGCGGAAGCTGATCAGACCGAAGGTGCCGTCGGGAACTGCGCCCGGAGTCAAAATCGCGAAGTTGGACCAACGCCGGCCATTGATGGGAGACTCGTTAATCGTGGTCTGGTTTACGTTGCTGGAAAAATCCTGTTGGGTCGTATTGATGACCGGCGCTTCGGCGGTCACCTGAACCGTATTGGTTGAACCCGCCACGCCCAGCGGTATATCGAGTGTCGTCTCGCGGCCGACTTCTACCACCACCTTGTCAGCGGTAAACGCCGCAAAGCCGCCGCCATTCACATTCACTGAGTAATTGCCCGGTTGCAGGTTCGCAACCTTGAACCGGCCTTCGCCGTCGCTCGTCGCCGTATCTTCTTTCCCGGTATCGATATTCTTAACGGTGACCGTGGCGCCGGGGACTACCGCGCCCTTGGGGTCAGTGACCGAGCCGCCGATGGCGCCGGTCACTGTTCCCTGCGCCCAGGCCACCGCGCAAAACGCTAGGACCAGCACAGAGACAAAACAGAATCGTAGAAATTTACTCATAACAGGAGAACTCCTTTAGGGGTTAAAGTCAGTTAGTTTTTAGCCAATTGCGCGCGAGCCGTCGGGCGCTGAACCTTTGGATCTTTAAGAACGGCAAATAAGCGACTTATGACAAAGCAGAATGAAAGCTTCTACCACGATTATCGACGCAGCCGCAAGCCAAAAACACCCCTTGCCAGCTTAAAATTTTCTTAAGCGAGCCATACAAAAATAGGGGCGCGCCAACGCTGGCGCACCCCTGCCTGATGTTGTGGCAACTTCGATCGATAACCATCAAAACTCGAAGCGAACACCCAGCTGAATTTGACGCTCTTTGAAGAAGAAGCCGTCAGCTCCAGCGACTGTCGCAAACGAAGGATTGTAAGTCGCAATTACCTGGCCGCCTGAATTTGAGAGCGTGTAAATCTGATTGTTCACACTCGTCACTTGCGTGCGGTTGAAGATGTTAAAGCCCTCACCGAGCACTTCGAGCTTGTAGTTCTCATGCAGGGTGAATCTTCGCGAAATCCGCAGATCGACGTACTTGATCGGCGGCTGATGGAAAAAGTTGTTCGGCAGATACGCGAACCTGAGCGAACCGTTCGCGCCGTTGACTCCGCCGTTCTGGCTGGCGCCGAAAACGGCGCTGGTGGTAAAGCTGTTCGTGGTGCCCGTGTAACGAGCGCCCGAGAACATGTTGACTACCGGCGCGATGGTCCAACCGTTCAGGAACATCTGCGAGGTTTTGCCCAGAGACTTGAAGTTGGTGTTGTAGACCACACTGGCGACAAACTTATGCCGGCGGTCGAACGCCGAATAACCGTACTCGCCCATTTGATTGAAGGGATCGAACGGGGCCGAGAAGGTCGGCGTAAAGGTCTGCGAGTTCTGCCCGTTGTCCTTGGCCACCGACAGCGTGTAGCTGCTCTGGAACTGCAAGCCGTTCGTCATGCGACGGTTGGCCTGGAGCACCAGCGCGTTGTACTTGGTCGAGATGTTGCTGCGAATCTCCTGAATTTGTCCGAAGTTTGTGTTCGGTCGATTGCCCGAGTAGTACGGGAACACCCAGTTGCCACCGGCAAATGGACCATCAACGATCGAAATGCGGCCCACGCCCGTGGGCGGATTCAGGTTCGTATCGACAAAGTTCGGCAGGTACTTGCCAAAGCTGAACAGGTAAGAAGCTGAGACGACCGTGTTATGCGCGACTTCTCTTTCAAATACGAAGTCGCCCTGATGAATCAGCGGCACCTGGAAGCCCTGGGCGAAGTAGTTGACGGTGGCCGTACCCAACGGCGCGCTCGGCAGAATGAACGGGAAGATGGGCGCCGCCGGATTGCCCGCCGGATTGGTGGCATTGCCGGAGCACAGCGCCGCCGTACAGGCTGCCGGGACGGAAGCGACAATCTGACTTTGGCCGGCGACGCTGGTATTGATCAGAGACTGAACGATCGCCGAGCCGTTGATGCGTCCATAATAAATTCCGTAGCCGCCACGGAGACTCGTCTTGCCATCACCGTTGACGTCAAGCGCAAATCCCAGGCGCGGACCAAAGTTGTTCTTGTCACTGGGCCGGTTGGCAGTCTGCGGCAGGGCCGGATTAATTAACGCCGCAAACGGCTGCGGCAGTTGCTCATATTCGTAACGCAGTCCCAGGTTGAGCGTCAGCCGCGAAGTGGCGCGAAAATCATCCTGCACAAAGAAAGCGTAATCGGTGGTGGGAAATTCGAAGCGCGCCGGCCCGAAACCCTGCTGGTAGTTGCTCGTGTAGCACTTGCCGGCGAGCCGGGTGGTGGTGGCGCAAACCTTGGCCCCATCGCGCAGTGAATTGTTGGTGGTCCAGTTCACATAGTCGACGATGAAGTCGTTGATGTTCGAATAGCTGTAAGAGCCGGCTTCGGTGAACAGCTCATCATAGATTTCGTGCAGGTGATTAATGTCGGCGCCGAACTTGACGGTGTGCTTGCCGGGCGTATAGGTCACCGTATCGGCAAACTGTAAACGCCGTTCATCCGGCAGCGCGCGGCGATCCAGGCCGGTCGATTTTCCGAAGGTCAAACCGTTGGTCAAAGCGACCTGCGGCGAGAATCCATTTGCGGTCGTCGGCTCGCCGGGCAGGGCCGGTTGCGCGAATTGCGAATCCAGTTCCCGCGACCATTGGAAGCGACCTTCATTAATGAGCCGAGGCGAGATGCTGGACAGCAATCGCGCATTCACGGAATCGGCTTGCACAAAGTCATCGCCGAAGCCGTTGCGGTCGCGAGTCACCGTGGCCGCCGTCTGCACGCCCGCCGGCGAATTCCAGCGCAGGTTGTTGTAAGTGACCGACAAGGTGTTGTTGGGTGTAATGCGCCAGTCGATCTTTGGCAGGAATATCCGCTGATTACCGCGGCGCGGCGTTGGTCCCGTCAAGCTGGTCAGGAAATTAAGAGAGGAGTTGATCTGATCCGTGGTTAGGCCACGCACCGCCGCGGTTAACAGCGTGGTGTTCACGGTGCTCAGGTAACTCGGTACTGAAAAGACGGCGACGCCGGGGAAATTGCGGCGCTGCTCATCATAGTTGAAAAAGAAGAAGGCCTTGTCTTTTACGATCGGTCCGCCAATCGCGCCGCCAAACTGGTAACGAGTGTCAGGGGCTTTGTAAGCCACCGGCGTCGCCACGCCATTGATCGTCTGGGTAATAAAGCTGCGCGGATTGCGCGCGCCCCACTTGTTGTTACGATCGAAGAAAAATCCCTGGCCGTGAAATTCGTTGGTGCCGGATTTGGTGACGGCGTTAATCACGCCGCCGGCAGCGCGGCCGTATTCGGCCGAGTAGTTGGAAGTGTTGACCTGGTATTCGCGGATAGCCGCCTGGCTGATCACATAACCAATGCGCGTGCGGCCGCGCTCTTCCGAGAAGAACGCCTGATTGTTATCGCCGCCGTCAATGGTGCTGTTGTTGAGCAGCCCTGAGATGCCGCGGAAACTGATCAGACCAAATGTTCCGTCGGGAACAGTGCCGGGTGTCAGGATCGCCAGATTGGACCAGCGCCGTCCGTTCGTGGGCAGATTCTCCAATGACACTGAATTGATATTGGTGGAGACGTCCTGCTGGCTGGTGTTAATTACCGGAGCCTCGGCGTTGACCTGAACCGTGCCGCTGACACCCTGAAGGGACAGGCCCGCTTCGATTGGAGTCGACCGTCCCACTTCGACGACGACATTTTCATTACTGAACGACGAGAAACCTGACGCACTCACCGTCACCGCGTAACTTCCAGGTTGCAGATTCGTAAGTTTGAACGAGCCGTTGTCGTCGGTGGTCGCCGAATCCTCTTTGTTCGTACCCTTGTTCTTGGCCGTCACCGTCGCACCCGGGACGACTTCCTTGTTCGGATTAGTGACCGTGCCGTTGATCGCACCGGTCGTAGTCGATTGAGCGAAAGCGCCGGCCACACAAAGCAGTAGTAGCGATGAAATTAGAACGAAACGTATAGCATTATTCATGACTGAAAAGACTCCCTTTTTTTTGGCTGGCTTGACTCGGTGATCTCAAACCTACCGAGTATGTGGATATGTCGGGGAAATTGGTCTTTGATCGGGGAATTATTCTTAAGAAACCTGTAGAACGATCCAAACAGTTGTGGGGAAGACATGCGCACACGAAAGCCACTTCCTAAACGTGGCCGAATCGGGCAATATGCGTGCCTGAATCGCCGTCCGGGGCTTCCCCTCCGCGAATGGCCCATTTGGACCATTTGTCACACCGTAGTAACGTGAGGTCACCCTGTTCGGACACGAGATTTTGGATTTCTTATGAAATTCCAAAGGCAGGAGGGCGGACATCGTAAGATCGTCTTAGAACCGCTCACAGACGATTGCAATACCCTGGCCGCCACCGATGCACGCGGTCGCCAGTCCGTAACGGGCATTTCGACGCCGTAACTCCAGCAGCATGGTCAGCACCAGGCGCGTGCCGGTCGCCGCCAGTGGATGGCCCAGGGCGATGGCGCCGCCGTTGACGTTAGTCTTTTCGCGATCCAATCCGAGTTCTTGTTCGACGGCCAGGTACTGGGCGGCGAAGGCTTCGTTGACTTCAATCAAATCCATGTCTGAGAGTTTGAGTCCGGCTCTCTCCAACGCCTGAAGCGACGCCGGCACGGGCCCGATTCCCATGTATTCAGGTTCGACCCCCGCGTAGGCCCAACTGACAATACGACCGAGCGGTTGGATATTTTTTGACTTGACGAATTCTTCATCGGCGATCACCAGTGACGCCGCGCCGTCAACAATGCCCGAAGCATTGCCGGCCGTCACGAAGCCATCCTTGCTGAAGGCAGGCTTCAGTTTGGCCAGCCCTGCGAGTGTCGTTTCGGGCCGCATGTGATCGTCGCGATCAAACAGAGTAGATCCTTTGCGGTTCCTGATTTCAACGGGAGCGATCTCTTCCGCGAATACACCCTGGTCGCAGGCCCGCTTCGCCGCTTGCTGTGAACGCAGCGCATATTCATCCTGGGCGTCACGCCCAATTTCATATTTCCGCGCGAGGTTCTCAGCTGTTCCCGCCATCGGTGTGTTGCAGTAAGTATCGAGCAACGCCACCATCAAACTATCTTCGAGTTTTCCCTGGCCCAAACCGAATCCGGAACGCGCGCCGCGAATCACGTGCGGCGCTTGCGACATCGATTCCATTCCGCCGACCAGACAGGTGCGCGCTTCGCCGAGCTGAATCATCTGGGCGCCGGAAACTATCGATTGAATGCCGCTGCCGCATAAGCGATTAACTGTTAACGCCGGCCGATCGAATGGCACGCCCGCTTTCAAAGCGACGTGGCGAGCGCCATAGATGGCATCACCAGAGGTCTGCAAGGCATTTCCGATTATGGTGTGGTCGATTTCTTCGGGCGCGACTCCGGTCGTTTCCAGGGCGGCGCGCGAAGCAATCGCGCCGAGTTCAATCGCCGAAATATCTTTCAAACCACCTACGTATTCGCCCATCGGCGTACGCTTGCCACCTAGAATGAGAACATCCCGAGACATGGAATTAAGAGACCTCTATAGACAGGAATTTGAAGCTAATCAGAAACAAAGAATGCTAACAAGGCGAAAGATGTAACGCAAACTGTTAGTTTGCGAGGGTAATGTCCCAAACGCGTTGGGTGAAAATTCGTCCAGAGAGAGAGCTCGCTCCAGAGGCACTGAGATCGCACGAGATGCAGAGAAACAATTGAATTGAACACGACCGGATGCGAGGTTGTACCACATGCGCCACCTCAATCGATAAAGCGGTGCTTCTCGCGATAGCGATGCAGTAACTCCTCGAGGAAGCCTTCGTAAGTAAACGTGGCGAGATCGTATTGGGGGCGGAGCTTGAAAAGGATTGGCATCGCCACGCGCCAGGCCATCCACTGCCGCGGATAATCTTTCAACTCCCAACGCCGCCGCAGAAAACTTTCCACCACCGTGATTTCCTGCTCAGTCAGCTTGTCCAGATCGGCGGTGAAAGGCACGGGCGCAAAACCGCGTCGCAGGGCCGCATCAGAAACCGGCGACGCAAAAACTTCGTCGAAGTCCGGGGCTTCAGCTTCGCGTTCGCGCACGACTACGGTGCCGGCCACGAAATCGCCCACCCGTTGATCTCGCGCGGTGGCGAACACTGAAATCAATCCAATTGAATAAAAAGGCGGCACCAGGAAATCGACGGTGCGTAAGAGATTTCGCACCACGGCTTCAAAGAAAGAGATCGGCCGGCCGTCCTCTCTGATCACGCGCAGCTTCAACCAACGTTTACCCGGCGTCTGCCCCCGCCAGACCCACTCAAAGACCGCGAAGTAGCCGTCAAAGATCACCGCCTGAATTACGATCAGCAACGCGATGACCCACTTGGGCGCGTTCATCAAACGCGAACTGAGATCGGAGGCGTCGGTGATAATCGCGAAGAAGATCCCGATGGCGATCAATGCCCCAATCTGGATCGCATGATCAATGGCACAGGCGATGAAGCGATTGCCGATCGACGCCAGCGCGAAATGCAAAGGCACGCGCTCGGGCGTTTCGATAACCAGGGTGTCGTCCGATGTGATCACCGCAGACATGTTGACTATCTCAGGACACTCCCACCGTCGCTAATACGCTGGTCACCGCCTCGGGGTAAAGCTTGTGCTCTTCGATCAGAATTCGCGCAGACAACGTCTCGACATTGTCGTCCGCATAAACCGGCACTTCGCGGCGCGCAACGATGGGACCACCGTCGAGGGTCTCGTCGACATAGTGCACGGTGCAGCCGCTGGTCTTCGCTCCGTGTTCCAGCGCCTGCTTTTGGGCGTTCAGGCCGGGAAAAGACGGCAACAGACTGGGGTGAATATTTAGAATTCGGCCGCGATAGGCCTCGATGAAATCGGGCGAGAGCACCCGCAGGTAACCGGCCAGGCAGACCAGATCGATCTGACGTATTCTCAACTCTGAGACGATTTGCCGATCGTGTTCTTTCCGGTTGCGGCCGCCGCGCTCAATCACCAGGGTTTCGATTCCCAGCTCCGTTGCTTTCAGTAAACCGTCCGCGGCCGCCTGATCGCTGATCACGATCGCTATCTCGGCGTTGGGAATTTCCCCCTGCCGGACGCCGGCAGCCAGCGCCAACATGTTCGAGCCGCGGCCCGAAATCAAAATGGCAATCCTTTTTTTTGCCGGCGCTTCGGACATTTTACGGTTCAGCCGAGGTGAAGATTTGATTGAGATGGTGCTTGAGATGGGTGACGTAATCTTTCATCAGGTACTCAAGCGTCACCGGCTCAGATTGGGGCACGGTTTTGAAAGCAATCTCTTGTAACGTATGGCGCGAGCAAAGCGTGTTCAACTTCGCCGCGTCGGCATGGGCCATCAGATGATGCAAATGAAGATTGTAGGTCCGCCATAAATCGACAAGCTGCGACCACGGCGCCGTTTGATAGTGATTGATCCGCACCCAGGCGTCCTGATCGTAACCAGCGAAAATCAGATCGTCCCGCACCTGGCCCAGGACAAAGCGCGCGTGATTGTTGGCGGCGGAATCGATCAGGTGGCCGATGATCTGTTTCGCTGACCAATGGTCTGCGGCCCGCGCTTGTTCCGCTTCGCTTTCGCTTAGCTGCCGCAGTCGCGGCGATGCGGAATCGATCGTTTGCCTGAAGTCTTCGAGCCACTGCTCCATTGCCTGCTCCTAACTCAAATCAGGGTAACGTGCTTTTCACCTTGCGTGACCCGGCCGATTTCATAAACCGGGTCAATCGACTGTTTGAGTTGCGCCACGTCAGCCGCCGCGCAAACGACCACCATGCCGATACCCATATTGAACGTGCGAAACATTTCAGATTCAGCCACCTTCCCGATGCGTTGCATTAGATCGAATACCGGGAGCACCGGCCACGCACCGCGATTGATCTCGACCGCGGTTCCGTCGGGAAGAATGCGCGGGATGTTTTCCAGCAGGCCGCCGCCGGTGATGTGCGCCAGCCCTTTGATAACACCCGAGTCAAGCAACGGCGACAGCGCGTTCAGGTAACTGACGTGAGTTTGTAACAACGCATCTGCGACAGTCATCCCCAACTCGTCTACCAAGGTGTCTGGCTGATAGCCGAGCGTTTCAAAGAATAGTTTTCGCGCCAGCGAATATCCGTTGGTGTGCAAACCTGCCGCCGGCAGGCCCAGCACCACGTCGCCCGCCGCGATTGTCTTACCATCGATCACTTTGTCACGGCCGACCACGCCGACGATAAATCCCGCGATGTCGTATTCGCCGTCGGCATAAAAACCGGGCATCTCTGCGGTCTCACCACCCAGGAGCACACAGCCGTTGTCGCGACAGCCCGCGGTGATTCCGGCGACGATGGCGGTGACTGTTTCCGGCGCCAGTTTTCCGGTGGCAATGTAATCGAGGAAAAAAAGCGGTCGCGCGCCCTGGACGAGAATATCGTTGACGCAGTGGTTGACCAGATCGCGACCAACGGTGTCGTGAATTCCGGTGGCGAAAGCAATCTTCAGTTTGGTGCCGACACCGTCTGCCGAGGCCACCAGCACGGGCTGATGCAGGTGCGGAAAGGCGCCGTCGAACATGCCGCCAAAGCTGCCGATCTCTGACAGGGTGCGGGCGTTGAAAGTCGTGCGGGCCAGTTCCTTTATCTTTTCGGTGGCCCGATTGGCGGCATCAATATCGACGCCGGCATCGGCGTAGGTTGCTGGTTTCGTCATATCGGAGCGCGGGCATCATTGCCCGCTTGAGCGCGTAAGCGCGAAACAGATCTTGCAGTCACTGAGTGTGCGGCACGGGCGGGCAGAGATGCCCGCGCTCCATCGCGTCGCTTCATTTCCTGGCCGGCTTTTGTTTCGGCGGCGGACCAAAATCGCCGTAGGCAATGAAGCCGGATCGTGACGAATCATCTTTCATTCCTTCGCGTCCGGTCCAGATATCTTCCTTCGCCTCTTTGGCCGTGGTTATTTCGTAAAACTTCGCCGAATCGAGTTTCCCATGCGTCGTCAAAGTAATCTCGCCCTGCAAATCGGTGCGATAGACTTTCGCATTGATCCCTTTCAAACGGTCAAGGACAGGCTGCGCGGGATGGCCATAACGGTTCCAGGCGCCATCTGAAATGAGCGCCGCTTCAGGTTGCACTCGCTTCAGAAAATTTTCCGACGTTGCATACTTCGATCCGTGATGGGCAATCTTGATCACATTCGCCTTCAAGTTCAACTCTTTCCCCAGCAGTCGCGTTTCCGTTTGATCTTCCGCGTCGCCCATCAGGAGCATCGAGAAGTCACCGTAATCCAGCCGGAGCACAATTGAATTTGCGTTAGTCTCGTTGCCGCCCGTTTTCATGTGATCTTTGGTGAAGAACGGATCACTCGGCGCCAGGACGGTGACTATGGCGCCGCCGCCCAGGTCGTACTTCTTTCCGGGTTCAGCCTTCTCGTGCCGGGCCCCTGATTTATCAACCGCATCTTTGTATTCATCAAAAAATGCGTTGATTGACTGCACCTTGCTCTTCTTTGCCGGCGCCGGGGTGGGCGCGGGCTTGGCGCCTTTCTTCAACGGCGTCGGCGAAGGTTTGGGGGTGGAGAGGTCCACGCCGTTGTCGATCACGGTTCCCACTTTGATGGCGCTGATGACTTCGTCTGCGGCGCCGATGTGATCGGGATGCGGGTGCGTGGCGATGAAGTAATCGAGTTTCTCAACCTTGTACCGCTTCAAAGCGTCGAGAATTACTTTACCTTTACCGGCGTCGCCGGCGTCGATCAGGACCGAGGTGCCGGTCGGCGAAACGATCAAAATCGAATCGCCTTCGGTTGGCCCCACGTCCAGCACATGAACCTGCAACTCGCCCGTAGGTTTTGGTGGGCGGGCCCGCAGCCAGGGGCGGCCCCACTTCCAAAAGGCGAACCCGCCACCGGCGAGCAGCACCAAGAGCACGGCAATCGCGCATCCGCATCCGCGAGTCGATCTCTTCATGGCTTTGGAATCCCGGGTTCGGCGCTCACGGTGCGCGCAGGTTCGCCATCGAATTTATTCCGGAGTGTCTGGACTTTCGGCAGCATCAACATCAATCGCAATGGACGATTTTTCGTTGGCTGTGAGTATGCGACCTGGGAATTGTTAGCGCAACTTTAGGTTGTCCCTTAAAACTGTGTTGATAAGGGCCACGGCAAGCGGGGCAGTAGCCCGACCGTCAGGAAGGGTTCCCATGTGCGACTGTTTGAGCCCTACCTGACGGTTGGGCCACTGCCCCGGGGCGGGCAAGCCGCTCAGTAAGACGCTCCTCAACCTCATCCGAACTTCACGCGTTCCAGCACCAATAAGCCGATGGAGACGAGGGCCAGAACGTACATCAACGGATGAATGTCGCGGCGCCGGCCCACCATCAGGTACAGCCCAACGTGCGCGATGAATCCCCAGAGTATTCCCTGCGTGATCGAAAACGTCAGCGGGATGAGAATTAACGTCAGAAATGCCGGGACGCCTTCTTCGATCTTCGCAAAGTCAATCTGCGTGACGCTGCGAAACATGGCCGCGCCCACCACAATCAGCACGGCCGCAGTAGCGTAGGGCGGCACCATGCCGGCCAGCGGCGCGATAAACAGGCAAGGCAGAAAACAGAGCGCGGTGAAGACTGAAGTCATTCCCGTGCGGCCGCCCATCTCAATTCCGGCGATGCTTTCGATGTAGGCAGTGCCGGAGGAGGTGCCGGCGAGACCGGCGCCCATCGTGGCCAGCGAATCGACGATCAGACCTTCGCGCAGATTGCGCGGATGACCTTCGTCATCAACCAGACCGCCCGCATGCGCCACCCCAATGAAAGTTGAAATTGAATCGAAAAGGTCTGTGAACAGGATGGCGATGATCGAAGGCGCCAGACTTAGTTTCAAAGCGCCCAGCATGTCCAGTTTGAAAAAGACGCTCTTGAAATCAGGCAGCGCCAGCTTCTGCGCCGGCGCGGACACAAGACCAAATGCCCAGGCGATCAAGGTGATCGAAGCAATCGTGGCGAGAAACGCGAAAGCGCTGTGCCGCGACATCAGAAAAATGGAAAGCGCCACGCCGAAAATTGTCAGCAGCGCAGGCTTTCCCAGGACGCCGATCTTAACCAGGGTGACCGGATCGGAAACGATGAAGCCCGCGCTCTTCAGACCGATGAACGTCAGAAAGATGCCAATGCCGGCGGCCGCAGCGATCCTGATTTCCCGCGGAATCGCTTTGGCAATCGATTCCCGAATCGGGGTGACGGAAATCAATAGAAAGATGACGCCCGCCCAGAAAATTATCCCCAGCGCGGTGGGCCAGGGTACGCCTTTACCGAGAATGATCGTGTAGGTGAAGAACGCATTGATACCCATGCCCGGCCCGACGGCGAACGGCAGCCTGGCATAGAGACCCATCAGGAGCGTCATGGTGAAACAGATGACCACCGTCGCCGTTAGCGCTCCGCCGAAAGCCATTCCCGTTTTTCCATCAGCCGAAAGGATCTGCGGATTGACCACGACGATGTAGGCCATGGTGAAAAACGTGGTGATGCCGGCGATGGCTTCGGTCTTGAGGTTGGGCGACTGAGTTTGTGTGGCAGTCATCGATTCTCTCGAGAAGGGTCGGCGATCAGAGCGATGCGTCATCTCTGCGTCATTTTATCCAGAGACTCACGCAGCAACTTAGGCGTGTTCTCCGGGTTATAGCCGGTGAAGTGTCTTCTGATTCCACCGCGCTCGTCGATAACAAAAATCTGAGGCAGCGTATCGCCGCCATTAACTAATCTGATCAGGGATTGCGCGAAGTCGTCACGGTCAATTGCGAAATCGGAATTAAGGCCACGGTCGCGAATAGATTTACGAATCGCTTCGATATCGTGATCGTCGCTCATCACTACGCCCACGACGGCGACCGAACTATAGGATTGCTTCACCTCGTTTAATGCCGGCTGAACCATCCAGCAAGGAGCGCACCAGGTAGCGAACAAGTTCAGCACGACAATCCGGCCGGCATAATCCGATAGCTTCAATTGCTGCCCGCCAAGCGTGGTCAGCTGACGATTCAGAATTTCTCCAGGCACTGCGACAAAGGTCTCGAGCTTTGGCAGATCATCGCAGGGTCGCAGGGTGGGCGTGTTTTGCGGGTGACCGTCCTTGTCATAGTAGGCGCGCGTCAGGCAGCGCCGCAGTTGATAAGCCTGGCCATCGAACCGGTAGGTCCGGAGAATGGTTTCAATCGCCGATGCGTGGCTCTCGCTCACGATGTCGCGATAGCCTTTGGCTGACTGGCGAGCGGGGCGAATTTTGGTGGCGCCCTCGCCGGTCAGCAGCGCTTGATACGTGTGGCCCTGCTTTCGATAAATCCAGAAGCGGCAGTTTTGCGCGCCGCAGAGACAGGAATTCGAGGCTTTGATCAGAAATTGACGCGTGCCGTCCGCAGCCAGCCGCACCGCCTGGATCCGAAAAGCCCGGCGCGCGCCTCCGTTGGTGAGAACGCATTCGCGATCCTCTCTAGCGAGACTTTGCAGCAGTGATTTCGGTACCGGAATGCGAGTGCGACGTTGAGCAGCGACGGTCGAGGCGGAAAGGAGGAGCAGAACGGCGCCAGAGACCACGACTTTCCACCAGGAGCTGCGAACCGGGGCGGCCAACGGCTCCCGCAAGGTTGACGCAGGTTTAGTGAGGGTATCGGAGCTTCGATCGATCACTTTTACGTCCCGATTGGCCAACGAGTCAGCATCATCCGCGCCGGCGCGTGGATCAAGGCGCGCGATTCATCGTCAGCGTTGCCTGTTTGACCCATTTGCTGACACATGACCTCATTCTGAAGCCGCGAGACTCTACCACAGTCCGCTGTTGGATGAGCTGCGAGGCGTTGAATGGAGGTGACCTAATTTAACCGGAGCGCAACCGTCTCGGGCCGCGTTGCTAGAGAAAGGCAAGCGAGGACGCTTGCGCTCCAGTCCAAGATATCGCCGATTTCAAACCAGGAACTAACTGTTGAATGGAGTCTTACCGATCGCCGCTGTCGTCGTTTCTCAGCATGCGACAATCACCATGAAACATGGCGCCGGGCTTAATTGAAAGTGACCGCGTCGCGATGTTTCCTTTCACGGTGGCGCCGGGAGTGACTTCAACGCGTTCGTGGCCGACGATATCCCCGATGACCGTGCCGTTGACCACGCAAACGCCGACGTCGATGTCGGCTTCCACGGTCGCTGACTGGTCCACGATCAAGGTGCCCTTCGGCGACAACACCTTGCCGGCGACGTGGCCGTTGATGCGCAGCAGGTCCTTGAAGCTGAGTTCCCCATCCAGTTCCGGCTCAGTCGAGCCGTTACGTGGACGCTGCTTGATCGTCAGAGTGCTGGCGGCGGCGCCCAGTTGGCCAGAGATTATCCCATGGACCTCGGCCGAGCCGCGGTAGCTCGCCTCACCGGTAATTACGGGCACACGCGGTTGGAAATTGCCTTCTTTCCGGACCGGCGGAACTGAATGAAGGTCAGGGCGCGGTTTGGTTAATGGATGCGGTCCACCCGGACCGAGCGGGGCGATATTGCGGTGTGCCACAACCAGTTCGGGTGCGCACTCCTCTTGTTGCAGAGCAGGCTTGGCAGCAGGCATCGAGTTTCTCCTCGGAAGCCATCGGGGGCTTTCCTTGCCGATTCAATTTTCCCGTGGGAAGAGCCCGCCAGTTCGTCCGCCGAGCGAGCCTAAAAGAACTCCAGCATGAAGTAGCGGCACCTTACCACACACATGGCGGGGGTTCAAGGGTTTTTGGTCAGGTTTTTGAGAAACTCGGAGCGATAGGGCCTGGGCCGGCTGGCGCGATGGCGTCAGCCCCACCTGCGTTAGCGGGTGGGTTAAGTGCGTACCAAAGGATAAGCGAGCACCTTGATCGACATCCGCTGATGCGGATGGTACTGACCTTAGGCGCAATGGCGGCTCACTTCTCGTTTTGGATATTCAGGGCCAGAACATCCTGGTAAGCGCAGATGGCCGCCCGCTTGACGGGCCGCGGGAGTTTGATATTTTTCAGATCGATGGTCTTATTCCCGAGAATCCGCGCCTGTCCCAGCATCATCATTCCTTTGCCCTCATCGACATAGACGGGCACCAGCATCTTGAAATTATCTGAAACGCCGGATTGCGTAACATGGCCGTTCAGGGTCGTGCCGCCGTCGCTGAGTTCATATTCAAACTTATAGCTGGGCATTTCGGTTCCGTAGACATATTCGTTAAAGAACCAGTCCATCTTGCCGTTGCCGTCCATGTCCATCTGCTTGGTCATGAACTTTTCCACCGTCTGCTTCAGGTCTTCGGTGGAGACGTCCTGGTTGTAATGCGACTTGATGAAGTCGTGCATCATCGCCATGAACCGTTTGTCGCCGCCGCCGGCCGCGTCCCACATCATCTGCCGCAACATGTGCAGGATAAACGCGCCCTTCGGGTAAACGAGAAACTGATACGCCGCATAAGTCTTGCCGCTGCTGAGGCGGTAACCCTGCGTCACCGGGCCGACGGTATAAGGTTTAAGGTCGTGCGTGGCGGGACCCGCCTGAGTAATCCGATCGTGCTGGTCGCGCCAGAACTCGATGAACTTATGATCGTCCTTCATGGCGAATTGCACGAACAACGAAGCTGAGAATTCGGCAAAGCCCTCGCTCATCCATTGATCGTGATACGACTTCCAACCGACCATGTGTCCCCACCACTGGTGGGCAATCTCGTGGGGAGCGACATAGCGAAAGAAATTGTTGGACGCGAAACCGGCGCCGCCGATGAGATAGCGTTGCGTCGAATCCATGAAAGCCGTAAACGGCATATAGACCAGCGTGGGCCATGCCTGGCCAAAATTTCCCGCCGGTTGTTGGGTGAGGGCGAGCCGATCGAACGGCAGCTTGCCAAAGTATGCGTTGTAAATACGGGTTGAGTTCTCGGCGTCAGCCAGAATCTTCCCGGACATACCGGTCGTATTCATCGACCCCACGTTGCTTCTCACCATCGCGTCTTCATTGGCGTAATACTCGAGGGTGTAACCCGTATCAGGATCAGCGACCTGTTTCTTTTTGAAGATTCCATAGTTAAATCCGGCCACGGCTAATTGCGTTTCGCCGCTGGACCATTTTGCCGCGACCAGATCGCCGTCTGCCGCCTCCTCGACGGGCGCTCCGGTGCCGATGAGCGTCTTGCCCTTCGGATAGCGAAAGGTCACATCAAAGCGCGCGCGGTCGCCGAACGCCGTGCCTTCATTGTTTGGATACCAGCTCAGCCGCGCGCCGGGATTGACAAAGAAGTTGCCGCCGCCGACGTCGATGAGCGCGTCGCCACCGGAATATTCGAAATTGATCTTATAAGTCTTGCCGCGTTCGAGCGGCTTGGGGAAGATCACGCCAAAGTCCGCGTCTTCGTCCTTCGCTTCCTGCACGAAAGCCAGATCGTGCCCCGCTTCATCACGCACGCGCGAGACCCGCAGACTGCGGAACAAACTAAAAGGCAGCACTCGCGCGCCGTCGTCCTGGGCCGTCAGCGTGACCGTATCATTGGCGACGAACCTGGTGCCGCGAATCGCAGCGTCAATCTCGTGGCGCGTGATGTCGTAGATGCGGTGATCTTCGTTGGATGACGCAGTGCCGTTCGCATACTCGTCGGCGCGATGAAACGCGGTCCAGGCGCCGCGGTCGGTGTCGCCATAGCTCGACAGCAGCACTTCTTCCGGAGACACCTGGGGAATTCCTAACGAGTCATATTGAAAGAGCAGTTTGTTGAAGCGCTTGCCGTTAATGAACGCGGTGAAAAAGCCGGGCCGGTTCGGGTTGTCCAGGTCGACGAGCGTGCGCAGCTCGTAGTTTCGCCGCAAGGTTTTGCGCAGCAGTGACTCGTTATCGCGATAAAGCTCGCGCGCGTGCTCTGCCTGCGGACCGCCGGTGGCCATCTTGGCCTGCGCCGAGGCTTTAATCTCTTCAAAGGTCTTGTCGGTAAAGCGCAGGACCAGGCGATCGAAATCTTCTTTGATCGACGTTTCGTTGATGAAGAGCGAGAGATTGTGCTTTTCGACATCGGTCGGCGGCGTGAGGGTCAGCGTCCCCTCGCCGATAAAGACTGCGCCCACGTCGCGATCGTTGACCGGCGGCGCAAAGTAAATCTCGCCACTGTTCAGCGTGAAGGTGGCCGCGTCACGTTTAAGCACGAGGTGGTTGACGGTGGCATAAGGCCCGGCGAAATCGCCGGCCGCCCTCGCGGCTTCGCGTAACTTGTGATAGGTCGGATCGGAATTCGGTTTCTCGCCGGCGGTGACGGTGACGGTGGCTTCCACCGGCGCCAGTTCGAGTTTGAGATCGACGTTCGCGACCGCGCCTTCCTCGATCTTCAGGTCCGCTCGTTGCGCTTCGCTGAACCCCTGGGAGGAAACGGTCACCGTGTAAGTGCCGGGAGGCAGCCCTTCGACTTTGAACTGGCCCTGCTTATCGGTGACGGCGGTATAAGTCTGGTTGGTGTCGGTATCAGTCACCGTTACGGCTGCGCCTATGACAATGGCGCCTTTCGGATCGGTGATTTTGCCTTCGATGCGCCCGCCGGCGCCGTGAACCGTGATCAATGGTATGGCAAACAGCAGAACACTGATGACGATCAGCGCACGAGGAAGTCTCTTGTTTTTCATTTTCATTGGACCGCGCCGGGCGATCTGGAAACGTCAGGGATGGGCGACTCGGCGCCGGGTTGCGTCGCATTATTAGCGTTCGGCGAGGGAAGGTCAAGATTTTTTGGTCATAAGTCCCATTCGTCCTATTTGTCCTATTTGTCTCATGGGACTCATGGGACCTATGGGACGAATGGGACCTATGGAACTCATGTCTTGTCTCTGTCTGCGGCGCATGGCATGCTGGCAGGGCAGTGTTTGTGGAGACCAAGGTACAGACGCGGCTACTGCGCCGCATGGGCGAAGCCATCGAGCGCTTTCGCATGATCGAAAACGGCGACCGGGTCATGGTGTGCCTGTCCGGCGGTAAGGACAGCCATGCCTTGCTGGATCTGCTGCTCGATGTGCAGCAACGCGCGCCGGTGCATTTCGATTTGCTGGCCGTTAACCTGGATCAGAAGCAACCCGGATTTCCGGCCGACGTGCTGCCGCAATATCTGAAAGCGCGCGGCGTGCCGTTTCGGATTGTCGAACGCGACACCTATGCGGTGGTCAAGCGGCTGGTGCCGGAAGGCAAGACTTACTGTTCGGTCTGTTCACGGCTGCGCCGCGGCATTCTCTACAACATCGCGGTGGAAGAAGGCTGCACCAAGATCGCCCTGGGGCATCATGCCGATGACGTCATTGCCACCTTCCTGCTGAATCTCTTCTACGTTGGCACGCTGAAAGCCATGCCGCCGGTGCTGCGATCTGACGACGGCCGCAACACCATCATTCGACCGCTTGCCCTGTGCCGGGAAAGCGATCTGGCGCAATTCGCCGCCGCCGCGAAGTTTCCGATCATTCCCTGCGATCTCTGCGGCTCTCAACCCAATCTCAAACGCGCGCGCATCAAACGGCTGATTGCGGATCTCGAAACAGAGATCCCGCATATTCGCGCTTCAATGTTGACGGCGTTGGGTAATGCCGTGCCGACGCACCTGCTCGATCCGGCTTTGTTCGATTTCACCAGGTTGTCGGCGGCCACCGGCGATGTGGAGATGGAATTGGATCTCGTGCTCGGTCATACCGACGCCGAACCGGCGCTGGTCTCCATAGGTTGACTCAGCGCCAGCCGCTTCAACCGCTGCCGCCAATAGTGCTGGCCAAAGACAGTGCCCAGAATCAGGATTAGTCCGAACAGCGCCAGCACAAAGGGGAAGAAAAACGAGTCCCTAAAGACCACCCAGGCGAGGTGTCCGAGATAAATGTAGATTCCCATCCCGCCGAAGACGAGAAACACCGTACGCGTCAGCCAGAGAGCCAGCCCGACCAGGCCGATGTTAACGAGCAGATAAAGAAATCGCCCGGCTTCAGAGCCCGAATCCATCGAGGTCAACGCTCCCCAGAAAGCCATCAGTCCAAACAGGTAACACCAGAACGCGTAGTCTCCAACTCGATTCTCCCGAGTGTGGATAAACCGCTCCAGCACGAAGCCAAGTAAAATCATAAAGGCGCCGACGCCCACGCTGATCCACTTGGCCGGCTGCGATTCGAGTGAGTTCTGCTTCACGATCAAGGCCGCCAAATCCATCGACAGAAACCAGAAGCAGAAGGCCATCGGCGCCGTCAGGAATCCAAAGCGCACGAACCATAGGGCCACCGCCGCAGCGAGGATCGTCGCTATCTCCATCATGATCCAGGAGGCGTGAATGAATGGATAGAAGTCCTTGTAAGCTCCTGGATCCTGCGACGGCCACCAGCCGATGATGCGCTCGATCGAATAGACCAGCAGCGGCGTCAAACTAACGCCGACGGTAATCAGCAGGCCGCCGGCGACGATGTAGTCATATCGGCGGATGATGGCGCCGGCCGCGAAGGCGATGATCATGTAACAGAGAACGATGGCCATGATGCCCGGCGCTTGCAGCACGTCCCACTTGTCGCCGAGAAACCAGGCACACGCCGAAATCATCAGCATGGCCCCGAAGTAATAAAGCACCGTCACCAGGTTGAAGCCTTTGCTTTGTTCGGTTCGCGGCGCCCGTCCGGGTGGGGTTGACTCGCTGCGGGCCCAGCTTTTCAGACGCTCGATGTCCGCTGCCGAAACGACGCCCGCCGCTGCGGCTCGATCAAGGTCGGCGCCCGATAATAAAATCTCTGCTGATTGTGACGATTCAGGGGTAGACATGGCGACTTTGGTTTTTTTGTGCAACGCCATCTTAAACCAGTTGGCGGTTTCTTGTATCTAATTTCTATGAGAGGCGGGGCAGCAGCCTCACCGTCAGGGAGGGTTCCTAATTCAGCATTTATGAGCCCTCCCTGACGGCCGGGCTACTGCCCCCGAGACGAGCAATCAACTAACAGGACACTACTCGAATTTCCATGGCCGCAAAGCCCAGAACGCGCGAACTTGATTTAAGTGATTTCCCGAAGGGAACCGTCACGGAATACACCACGCTCGTTTGTCTCGCCTGCATTTTTGATATTTTCACCAAACAACTGGGGCTGGCGCCGCGCACGGCTTTTTCAGAAATTAAGCGGCACACTCCGACGATCGAAGAGCTAACCAGCCGCAATGCGATGCGGCCTTACTTCGATAGCGATGAGCGGCATCCGCACTGTCCCTATTGCCGTTCCGGCAAGCGTTGGCTGGCGCGCTTCGACACCTACTGCATCGAAGGACGCAAAACCACAGATGCGCCGCGGCGGGCGCTGGTGAAGAAGCTCCCGCAAGCCGGGGATCAATTTTTATTTGTGGACAAGAAATCCGATTCGCGCGCGGTCTTCTTTGAGTGGCTCGACACCTTGCGGCTGAACCTGGATTTGAACGACGAAAGCTGGTTGCGGGAAGCGACGCGTAATTATCTTGAACGCCGTGATCCCAAAACGAACTGGGAAGAAATTTTCACCGGCGTGCGCGCGGTCCGCCGTTCCACTCGCGTCGCTGAAGGCTGGCAGCTGGAGGGTGCGCGCCTCTACCTGGCGCCGGGCCTGTATGCCGAAGCCGTTTTGATTCAGTATCTGGTGAGCCGTTCGCACGCCCACGGCGGACTTACGCTCGACGGCCGTATCACTTTGATGGAACTGATCAGGCGCCTGCGTTATTTCGGATATCTCGATCAGATTGGCATCTCCGAGCGCGAGCCCGGCGAAGTCTTCGAAAAGCTCATCGAACACCTGGCCGCGACCCAGGACTGGTCACATCATGAAGTCAGTAGCGGGAGCGTTAGCGACCGGGTGAAGCCTGCGAAAAAGGGCGTCAAGAAGTCTGCTAAGAAATCCGCGAAGGCGAAAGCCAGCTCCACCGCCGCGCCGCCGCCTGATGAGATCGCGAGCGAAACCGTAAAGCTGCACTACCTGATCGACCGCCGTGATTTCCTTGAAAAAGTGAAGAGCGTCTACGCGAGCTATGCCTGATCGATTTTTCAAGCCTCGCGATTCAGAATGAAATCTGCGATTGACTCGAGCAGTTGGGTGGGCCGCGAAATTTTCTGCAGCTCGGCGCAGGTGGTGCGATGGACCGCCTGAATCGTCTGGCGGGTCGCTTCGATTCCATAGACCGACGGGAAAGTCGCCTTTTTCGAACGGGCATCCTTGCCCGGCGTCTTACCCAATTCGTCGGCGGTCGCCGTCACATCGAGCAAATCATCGGTGATTTGAAACAGCAGTCCCAGATTGATTCCGAAGGCGGTTATCGCCAGGAGCTCCGGTTCACTGGCGCCGCTGATCAGCGCGCCGGCCCGCGCCGCCGTGTAAATCAAAGCCCCGGTCTTGCGACTATGGATGCGACTAACTTCACTGCTGGTCACCTCACGTGATTCGGCTTCGAGATCCAGCGCCTGTCCGGCGACCATCCCTTCCGGCGTGCCGCTCGCGCGCGCCAGCTCAGCCAGCAACTGCACGCGAAGTTCAGGCGGGAGATTTTCATCCTCGGCGATGGTTTGAAACGCCAGCGCCTGGAGCGCGTCGCCGGCCAGAATCGCCGTCGCTTCATCGAACTGCACGTGGCAGGTGGCGCGGCCCCGGCGCAAATCGTCATCGTCCATCGAGGGCAGATCGTCGTGAATCAGCGAGTAGGTGTGGATCATCTCAAAGGCGCAGGCCGTGCGTAACAGATGATCGAGAGGCGCCGCGAAGGCCTGACCCACAGCGATCAGGAGCGCGGGGCGAAACCGTTTGCCGCCGGCAAAGACGCTCCAGCGAATGGCCGCGTGCACCCGTTCCGGAGATTCAGCTGTTTGGGGAATGAGCCGCTCGAGTTCCGCGTCGATGGTGGTGCGACACGAGGCCAGAAACTGTTGAGCTTGATCGGAAACGGTGGCAGTCACGAGTCTCAGCCCTCTCTGTGACTCGGTGCGATCTCTGGGTCGCTGTGGTTGACCGTTGCCGGCGAACTTGGACCACAGAGGCGCTGAGAACTACCGAGACCCGGAGGGTTATCCATTCTCTGAATTCGAACCATTCTCAGGCTCAAACGGACGAGTGGCTGTCTGGCCCTTGTTGTCGCGCATCAGGATTTCGATCCGGCGCTCGGCCTGGTTAAGCCGCTCCTGGCATTCGCGCGAGAGCGCCACGCCCTGCTCAAACAATTCGAGGCTGCGCTCGAGCGGCAGCTCGCCCTGTTCAAGCTCACGCACGATGCGTTCGAGTTCTTCCAGAGACGACTCGAATGTTTTTGTCTTCGTGCTGCTCATAAATCATGAGCCCTCCCTGACGGTCGGGCTACTGCCCCGGCTCCTAACGATTCTGGTTTTGCAGGTTGTTCAGTTGACGCTGCAACTCGTCCTGAATGCGCGTGTTATTCAAAGGGACCGTGTTCATCATGGCCTGAGCGATAACGCGCGCGAGCTTATCATCCTGCACGGCAGTGATGCGCCAGTGGTCGCCGGCCTGGACCATTGTAAGCTGAATCTGCTCGTCCCGCAGTTTTACGGCGGCATGCGCGGTATTGCCTTCCTGTTTGATGTCGGCAAATCGCGGCACCGCCAGCGCAATGATCACAAAAGGCTTGCCGGCGGCGACGTCGGTCAGTTGCTGCAACTCTTTGACGATTTGATCGCGGAGCGTCTCTTTAATTTTAGCCGAGGAAGACATCTTTGCGAGATCGACCTGCGACGCCCACAAAGCAGCGGCCGGCACCCGGGCACGGATCTGCGAAACAAAATCCGCGGCAATCTTATCGGTATCAAGAATGTTGTCGACCGCCGGAGTGTCGTTGCGTTGCGTTGCGTCAACCAGCAGCGCCAGCGAATAGGCGGGACTGTTTTGGTAGTGTCGCCACCAGAGATAACCGCCGCCTGCCAGGCCGGCGACGACCATAATCAGCAGGACCGCAATTACCAGGAGCACGCGGCCCACGCCGCGGCGGGACGAAGCCGGCCGGTTGCGGGCGCCGCCCGCGGCCGCCGGGTTATCGAAATTAATGACGATGCGATTAGGTTTCATACTATTCGTCTTTGGCGCTCTCAACCCGGCAATTCAACTCGCCCTTCCAAAGTCGCAGGCGAAGTTCGTCGCCGGTGGAGACGGAACCGGCTTCCCGGACTACGCGCCCTTCCGCATCGTGCGCGATCGCGTAGCCGCGTTCAAGCACGCGCAGCGGCGACATCGCATCGAGCGCCGCCGCCGCCAAAGCCAATTTCCTTTGCGCCGTCTCCCGCCGCAGGGCCATCGCCTGGTCGCGCGAATTATTTAGCGAATCAAACCGCGCGCGCGCGGCCGCCAGCAACGAACGCAGTTGCGGCAGCGAGACATTGCGGGACGCCTCGTGCAAACGGCGGTGCGCCGCCTCGACCACGCTGCGCATGGTTGAGTGCAGACGATATTCGGCGGTCGTGGTGGCCGTCAACGCCTCGCGCAGTTGCGCGGCCACGGCGTCGAACGCCGTCGATAAGGCCAGCCGCTGCACCTGATTGCGAGCGCCCGAGATTCGATACTGCATCGTCCGCGCCAGGATCCCGTTCAACGACGCGAGCCGCGCGCACAGCTCCGATTCGTGGGCGGCGACCATTTCCGCTGCGGCCGACGGCGTGGGCGCGCGGAGATCGGCGGCGAAATCGGCGATGGTGAAATCTGTCTCGTGCCCCACCGCGGAAATGATGGGAATCGCCGAGTTGCGCATCGCCCGCGCGACTGCTTCTTCATTGAAGGCCCAAAGATCTTCGATCGACCCGCCGCCGCGCCCGACGATCATTACATCGATCGCGATATCCGGATGGCCGTCGCGCAGGGCCCGCTGATGATGTTCGTTGAGAAAGCGAATGGCCCTGACAATTTCATGGGCCGCCCCTTCACCCTGGACGCGGGCGTTGGCGATCAGGATGT
>Ga0126383_10000123_pt1 | contig 36999 bp, 29 predicted proteins | sample PanSoiMetPlot_35_FD_96882 | JGI IMG/M metagenome (GOLD analysis project Ga0126383, IMG submission 96882) | Tropical forest soil microbial communities from Panama - MetaG Plot_35 | ecosystem: Environmental > Terrestrial > Soil > Tropical forest > Bulk soil | place: Panama | collected 2016-02-17 | reverse complement strand
TCAGCAGTCAAACAGAAGGACAGGTATACCGCTCCATTGCTGATCGGGCTTTGGACAAGGCCCGCGCGGCTTTTGATGTAACCCACAATGTTTCCGGCACGGTTCTTTACCCCCTCCCGATTGGCAAAGGCCAGCGGCTTCTGGGCAAGGCCAACGGCTTCGTCAATACGCTAGTCGGGGGCTGGAACCTGCAAGGACTCACCCGCTGGAGTACCGGCGCCCCGTACACGATATCGTCTGGGCGCTTCCCGAACGGCGGGGGCCTCGGGGCAACCAACGTGGCGGAAAGCGCTATGCTCCGGAACATGTCGATGAGCGAGTTTCAGAACCAGCTCGGCGTCTTTAAGACGTCCAATGGTGTCTTCTTTATCAACCCGAGTTCGGGATTGATTAACATTAGCGGCGCTGGGAGCAGACCTGTGCTCTGCACACCGGGTCAAACGACACCATGTTTTGATTTCCCGGGTGCGGGGCAGTTTGGCAACACCCCGTTCAACGGGTGGAACGGCCCCAACATTTTTAACCAGGACCTAAGCGTCATCAAACGCACGAATGTCCCCAGACTTGGCGAGAACTTCAATTTCGAGATTCGTTTGGAGGCGTTCAATGCGCTTAACCACCCGAGCTTCCAGACCCCCGCGGCTGGAAACACCAGTTTGCTGAGTACCTCGTTCGGTCAGTTGACTAACATCGTAGATACCGTCCGCGGTGGCGGCGTGACCTCCCGCATCGTGCAGTGGGCGGTCCGCGTCAACTTCTAGAGAGTCTGAGAAAGAATTGCGCCGAAAGTAGCACACTCGGTTCCGATGTCCCGATGAACCAGGGCAACTGGCACCCCGTATCTACACGGATGAAACAGCTAGAGGACTTTGGCGGAGCAGGCAGGATTTAGGTTGGGGGCTTTTCCGCTGCGGTTTGTTTTGCCAGCTCGGAACGGAAGGCCTGCTCTTTTTCGGCTAGGAAGCTTTTGTATCCCTCGCGATCGACAAATGGATTTGCTCCGCCGTTCTTGAGCTGGGCGTACTTCGCTTCCATGTTGTAGTAGCCGCCGTGAGCGCCGAGGAAAATGTCGCACGGCAACTGCCTGAGCACGCGAAACATCTTCTCGTAGTCTGAGGCAATTTGCGGATACTGAGTGTTGTTCACGAGCTTGTATCCGGGATTCACACTGGGACTGCCGACGATAACCACGCTGTAGCTTTTGCCCGCCTCATTCGCCGTCAGCGTCCACGTGGTGCACCCCTTCGTATGTCCCGGCGTCAAATGCGCCGTCAGGGCAACGCCGGCCAGTTTGACCTCGTCGCCGTCGTGAAGAACGCTATCGACTTTCGCTGGAGGATAGAGACCGTCGGGATATTGGAAGTCGGCCTTGCCCCCTGATTCGACCACCGGAACGTCTCCCTCCATCACCATGTATTGCGCACCAGTAAGCTTTTTTATCCGCGCGCTTCCAGCGTCGTGATCCCCATGGGCGTGGCTGATGAGCAGGATTTTCACGTCGGAAAAGTGGAAACCCAGCTTTTCGACGCTAGCGCGAATCTGCGGCACCGAACTCTCGAGGTTGCTGTTGATGAGGATGTGGCCCTTCGGAGTGGTGATCAGATACGAGGCCAGTCCGCGGCTTCCGACGTAATACACGTTGCCGACGATTTTGAAGGCGGGGAAAGACTCCGTCCAATCCGGCGGCGCGCTTGGGACGGACGCCTGGGGCGAGTCAGCGCTGGCGTTTTGTCGAGTCGGCGGCATCAGGAGCAATGCGCCTAAGGTTGCTAGGGCCGCGATGGATGTTAGGAGCCTGCTGGTCATCTCCGGGTCTCCTTGAAAGATACTTTGTTCCCGGCCTGCCACACCTGTCGAGGCGGATTTTGTGCCAGAAGCGGTAGGTAACGTCAACCATCGATGCGTAGAGAACTCCTTCTCGCCACTCCCTCTAGAACGGGCTGGGGCGCTTGGGGCGCGTTTTCTGCAGCGGCTTGCGCGGGACCATTTCGTCGCGGTTGGCAGTCAAATATACGAAGGAAGCGACAATCACGGCCATCTGCTTCATGTCTGGTTCCTGGATGCGTTCATACACGTCCATGTTGGAGTGGTGCGTGCGCGTGTCGTAGTCGAGCGGGTCCTGAATGAATTGAAAGCCCGGCAGGCCCACCGCGTCGAAGGAAAGATGATCGGTGCCGCCAGTGTTGCGAATGCTCAGAGTGGTCATGCCCAGATTGCCGAACGGCTCTATCCACTGCGAGAACAGCGGCGCGACCGCTTCGTTGCCCTGCAGATAGATGCCGCGGATTCTTCCCGAGCCGTTGTCCACGTTGTAATACGCATCGAGCCTGGCGTGTTCTGGAAGGACTTTGATTTTTTCCGTGGTGGCCGTGTCGGGCTCCCAATCGGCGAAATGCTGCTTTACATAGGCACGCGAGCTGAGCAAGCCCTGCTCTTCGCCGGTCCACAAACCGATGCGCACGGTGCGGCGAAGCTTCACGCCGCGGGCTTTAAGGATGCGCATGACTTCCAGCATCACGCCGGAGCCCGCACCGTTGTCCGTCGCGCCGGTTCCGGAGTGCCAGGAATCGAAGTGCGCGCCGACCATCACGATTTCGTCGGCCTTGGCTTTTTCGGAGCCGGGAATTTCGCCGATGATGTTAAAGGAATTCAGGTCGTCTTCGTAAAACTTGTTTTGAATATCTGCTTCGAGCGTGACGGGAACTTTCTTTTCGAGCAGGCGCACGAGCCGGCCGTAATTTTCGTTGGCCACGGCCACGCGGCATGGCGCGGGAGCAGCCTTGGGATCGCGGCTTCCGCCGCCAGAAACGAAGACCGTGCCATCGTCTCCCGGCGAGGGCTCGATCCACGCCGCGACGCCTTCTTCGACAAGGAACTTCTGAATTTTTTCGTTAAGCTCGCGCTGAGCGACAAAGCGGGCACGGCGCTCGTCGGCCGCTTGCGCGACGGGCACTGGTTGCTTTGACTCCTCGACAAGTTCAGCATCCGTGTAGCGATGAAACTGCGGCTCGGTGCGTAATGGAATTTCCGGCTGCTGCGCCGTCAGGACAAATTTCCCCTTCAGCTTGCCGCGATACTGCTCGATGTCCGCTTCTTTTTGAATCGGAGCCCACACGGCTTCGGCATTGACCACACCGTTCGTGCCCGGCGTCCACGCCTTTGCGTAAGCGATCAACGGGAATGGCCGCGGCGAAATTGCCTGAACGGAAAAACGCTCGTTGGACCAGCCTCTGCCGAATTGCCACTGCTCGAGGTGCACGTTGGCAAGCTGCCATTCTTTCATTTTGCCCATGGTCCAATCGGCGGCTTGCTTGATGTTCGGCGAATTGGTGAGCCGCGGGCCGTAGACATCAGTGAGATAGCTCATGATGTCCATGACTTGCGAATGATTGAAGCCTTCGTCCTTGATTTGCTGGATCGCGTTTAGGTCCGCCGTGTTCGGGGCTTGCGCGCCTAGTGGAACGACGGCCACCATCAACAGGAGAATCAGCACAGCCTTCTTGTGATTTCGCACACCCGCCTCCCGGCTTTTGCGAGACAAACTTAGTGGATTGGAATGATCTGGCCCACCGACGCGTCAGACTACAGGTGAGACGGCTCGACCGCCCATTTCGTTTCAAACAAAACTTTGGCGCGACAAGGATTCGGCTCAGGCGAAAAAGCCAAATCAAGGCTTCGAGGTTCGCTCAGGCGATCCCTGCTGCGTGCCCCGTGGCGTGCCTTGCGCCCCGGAAGAATTCGAATCTCCCGCCGCGTTATTTCCCTGATTCGGGCGCGCATAGTATCCGCGCCGCGCGCGAACCTGGTAGCCTTTGTGGTCGGGCACTTCGACGCGGATTTTGTGGTAGCGCCCGTCCAACACATAGTTCAAGGGTTGATAGGCGATGGAATACTGGTTGCGCAACTCGTCGCCGATGTCCTGGAAGGATTGGTCGAGATCGTCTACATGATAGGGAAAAAACGCCCGGCCGCCGGTTTGCTCCGCGAGGTCCTGGAGGATCTTGTCTCCATCGGTCAAGTGAAACTTGCGGTTGGAGGTTTTTTCGGGATTCGTTTCCTCCAAAGCGACCCATTGCGTGCTGGTGCTGATGGTGTAAATGACCACGCTGGTGCGTTGTGCAAGCTCGATGGCCTCAGAACGCGTGTGGAGGGATAAATTGTCTTCGCCATCGCTGATGAGAATCATTACGCGGCGAACCACGTCGGGCAGGTCGCCGGGCGGGCGAGGCGGATGGTTCAGTTGTTTGGAACAAGCCTCGTAAATGGCATCGTAGATGGCCGTGCCGCCGCCAGCACGCGTTCCCATGATCTGGTCGCGCAGTGCTCCCGTATCGCTGGTGAAAGCCTGGATAATTTGCGGCTCGTCATCGAAGGTCATCACGAACGCCTCGTCCTTGTTGCGGCGAAGAACGCTGAAAAGAAAACTGACCGAGGCGTCCTGCTCGAATTTAATGCGTTCGCGGATGCTGTTCGAAGTGTCGAGCAGCATGCCGATGCGCAACGGTAAATCCGACTGCTTGCTGAAATACCGGATTTCCTGCGGCTTGCCTTCGTCAAAAACTTTGAAATCGCCCTGCTCCAAATCAGGCACCAATTTATTGCGGCGGTTCAGGACGGTAAAGAGGACGTCGACGAGGTTGACCTCACGCTTGAACGTTTGGCCGCTTTGCTGCGGAGCTTGCTGGCTGGCAGTGGGCGGAGCCTGCTGGGTCGAAGATTGCGACGAAGACGAGGCTTGCTGCTTGGCGGCGACAGAAGGAGACGGCTGCACCGAAGACGGGGACTGCGAGGTCGCGCCGGGCGCGGCGGAAGGGGATTGCTGATTCCAATGAGGAGACGGCTGCGTCCAGGCTGCGTAGGCTGGAAGCAAGAGCGATGCCGCCAGAGAGGCGGTGATTCGAATGTTTGGCCGGTTCATCGGTGTTAAGAATTATAGGTACGCCGCAAGCACAGCGTCAATTCGGCTCTGCGATTCCCCCACGGCGGCGCAAAGCTGGTTCACAAATTCGCGGAGTTCTTGCGGCAGCGGCGCGCGAACCTCGAGCCAGGCGCCCGTGCGCGGCTGGGCAAAGCCGAGGCGCGATGCGTGCAGAAAATTGCGCTCGAGTCTTGGCAGCGTGACCTTGCCGATTCGCAAGTTAGCGGCCGCTCCATAGAGCGTATCGCCCACGACCGGATGCTTGAGGGCGGCAAAATGCACGCGGATTTGATGCGTTCGCCCGGTGTGGAGTTGGACCTCCACTAGAGCGGCTTTGCTAACATTCGCGAGTACGCGCCAGTCTGTCCGCGCGTCGCGGGGATTTGCCGGAGCCGCGCCACGGCCAGATTTTCGCGGCGTGGCCATGCGCGTGCGATGGAGGGGATCGCGACCGATGGCCAGTTCGATGGTGCCGCTTTTTTCTTTCAGAAGGCCCTGCACGAGGGCAATATAAGTCTTCTTCACAGCGCGCTGCTGGAACGCTTCTCCCAGCTTTGCATGTGCGGCGTCGTTCTTAGCTACGAGAATCACGCCGGAAGTTTCTTTGTCGAGACGATGGACGATTCCTGGCCGGAGGGGATCGCCGCCTTTCGAAAGCTCCAGCCCACGGCCAAGCAGCGCGTTCACCAGTGTGCCGGAGGAGTTTCCCGCGCCAGCATGAACGGTCATTCCTGCTGGCTTGTTGATGGCAATGACGTCTTCGTCCTCGTAGAGAACTTCGAGCGGGATGGCTTCCGCTTTCGCAACCATAGCTGGGCGCTCGGTAATTTCGACAGTGACCTTTTCGCCGCCGCGCAGCCGCGTCGAACCTTTCTTCGCGGCGCTCCCATCCAGCAAGACTTGTCCTGCGTCGATCAGCTCCTGCACGCGAGTGCGGCTGAGTTCGGGAAAATGTGCGGCTACAACCCTGTCCAAACGTTTGCCCGAGTCGCTAGCTTCTACAGTGAAACGATGAACTATCGGGAGCGATACTTCAGGCACGAGGTCCACTATGGGGCAGGCGGTGCGGAGTTGTCCACCAGGCGCCGCGAGCGGCCGCCTGACGGACCCGAGACCTACGTGACAAATCGGACCGGACACATAGGTTACACTTTCATGTCGGCCGAGAGGCCAAGGTCGAGGGCGGGAAATGAGTGACAAGCGGAAGATTACCATCACAAGTTCCCTAACGGCTGAATCAAACGCTACGCGAGTCATCGGCCGGGGACCGCGGGGGCTCAGGCTCGAAACCATTGCAGTCCGAGCTGGGGGAGAAATTGATCTGGATACGGGGGCCCTGTCACCCCCGCTCCATCTCTCAACGACCTTCGAGCACGGACCCGCAAGCGAGGCCATCCACCAATTCCGCTATGCGCGGGAAAAGAATCCAACTCAGCTACGGCTTGAGGGGGCGCTTCGCGATCTCGAAGGCGGCTTGGCGGCGGTGGTTTTTTCCTCAGGCATGGCCGCGGCGGCTGCCACGCTGCAAACGCTGAAGCCGGGTTCGCACGTCATCTTCTCCGACGACATCTATATCGACATGCGCAATCTTGCCCGCGATTTCCTGCCTGCGTGGGGCATCCATAGCAGCATCGAGAACTTGCAAGATATGGATGCACTTGCAAGAGCGCTCCGGCCATCCACAAAGCTTATTTGGATCGAGACGCCCTCCAACCCCTTGATGAAGATCCTGGACATCCAGTCCATTGGCCACGTCGCTCGACAGGCGGGAGCGCAGTTGCTGGTTGATAACACTTTCGCGAGCCCAATTCTTCAACGCCCCCTCACTCTCGGAGCGGACCTTGTGCTTCATTCGACCACGAAGTATTGCGGCGGTCACAGCGATGTTCAGGGCGGCTGCCTGGTCGTCAAGTCTCAAGAGTTGCTGGACAAGCTTCTGAATGTCCGTGAGATTCTCGGTGCCGTCGCCTCGCCGTTCGCTTCCTGGCTCATCCTGCGAGGGCTTCGCTCGTTGCCTTGCCGAATGGAGAGACATTCGGCCAACGGAAGCGCGGTGGCGACCGCGCTGGCCGCGTGTCCAGCCGTCGAAACCGTGTACTATCCCGGACTGCCTGCTCACCCTGGTCACGAGGTCGCCCGCCGTCAGATGAAAGGTTTCGGAGGCATGCTCTCGTTTCTGGTTCGCGGCGGGCGCGAGGAAGCCCTTCGCGTCGCTTCTCGCGTGAAGCTTTTCGTGAATGCGACAAGCCTTGGCGGCGTCGAGAGCCTCATCGAGCATCGCGCTTCCAATGAAGGAAAGCTCTCGCGCGCGCCGCAGAATTTGCTACGGCTCTCGGTAGGACTCGAACATCCGGACGATCTGGTCGAGGATCTAATGCAAGCGTTAGTTTGAAGGAAGGAGCCAGTGGCTATGAATCCGCAAGGGCACTGGGAAAAAATCTACCGTGAGAAGGCGGCTGACGCCGTCAGTTGGTATCGAAGCCATCTAGAAACATCGCTTGAATTAATCGAACGCGCGGCGGCGAACCGCAGGGCGGCGATGATTGATGTCGGCGGCGGCGAATCCACACTGGTCGACGACCTGCTCGCCCGAGGATTTGAGGACATTACTGTGCTTGACGTTTCGCAAACGGCCATTGACGTAACGAAAAAGCGATTGGGAGCGGCCGCGGACCGGGTTCAGTGGCTGGCTGCCGACGTTACGCAGGTTGAATTAAAGCCGAGTGCTTATGATGTCTGGCATGACCGCGCCGTTTTTCATTTTCTCACGCTTCCCGAACAACGCACCTCCTACGTTCGCCAGGTGATTCGCTCCGTGAAATCCGGCGGGCACGTCATCGTCAGCACCTTTGGACCCGAAGGCCCGGCAAAATGTAGCGGGCTGGATGTGGTGCGTTATGACACCGATTCTTTGCACAACGAGTTTGGCGCGCGATTCCGATTGGTCGAAAGTTCGAAGGAGCTGCACGAGACACCGTTCGGCACGACGCAGCAGTTCCTCTATTGCTACTGTAGAGTCGAAGGGGCGTGAATCTCTTTTCTCGGAGTATTCTCGATGGGGTGTTGCACCCGGTATTGCACCGGCCGATGAATCCTCCTCCACAACCAGCTTCAAGAAACTTGATGGGGTTCTTCTTGCTTGCGCCCAAATAATACGTCAGCAAGGATGAGAGTGGCGCCAATGGTGATGGCGGAATCCGCGACGTTGAACGCGGGATAGTGATATGCGCCGAACCACACTTCGAAGAAGTCGGTCACGGCTCCGTGAAAGATGCGGTCGGAAACGTTGCCTGCCGCGCCGCCCAGCAGCAGCGCGAGGCCGGCGTTACCCATGGCGCTGGCGATCTTGCCGGTTACAAGCAGCCAAGCCAGCACGCAGATTACGGCAAGAGAGCCGGCGATTAGCATGACGCGCGTAAAGATTGAAGCGGAGTCCGCCAGGACGCCAAACGCAATCCCAGGGTTCCGACTGTGCACCAGGTAAATGAAATTGTGAATGACTTCCTGGCGCCAGCCTTCGACAGTGCGCGCTTCGAACCAGGCTTTGGTGGCGCGGTCGAGCAGGACGACGGCGAGCGTGAGCCAGAGCCAGCGAAGGCGGGAAGTAGGAGTCATGAACCGGATCAATGGCGGGGCAAGATTAGCGTCATGGCCATCAACAGGGCGAAGATTGAAAGAAGGCTGAAGATCAGCGCCGCATTGGAAACATCCGAGGCGACACTAAGGACAGTTCGCAGAGGTGATTTGCCGTCCTTGGCATCCATGTCTTCCCTCGCAAGTAGCCTTCCCAAAAACCCAAGGACTAGGGCGCTAAGGCTCCCTAGGAATTGAGGGTTTTGGAAGGGCGGGCGCAGATAGAATTCATGGGGTGCCCCTAATCTTGATCTAGTGCGCCCGAATAAACCTAGCGACATTTAACTCCCTCCCCACTTGCCCGCTCCCATCAGTGCGCGGCGATGCCGGCGGCTCCGTCGGATTCAATTTCGGCGAGGGCTTCGTTACACCGTTCGCACACGGTCGGATAGCGCGGGTTCTCGCCAACGTGCGTCGAGTAGTTCCAGCAGCGCTCGCACTTCTTGCCGTCGGCGCGTTCGATTTTGACGGACAGACCGGGCAGAGTTTCACTCTGCACAAGTCCATCACCTTCGGCAGAATCCACGGCGACTTGCGAAACAATAAAGAGCGCGGGGAGAAGTGAACCCTTTTCCTTCAGCAGCTCTTGCAAGCCTGGGGCTTTCCCGTTGGCATGCAGACGAACCTTCGCTTCCAGGCCACCGCCGATGGTTTTCGCAGCGCGCGCTTGTTCCAGCGCAACCAGAACTACGGAGCGGACCTGGGCCAGCTGTTCCCACTTCGCCGCATCCTTGGGCGCGATTCCACAAGCCAGGGCTTCTGCATCCGGAAAAACCGCCATGTGCACGCTTTGCGGTTTCCCCGCCGCCTTCGGCAAGTGCTTCCAGATTTCTTCCGCCGTGAAAACAAGAACCGGCGCCGCGAGGCGCACCAGCGCGTCGCTGATTTTCCAGACCGCAGTTTGCGCCGAGTGCCGTGACTTGTTCTTCGCGGCTTTCGTGTAGAGGCGATCTTTCAACACGTCAAAATAAAACGCGCTAAGATCCACGACGCAATAGTCATGAATGGCGTGGTAGACGCGGTGAAAATCGTAGCTCGCGTACCATTCGCGGCATTTCTTGACCAGGTCCGCGGTGCGATCCAGCATCCATCCATCAATTTCTTCAAGTTGATTGTTTGCTAGAGCATCGCGTGAGGGATCAAAATCAGCCAGGTTCCCCAGCGCGAAGCGAAACGTATTGCGAATCTTGCGATAGGCTTCGCTGAGCTGGGTCATAACGCGCTCGCTCATTTTCACGTCGGCCTGGTATTCCACCGACGCGACCCACAGCCGTAGCAGGTCCGCACCCCACTTCTCAGTGATCTGCTTTGGAGTAATCACATTGCCCAGCGATTTGGACATCGGCCGGCCCTGTTCATCGAGCGTCCAACCGTGGGTGACCACCTGTTCGAACGGCGCGATGTCCTTTACTCCTGTAGCCACCAGGAGCGAACTCTGGAACCAGCCCCGATACTGGTCGGGACCTTCGAGATACACGTCCGCGGGGCGCCAGTCTTGCCCTGGCTCGACGAGGACGCTGCCGGCCTTCAGCACCGCCAGATTCGAGGAGCCGGAATCAAACCATACGTCCAAGATGTCGTTTTCTTTACGCCAATTCGACGCGCCGCATTCGCACTTGGTCCCTGGAGGCAGCAACTCCGCAGACGAATGCTTGTACCAAGCATCCGCGCCTTCTTTCTCGAACCACTTCACGACGTTGCGCAGCGCTTTGTAGTCTTCGAGCCGCTTCCCGCAGCCGTTGCAATAAAAAACGATAATCGGGACGCCCCAGAAGCGCTGGCGCGAAACGCACCAGTCCGGCCGCTTCTCGATCATTTCGTACATGCGGTCTTCGCCCCACGCGGGGAACCACTTCTTCACCTGGTGAATTTCTTCGAGCGCTTCCTGCCGCAGCGTTTTTTGCCGGCCGTGCGCGGCCTGATCCATTTTGATGAACCACTGTTCAGTGGCGCGGAAAATCACCGGATTGTGGCAGCGCCAGCAATGCGGGTAGCTGTGCTTATATGGATGATTGGCGAGAAGCGCCCCTCGATCCGCAAGAAGCCTCACGATGATGGAGTTCGCCGTGAAAACATCTTTGCCTTTGTACTCAGGCAAACCCTCAAGATAGACGCCCTTGTCGTCAATAGGGGCGTAGGTTTCCAGGCCGTATTTCTGCCCTGTAAGAAAGTCTTCGGCGCCGTGACCTGGAGCGGTATGCACGATTCCAGTGCCTTGATCGAGTTCGACGTAATCGGCCAGAACCGCCGGGACAATTCTGTCGAGAAATGGGTGCTGGAACCGCAGACCGGCGTCATTCACTAAATACTCGCCGGTGTATGTCTTAAGAGTTTTTCCCGATGTTTTTCGGCCTATCGCCTCCCAAACGGTGTGCTGGAGTTGATGCGCAACAATCTCCACCTCGCCGTCTGTTTCAACAGCGGCATACTCAAAGGCCGGATTGAGTGCCAGCGCCATGCTTGCGGGAAGGGTCCATGGCGTTGTGGTCCAGATTATGGCATAGACATTCTTGCCCCGAAGCTCCGACGGGATTTTGTCCGTATTCTTGCCATCCTGCACAAGCTTGTATCGCACGTAAATCGAAGGACTCGAATGATCCTCGTACTCGACTTCCGCTTCCGCCAGCGCGGTCGAATCGTAAATGCACCAGTACACGGGCTTGCGACCGCGGTAAACGTAGCCTTTCTCCATGAAGTCGAGAAAGGCTCCAGCAATCGTAGCTTCGTACCCGAAGCTCATCGTCAAATAGGGATCATTCCACTGGCCGAAAATTCCGAGACGCTTGAAATCGCGTTTGTGCTGCTCGACGTAGCGCGTGGCAAATTCGCGGCACAGCTTGCGGAACTGCGCCGGAGGCACTTTGCCTTTGCCGCCAAGTTCTTTTTCCACTTGCGTCTCGATGGGCAGCCCATGGCAATCCCATCCGGGCACGTACGGCGCATAGTGCCCCGCCATGCTTTTTGTCTTGACGATCAAATCTTTCAGGATTTTGTTCAGCCCCGTGCCGAGATGGATTTCGCCGGTGGGATATGGCGGCCCATCATGCAGCACAAACAGGGGCTTGCCTTTGCGCGCATCCAAAATGCGGTCGTAGATGTTTTCCGCATACCAGGCTTCGAGCTGCTTCGGCTCGTTTTGGGGCAGGCTGGCCTTCATGGGAAAGTCGGTCTTGGGCAGGTTCAGCGTCTTTTTGAGTTCGAGTGGTTCGGCCATAGCTTCGAGCGTTCGGATAGTCCCTTCTTTGCCTGTGTTGCCGTCCGCTGGTCCAGTTGCACGGCGGGAAACATCGAAAAGTAGTTGAACCATCTATGTTACAATGAACCGAAGATGGGTGTCAGCCGTTGGAGACGCGCAACCTTTCCCGGCCTGGTGGAATCCTATCCCTGATGGATACCAAAGGCGGGGCGAGACCGTCTATACTTGGGGGATAAACGGTGCCCGGTAAAATCAACAAACTTGTTCCTCCGTCCAGTCCGAAGGCCAAGGTGTCTGCGACAGGTTCCCAGCCTCCCAGTCAAGCTAACCAAGCGCGGCCCGCTTATGTGCCCAGGTTCGGGCGGCCCGCGATTCTCGTCCCTGACGATTTTTGGTCCAACCTCAAGCAATTTCTGACCGAGCGGCCCATCAAAGTTCGCGCGAGCAAGGATGCACCGTTCACGCAAACTTCTTTTGGCGCGGGCTTCTTCGGCAACCTGGCGGAATCTCTCCGGTCAGCCCCCGGAGGGAATCGCCCCGTTAACAGCAGATTAGCGGTGAAGTGGGGAGCGGGTTTCGGCGGGTTCGGCACACGCATCAAGGATTTCTTTTCACCTCCGAAACAGCCGCCTCTGCCGCCGGGAATCAAGCCCATCAAAGTCAAAGACATTTGGTCGAAGGACGAAAAGTTCGGTTCCAGCCAGGCACTCGCGGTCCTTTTGCATGCGGCGGTGATTGCTTTGCTGATTTTCCCCATCGGTTTCCGCGTCGTTCAGTCGACCCAAGCAAAGAACAAGGTTGACGTCACGCCGTTGGACATCTCGCCTTATATGGCCAAACTCCCTGCGGGCGCGAACAAGGCTGGAGGCGGCGGAGGAGCCAACGACCACACCACCACTCCGGTGAACCGCGGCAAGGTCCCCAAGTTCAAGTGGACGCAATTCACTCCGCCACAAGTGAAGATCCAGAATCCAAATCCGAAACTGGCGGCGGAACCTTCGCTGCTGGGTCCACCGGACCTGAAAGTAGCGAATATCAACGCTCCAACTTTCGGTGACCCGCTGGCAAACGCTATAAGCGATTCTCTGGGCCACGGCAATGGAACGGGAATCGGCAGCGGCTCGGGAGGCGGCCTCGGCCCCGGTTCCGGTGGAGGGACGGGCGGCGGGGAATTTCGCGCCGGGGTGAATGGCGTTGGCCAGCCTGCGTGCATCTATTGCCCGAATCCGGATTATTCGGAAGAGGCGCGCAAGGCCAAATACCAGGGATCCGTATTCCTCGACATAACCATCAGCGCTGATGGGAGGGTCACCACCGAGCGCGTCCTCCGCGGCCCGGGAATGGGTTTGGAGGAAAAAGCCATAGCTGCGGTCAAAACCTGGAAATTGCGCCCCTGCAATGGCCGGGACGGCAAGCCTGTGGCCTGCACGGCTCCTGTCGAGGTGGTATTCCGGCTGCTCTAGCTCCCACTTAGCAAAAAGCAACTCGCTTTCTCCGCTAGGCAACCATTCCTGCGGGCTGCTCTTCTCACAACGCGTTCGTGGCTTGCCTCCAAAAAGAATTTTTTACTGATCGGGAGGTGAGCGTGGAGGCGCGTCCATGCGCGATCCATTTTTCCGGCCGTTCAGTCCCTCGTCGCGGGAATCTTGCCTTCAGCGCATTCGCGAAAATTTCCTGCAAGCGTTCGCCCGCGCGCGCGTCTTTCCCTCATCGGCCAACGGCGCGCCGCTTCACGCGGTGCGCTGGGAGCGGTCACCCCGTTTGAACAGGGCTCAAAGTGCTTCGCTAGTCACGCATGCGGCTATCATTGGCGCTCTTGTCTTGCTCACCATTCCTGTACGCCAGGTCACAAAACCAGCACCGCCAGGAGTGAAGATTCCCGCCGTCGGCGCGCCGCGAGACTTCTGGGCCGCAATGACGGGACGCCATCCTTCCGATGGGACCGGGAGCGGCGGAGGAAAGACTCCGATACCTACCACTACCAGCAACCTTGTGCCTGTTTCTGCGATACAGATTGTGCGGCCTTCGCTGCCGCCAAAAAGAGAATCGATGGTACCCGTACCGCCGACGATCCTGGATCCCACCGCGCCACCAGTGCTCAGTTCCGTGAACAAAATCGGACTGCCTTGGATGCACGATGACACCAATTCCCCAGGGCCCGGCGACGCGAACACCATAGGAAACAGTAAGGGAAGGACCATGGGCGACAGTTCGATCGATGGACCAGGTGGTGCGGGTGAGTCTTCCTCCGTATACCGGCCCGGCGTGACGCTGCCGACCTGCGTCTACTGCCCAGCCCCGCAATACACAGACGAGGCGCGCGAAGCGAAGGTGCAAGGCCGCGTAACGCTGCGCGTTTTGGTCAGTGCGGACGGACGCGCTTCGCAAATTCAAGTCGCGCAAGGCATCGGCGCGGGCCTGGACGAGCGCGCCGTGCAATCGGTTCGCTCATGGAAATTCGCGCCCGCGCATGACGGCGCCCGCCGCGCTGTGCCCGCGTGGATCGCCATCGAAGTCATTTTTCGCCTGATTTAGCTGATTTAGCCCGGATCTGGACCCATCCAAACCGAGGGAGTAGCATTTTTTCCATGCCCTATGAATTTGCCGAAAACGAATTTGAGCTGGAGGCAGCCTCTTCTTCGGCGCGCTCCGGCGGGCCCCCGCGCAAATTCACGGGCATTGGGACCCTCGACCCGCCCGTTCCTCCCAAGCGGCCGCCCGGACCCATTCCCGCAGCGCGGGCGTCGCTATTCCTTCGCGTCCTTGGCGGCCTGCTTCTTTTGGGTCTGACGGCTGGAATTCTGTTTTTGCTTTTTGCCAAGCCCTAAAAGACTCTCAGCGATCACGGCAACTCCCCAACATTCCTTTTCCAGTGGCCAGCGAATCCGCCTGTTCGCAAAACCTGCTACCATCTCTTTCCCATGTCTACCCGGCGCTGCACTCACTGTGGCAAAGAATTTGCTCTTTCCCCCGGCGATACAACCACCACCATGTGCTCTGAATGCTGGAGGGCGGCTATGGATGCGGGGCGTGCTGCGGTCCAGGAGACCAGCAAATCGCCGTCGTTCCCGGTCACCATCGGACTCATCGCCGCCAACACGCTGGTGCTTGCGATCATGGTGCTCCGCGGCGCCTCCCTCTTTCTTCCTACGCCTCAGCAGGCCATCGCGTTCGGCGCGGACTTCGGCCCGCTCACGCTCAACGGCCAATGGTGGCGGCTAGTCACCAGCATGTTCGTGCACTTCGGGATTATTCACATCGGCCTAAACATGTGGTGCCTGTGGAACCTGGGCCGCGCCGCGGAAATTCTTATGGGCCGCTTCTCTTATCTCTTGGCGTACTTTGCGAGCGGCATCTTCGGCAGCATCGCCGGCGTTTATTGGCAGCCGATGGCGGCGGGGGCAGGCGCCTCGGGCGCCATTTTTGGAATGGCGGGCGCGCTATTCACCTTCGTCTACCGGAAAAAGACGCCAGCGCACCTGCAAATCAACAAAAAGATGCTGAGCAGCCTCGGCACCTTCATTTTCTATAACCTCGTCATCGGCGCCTCGATTCCCGGAATCAGCAACGCGGCTCATGTCGGCGGGCTCGTCATGGGCGCTGTGGTTGGTGCGCTCTTGCCCGCAGCCAGCGCTTCCGAATCTGCGCGGCGAACGCGCCTTTCCTTGGTTGTGGCCTTTTGCGCTGCCTCTCTTTTCGCCTCCGCAGTCGCAGCAAAACACCTTCGCTCCAGCGTGGCGAAATTCAGACCGCAGCTAAGAGTGACACTTGCCGACACAGACCGGCCCACGGCAAAAACCTGAGTTTCTTCTTCACTGATCACCTATAACTAAGAACTGAGATCCTTCTTCAGGAGGCCGCCATGCGTGAAACGCGCCGGGACTTTGTTTTAAGTACTGCGCTGCTGTCCGCGTGTCTGGTGCTCCCGCGAGGAACTCTCGGCGCACAAAATCCGCCCACGCCTCCTCCCAAGCCCCAGCCGGGTTACACACCCAACCCAGCCGAAATTCATCCCCATCCAACGGAAGCCGCCGCAGCCAAGCGTGCCCGCCTTCTGGAAAACGAAAGAGAGTTTCGTGAGGGCGTCGAGCGGCTCTACCAGCTCGCTTCCAGCTTGCGCGATGAACTCCAGAACATTCCGACCACGGAGGTCTTTTCCCTGCACATCATCAAGCAAACCGAAGAAATCGAAAAGCTCGCGAAACTCCTTAAGTCCAAAGCCAAATCCGCCTGACCCGTAGCACAGACCTTGGTCTGCGCGTTTTGGATCCCTCCCCCGCAAGCGAGAACAACGGGCCCGTTCTATACGTAATTCCTTACAGGAGAGCATGTCGAATTGAGGTCCTGAGGAGAGCGTCCATGCGTAGACGTCTGATTCGTGTGGCGGCGATCTTGCTGGTCTTGCCATCGCTGCTGGCGGCGGTGGCGGGCTGGCTTGTCGCGCCGTGGTATCTCCACCCGATTCGGCGCGAACTGACGCCCGATCTCGTCCGCGAAGCCGATGCCTCCTTCGCGGTCACTCACTCGCAGCGCGAAGATTTCGACGTTAGCGCGCCAGACGGCGTCCGCCTCCGCGGCTGGAAAGTCACACCGCCCCGGCCCAACGGCTCGTGGGTCCTGCTCTTCCACGGCGTGGCGGACAATCGCGTGGGCGTTATCGGCCAGTCGGAATTTCTGCTGCGCGCCGGATACAGCGTGGTCATGATGGATGCGCGCAAGCACGGCGCGAGCGAGGGCCCCCTAGCCACCTACGGCTGGCTGGAACGCAACGACACCAAGGCCGTCATCGACGCGCTGAACTCAGACCTTCAGCAACGCTGCGCTGCGATTCAGAGGCACGGCGCCGTCGGACCAGTCTGTGCGCCGAATCACATTTTCGCTCTGGGCGAATCCATGGGTGCCGGCATCGCGCTGCAGTCCGCTGCGGCCGATCCGCGCATCGAAGCCGTAGTCGCGGAAGCTTCGTTCGCGAATCTCAGCGAAGCTGCTCATGATTATGCCGGATTCCGCAAGTATCCTTGGCTCGGCAAGACGCTGCTGCGGCCGTTCGCGTGGACGCTGCTCTATCGCGGAGAAAAGCTAACCGGCTTTCCCCTGGCGAACATCTCTCCGGTGAAAGCCGTCGCCTCGCGCACTTTCCCAGTTCTTCTGATCTGCGACGAAAATGATGATGCGCTTCCGTGCCGCCATACCAAGATGATTTACAACGCCGCACGAGGGCCAAAGCAACTCTGGGTCGTACCCGGCGCGTATCACACCGCCGCGCTCGGTTTTTATCCCCAAGAGTTCCAACGCCGCGTCTTGCCCTTTTTTAAGACCTACGCCAAGCCTTCGGCTTCGCCCTTTATGGTTCTGCCCCACGCCTGCCCCGGTGGGCGGCCTGAAACATTAAAGTTCATAGCCAAACGGGACGCAGGAGTGAAGCGAAGCGAAGGAGAAGAAAGACGGTGCCGGCGCGCATTCGACGCAGGATGCTCGCGGCGGTCCATTTGTAAGGGCTCGCGCACGCCGCCTTGAATGCTGCGGGCCATTTCGCGCCAGCGCTCAGCGAATTGCGCCGGTTCCACGCCTTGCTCCGCAAGGCGCGCAATCCATTCCTCGAGGGTCTTAAGTTTCCCCGATTCCTTGATCTGCACTTCTCAACTGATCTGATCGGCCTGCTGATACATAGCGATCAGTGAACGTCCGTCCTTTCGGTAGCTGCACCGATGACCACCAGAGCGACCTGGTGTGGAGAAAAGCTGTGGATAATCCCATGTCGAGACCCAGAACGGCGTTCTTCCCAGAGTGAATCGAACGCCCACTATTGATAGACTTGGGCGTTCGGAATGCTGCTCGTTCAGGAAACATTTCGGCGATTGTGCCAAGCGCGGGAGATGCTGCTCGAGATTCCCGAGGAGCAGCTCTCTATCGCGGATGTTGCGCGCCAATTGGACTTTTCCCTATTCCATTTCATCCGCCAGTTCGAGGCACTGTATGGCGATACCCCGCACCAGTTCCGCATCCGATCGCGAGTGGATCAGGCCAAGCTCCTATTGGCCAAAGGCCAGCATTCGGTGACCGAAGTCTGCATGGAAGTGGGGTTTTCGAGCCTTGGCAGCTTCAGCAGCCTCTTCGCGCGCCGAGTCGGCGTCTCCCCGTCCAGCTACCAACGCCGAGCGCGTTTGCTGGTTCGTGTCCCGGGCGGCTTCCCGCAGCAGCTCTTCCCCGGCTGCTTCAGCCTGATGGGCTGTCTTCCTCCATCTGCATTTCGCAATTTTCGAGAAGCAACGGTTGTGAGCGTTTCGTTAGAATGCGGCCCGTCACTTCAGGAGGAAGCGAAATGCGAATCCGGCTCACGAGCATCATGGTGGAAGACCAGGACAAAGCTCTGAAGTTCTATACCGAAACGCTTGGGTTTCGAAAGAAAAAGGAATTTCCCGTCGGCGAATACAAATGGATCACAGTCGTCTCTCCGGAGGGTCCGGAAGAGTTGGAGCTTTCGCTGGAACCAAACGCCAATCCCGCGGCGAAGACCTTTCAAAGAGAAATGTTCAAGCAGGGCATCCCGCTCGCGGCATTCGAGACCAGCAACATCCAAAAGGAGTATGAGCGGCTGCAATCCCTCGGTGTGGTGTTCACCAGCGAGCCGAAAAGGATGGGACCGGTCACCATCGCGGTGCTCTCGGATACTTGCGGCAACCTCATTCAGTTGTACGAGCCTTCGTGATTCTCCAGTGCCCCGAGGGTCGCTGATTAGGTCTCCGCGTGGTCCATGTTGTGTTGCTTGAGTTTGCGGTACAGCATGGTCTTGCCGGTGCCGAGACTGAGAATCGGGACCTAAATTGTCGGACGGCAGCCTTACTGCTTGCTTTGGAGGGCAGAAGGGCAGCGGGCTCCCTCAAAAGTTATGGGGAGCCCGCTAGTCAGTTTGCTCAGATTTTAGGCCGCGCTGCACGAAGATGCTGTTCCGCGTGGCCGTCGTTTCGCGTCAGCTATGGTTTGTTCGGCGCAGGCCCTTTGGGTGCCCTGGTCTTGGCCTTCCCTTGCGCCGGGCCGCCCCTGCTGAGCAGCGTCAAAGCGTCCTTGGCATTGAACGGGAATTGGCGTACCGACTGCTCGCCGGTAGTGCTCAGAGTCACGTCCACGCGGCGGTTGTTCGCCATGCGCACCGTGTCGATATTTTTCACCAGCTTCTGCTTTTCCGCGGGCGACAGGCTGGAATCCGCGTCAAGCAGTTTCTTGACTTCGTCCGAAGTCATGTTTTTCTCGAAGCCGAACGCTTTGACCTCGACGTGATCCGCCGGCACGCCTTTTTCAATGAGGTAACTCTTGGCGCGCGCCACGCGGCGCTCCGAGAGTTTCATGTTGTATTCCTTTGCGCCGCGAGAGTCCGCGTGCCCTTCAAGGATCAGATGCGCCGCAGGGCGGTACTTCATATACTGCTGATAATCGGCGGCCAGAGAGTCCAACGTGGCGGCCTGGCTCGCCAGCAATCCGCCGATAGGCTTGGCTTCGGTGGGCTGCGCCGTTGGAAAGTAAATGCTGTGCAAGGCCAGCTTTGCCTCGAGCTGTTTGACCTGCGGAGGTTCCTTGACCTCGACGTTGCCAGAAGCTTCGGTGGTGCCGCCGCGTCCGTCATTGACCGTGCACTTCACGGTGTAGGTGCCGGGCTGCAAGCCGGTGGAATCGAACTGCACATTCGAGCCCGTCCCGCTAACCTGACCGCCCGTCGCCGTGTAGCTGTAAGTCAGTGGATCGTTGTCGGGATCGCTGCCGTTGCACACGATTCCCGTGCGCTCGCCCGACAGAATCGAGTTGTGCTCAATCGAAAGGATGGCCGTCGGCGGACGGTTCGGCCTCTCTTCCACTTTGATGTCCGCGCTGCAAGACGCCGTGCCGCCTTTTCCATCATCCACCTTCACATTCACCGTGTACGAGCCGGCGCGCACGCCCGTGAAGTTCCAGCGCGCATCCAGGCCAGTGCCTTCGACCGCGCCTCCGGTGGCCGAATAGCTGTAGGTCAGCGGATCGTTATCCGGATCGCTGGCGTTCACATGCACAGCAACGGTGTCTCCCGAACCCGCATAAACCGAAGTGGGATTCACCAAGCAAGCAGCCACGGGCGGACGATTCGCCGGAGGAGGAGGTGGTGCGGGAGCAGATTCGCCCCAGCGGTAGACAAGCCCCGTGCCAGCGCGGAAATTGTCCTGGCGGGCATTGCCGCCCAGCCCCGGCCCGGAGAAATTGGTCATGTAATAATCGAGCCGGGCCACGCGCCAGGCAAAACCCTTGCCGAGCATCATGTCTACGCCACCGCCGGTCGCCACGCTAAAGCTGCTTTGGGAACCCACGCCGATTAGCGTGCTGCCTCCATGCGAGCCGCCGAGCAGAAACTCGGCAAACGGAACAAAGTAATCAAACTTGCGCCAGTTCAGCCGCGGACCAAACAAATAGCTGACAATCGAGCCGTTAACCGGAGTTCCGTTCAGGTTGCGGTTCTTAAACCGATACCCGCCCAACTCCGCCGTGAGGCCCAGCCAGCGCGAGGCGTTATAAGTGAACGAGCCGCTGGCGCCGTGGTTGTTAAAATCTGCGAACGGACTTCCCGGACGAAAATGCACGTAGTCGTACAATACGGCAAATTCGTAGCGCGGCACGAGCTGGCCCACTGCGTCACTGTCTTTGCTTCCGGCCGGCCGCGGTGTGGGAAATGGCTTTGGCACCGGGGTCGCGGGGAGCGCGAAGATTCCTTTGGACGGTGCAAGCGAATCCTTCGCGGCGCTACCCGTTCCTGCGGAGGATTTCTCGGCGGCATTTTCCGTACGGCCCGAGGTATCGCCAGCGGCTTTCTGTTGCGCGCACAGCGGCGACGCAAGAAGGACGCTCAGGGCTGCTGCTACGCACCAATTGCGCATCTATTCCTCCTAAGAACCAGTTAAGGAATCCCGTTCGATTCGTGTATTCGGTTTTGGACGCGCCGCACTCCTGGCCGGCACTGCTGGACATCGCAGCTCTTCCCACCGTCAAACCCCACCACAGCGCTTTTTGGACACGTCTCCCGCCGTCAGGGGAGAAGAATCAAGAATTCCACAGGACACATCGGGCGATAGCGTATTCCACAATAAGCTTCTTTTGCAAACGATTTCACGCCACCGCACGTGCGCCTGGTGGAAGTCAAGCGGTCCTTAGGGGACGCTCTTCGGATTTACAGCGGCTTGCCGGAAGTAGAGCTTCGCCGCTTTGCTTTGATCAGCACGTCAACGGAATCCGGGCGGCCATTCCAGAAGTCCAAGCGACTGCGGCCGTCGGGAAGCTGCGTGACGGTGGCCGGGATGGCGCTGGCCGTCAAATACCATCCCTCGGGAAGCACCACGGCGTTCCGCGAGCGGCCCAAGCTGCGGTCGAAAACCAGTTCGTCGCCGTCCAGCCGGTAGCTAGCGGGAGCGGTGTACGTCTCGGAGATCCGCAAGCGCACCGACTGGCCCTTTTTCACGGGCGGAAAGGTAATCACCACAATTTGCGTTGCCGGTTTGACCGGTTCGTCCACTTCGATTTTTGCGGCGCCGAGCTCGGCGCCCGTCATGAGCCGCGTGGCCAGTTTCTCTCCGGTATCGAGGACGTAAGCCGACGGATCCGAAACGGTACTGCCTTCGCGAACAACATTTAAATACTTGTCGATGCCCGGCCGCGATTCCGTATAGTCGTGATACAGGCTGAACGCGTGCGTTTCGGGCTGCTGCAAGAAATAAACAATGTCGCGATCCTGATGCGCGCGTTCGGAGAGCCGGTGCCGTTCCGTTTCGCCAACGAAGGGAGCTTCCCAACTGCGCGATACCGTTGGAGCATGCGGCGCCGCTGAGGGACCGGTTTGCGCTCCCAGCTTCGCGCGAACCACCAAAGCTGCTTCGCCTGGGCCCGCATTCATAAAGCTGACGGCGATGCGCCCATCCGCGTCCGGCAAAACTTGCGATGGAACGTTGCAGCCCACCAGCTCGTAGCCAGCGGGCAGGACGACGCTATTGCGCTTGATGCCGAGCCCGCGATTGAAAACGATCGCGTCGCCTTCGCGGTAATAGCTCTTCGCATCTTTGTAAGTCTTCACGATCAGCAGGCGCCCGTGTCCTTCCGGCGGAACCGCGCGAGCGAGCTGAATTTTGATATAGCTTCCGTCCGCGTCCGCATCCGCCATCAGCGGATCCTTGCGAGCTTCCGCGCCCGAGACTACTTCGAAGCGCAGCGGCTCGCCCGTCATGGCATCAAAAACCGCTTCGTCGCTCGCCACGCTGCCCTTGCGAATCGGATTGTAAAAAACTTTGGCTCCCGCCGTCGCGGCGGAAACTTCGTAAAGTATTTTGAAACTCGCGCTCTCTGGAGTGAGCAGTTCGTAGCGCGTGTACTCGTCGGCTTCCGTTTGCTTCCGAGACGGCGCAGAGGTAGCCGCATGCTCTTGCGCAAGCACAGGTCCGCCACAAAAAGCCGTAAGGAGAATTGCGGTCGCAAGAGCAGGAGGCTTAAACATGGGTTCTTTCTCCTTGCTTCTTTACTTCGCCGAATCACAGGCCGCGGTAAGGAGCTAAAAAAAGGAGACAAGCATCATCGCCCATCCGAGAAATGGAGTAAATGCGCTGCTCGGGCGACTCGCAAGCAATGCGATTAGCATCTCCTTTGTTACACTACTTCGGCGGAAATTCTATGCACAAAATCACCACGCTCGACGACAACTGGATGGGCCGGGGGAAATCAATCGGCACGGCGTTGCTCGAATCGGACGGCCACCGCGCCATCGTGGATCCCGGCCCCGGTTCGACACTCGACACACTAAAGCAAGAGCTTCGCGCGCGCAGCGCTTCGGTGAGCGAACTGGACGCAATTCTTCTGACGCACATTCACCTAGACCACGCGGGCGCGACCGGTGCGCTGGTGCGGGAAAATCCTGGGCTCGCGGTTTACGTTCACAGACTCGGCGCGCCGCACATGATCGACCCGTCAAAGCTCCTGGCGAGCGCGGCGCGGCTCTGGCCGGACAATCTGCAGCAGCTCTTCGGCGAAGCGTTGCCGGTGCCCGCGGAAAATCTCCACATACTGGAAGGCGGCGAAACGATTCGGCTCGGCTCGCGCAAAATCGAGGTGGCGTACACCCCTGGGCACGCGTCGCACCACGTCAGCTATTTCGAGGATACCGAAGGAGTCGCTTTCGTGGGCGACACGACCGGCATCCGCATCGAGGGACACTCTTTCGTGATGCCGGCCACGCCGCCGCCGGACATTGATTTGAAAATTTGGGATACCTCTTTCGCCGCGATTCTGGAACGAAATCCGAATCGGCTGTTCCTGACGCACTTCGGCTTTTCCGAAAATCCCGCAGCGCACATCGCGCAGTTCCGCGAACGCTTGCATCACTGGATGGAGATGACGGAGAAAGCCATTCAATCGGCCCCGAGCGATGAAACCGCACTGGCATCGTTCACGGCCAAAGCTCGCGCCGAAATCGGCGAACACCTGCCGCCCCAAGACGTGGAGCAGTACGCCGCCACGGCCGGCCTGAACCTTTCGTTCCTCGGCCTCGCCCGCCACGCCCGCAAACGAGCCCAAGCCGCTTCGTAGACATGCTTGCATTTGGCAGTTGACCGTTCGCAGTTCGCTGAGTGCGTCGAGGTCTAGAACAAAAGGGCGCTACGGCAATGGGCCCTGTTCTTGGTTTTTTTGTCCCTCGCGCCGTGGAATAGCTGGACTTGCTGCAGTTCGAGGCTGGCTATAGCGATGAGGGGTACCCGGCGCCTTCATTCCATTTCGCTGGTTTGATGCATACGCGGTGAGCCGCAAGGGAATGTATGAAGGCCGGCCGAGCGGTGAGACGGAGACGCGGTCGGATTAGCAGGGCTAGAGTTGCAGGTGACGCTGGACGAACTTGCGCAGGCGTTCGCGATCTTCGTCGCGCATGTGCACGAATTCGACGCCGCTGCCGTCCTGGCCGATGTTGCGGACTACCGCGGTGAAAGTGATTTTGCGAAGGCCGGCGCGCACTTCCAGCTTGATCGAGTCGCCCACGGCGAGTTTCTTGGGAGACTCAAGATAAGCGCCACCCAGGCTGATGGTTTTTACCCGGGCGAAGCCCGCGGGCGCTCCTTCAATCTGGGCGCGCAGCGGCGATTCCAGAGGCACGCGCACGTAGCGACGCGGGATTGGATAGCTCGAGCTCGATTGCGCCGGAGCGCCAAACGCGGCGGCGGCCTGCTTGAACGAAGGACGGTTTTCAATCAGGGCCAGGGCGTCTTCGGCCGCCGCCCGCAAGCCGGCAGGTTCGGCGTAAGCCAAGCCGTCGCGTTTTTCGATGAGCGTATGAAGCAGTTCCGCGGCTTCGTACGAACGCATGCGTCCGAGCGCTTCAGTGGCCTTGATGCGCACAAACTGATCACGCAAGACTTCGTGTTCACCGGCGGCGATTTCCAGAAGCTGCGGAACGCCGGTGGCTTCCTGCGCCAGACCGATTTGGTCGATCATCATCGGCACAACCAGGGGATGCGCTTGCACGAGAATGGCGGAAAAAACGAAAGCTGCGCTGCGCGCCGAGGCGGAATTGGAAGGCCGCGAAAGCTCGCTCACCGCCAGGTCCTGAAGATTCCATTCCCAGCTTCCGATGGCGCGGGCAATGCCGCGAAGCAAACGCTCGGAATCGGCCGCGGCCAAAAGCTTGATGGCCGCGGTAACGCGCTGGCGGCGCGCTTCGTACAAGCGCGTCTCGAGCAGGTTGAGAACGGGCACGCCGATGGTTCGCAGGAGCCGCGACATTGCCGGCAGCATGTCCGCGCCGCGCGGCTCGGTAAGCAGCAGGGTCAAGCGGTCCAGCAAGCGCTCGGGATCACGCTGCAGCAATCTTGGGAGAACAGGATCCAGCGGCCGGTTGGCAAGCGACGCATCCACGAGCAAGAACCAGCGATCTTGCGCCACGAGGCGTGTCGCCAGGGCCGCCATGTGATCGTGTTCTTTATCCCGCGGCGTCCGCTCGAGACTCGTAAGGATAACTTCGAATCCGCCATAGTCAGCCCGAGTCACCGCGATGCGTCCCAGGGACTCCACCAGAGCCGCGAGCAGTGCGGCGGTTTCCGGAGCGGTCTCGACCTGCAACGCTTTCATCGCGCCGCGGCTTAATTCTTCGGGCAGTTGGTTGGGCCAAAGCGATTCAAATAGCGGAACCAGTTCATTGAAACCGGCGGCAACCAAACGTCTCGCCGAAGCTTCGGGGAGGTCCAAACGGCGCAAATAATTCAACACGATGCTACGGGCTTCCCGCCGGGGGGCGTCCGCTCCGGTATCGACGAGCTGCCCAAGCGTTTGTTTCAAGGCTGCCGCGGGAATGCACCAGACATCCTGGCCGCGCACGACCGCGGATTTTTCCCGGGCGGGCAGCTCGAGCCAAAACCGGTTCATCAACTGCTCGCGATGCGTGTCCGTTGCCCAGGCGACAGCGAGCGAAGAAAGGTGCTGCGAGGCATGAGGACCGGAGTACGCGCCGGATTCCACAAGCACGTCCGCCAAACGGTGGAAAGATGGGCGCACCGCGGGAGGAATCAGCGAACCGCCGGCGAACTCCGCGCTGAGGAATTCCAAAATCATGTTTTCCGAGAGCCGCAGCAGATACGGCAGGGGCTGCTCGCCGTCGCGCGGAGCATATTGCGAGACGGAATGGAGCAGCATGCGTACGCTTTCGCGGCTGGCCTCTTCCATCGCTCCGTGAATCGCGCGCGCCGCTTCTTCGGGAGAAAGGCCGCGCGCGCTTTCTAGCGGCGGTGTGAGCCGCGCCAGCAAGCGCAGCGTGGCCATCAAATCATCGAAGTCGGGCGCCTTGATCGGGGAATCGCCGGTTTCCCGCTGCGCATGGCCGCCGTAGGCCACCAGCGCGCCAATCAGGCTCGCCAGTACGGTGTCCACTTTGCGGTCGGTTTGCGTATTGACCGAAATGCCTTGCACATGGTTCTCCAGGAGGCGCGTGGGCCACCACGCATGGCCGGCATTCCCCGCCGGCTCGTCCAATTCTAGCAACGACTGTTTCATGAGTCGCGCCAGCGTGTCCAGTTCGCCTACATGGAATTTCCGGGAAAAGGCCAGGGACCAGATGCCCACGCGATGCAAATCGGCCGCCAGCGCCTGCATCTCTCCGCGCGTGTCCGGCAGGTGGCCCTCCCCGATTCTGGGGGTTACGATGCCGCCGCGTTCCACGCGGATTTCCAGTCCTTCGAGAGACTCCGTAATTTGGCGAAGCGAATCGTAAGCGCTATCCAAACTATCTAGGCGACTGGGGTGGTTCTTATCGTAGAGCCGCTCCGACCGCAGGAGCAGGTGGAAATCTCGCAGGGCGCGAAGAACCTCGAACGCTTTATGATCCGAGTTTGCAGCTGAAGGCGTGGCGATGGGGGCGACCAGCCCGTGAGCGACGGGTTTGCAAGTGGAATTCGCGGCCGACTTCGAAGGGGATTCGCGCTGAATGTCGCCGTTTGGCAATGCGGCCCGTAAAGGCAAAGTACCTCCCAAATGCTCCGTCGTTAAATCCCTGGCTTCAGTCCGCAGCTGCGGCCGCCGAGTGAAGCCAGACAGGGCCTAGGTAAAATTCAAAGCAACTGGCGCTCCTCGATGGGGTACACGTAAGCCATTTATATTCAATACGAAAACTCGCAAGTTCTAGGGCTACAGAATCTGAGATGTAACAGATTGTTACGTCTTTGGTACCCATGTGGCTTTATGGGTGCAGAGGCACATCAAGGGTGACGGTACCGCCCTCACTCGCCTGGAATGTCCGTTTTGCAGGCTGATACCCGTTGAGTTTGAGGGTCACAGTATGCAGGCCGGTTGGCACTTGAATCCGCGAAGGCGTGAACTGGCCGATGGAGTTTCCGTCCACGATGATCTCCGCTCCCTTGGGATTGCTGTTGACCTGCGCCCACGCAACGCGCGTGGCGGAGCGTTCCGCCAGCTCAACATTCAACCTCGTCTGAATATCCTTCACTTGAATGCTTCCCGAGTAGGGCTCGTAGCCCTGCAGCCGCAACACCAGGTTGTACTGTCCCGGCGCGAGCGGAAGTACGACAGGAGTCTGGCCGGACTGCTTTGCGCCGTTGATGAAGACGTCTGCTCCCGGCGGCTGGGTGCTGATAAAGATGCCTTTGGCCAGCGGCTCGAGCGTGAGCTTCTGGTCCTGCGCCTCGCCGCCCTTGATCTGCAGCGCCGTCTGCAGCGGCTGATAGCCTTCCTTTTGCACTTCCAGGCTGTAGCGCTCCGGTTTGAGATTGTTGAAACTGCAGGGAGTGTCGCACTTGCTCAGAACATTGCCTTCCGGCCCGTGGAGCCTGGCGGTCGCGCCGATGACATCGGTGACAACGTGAATGGCACCGCGTCCGGCTGAGGGAACCGGATGACTGCTATCGTCGGAGCCGCCGGCCGCACTCACCGCCGTATCGTCATACTCAATGTGATCGATGACGTGCACGCTTGGCGGCGCGCTGCGCAAGAATTTTAGAAGCTCCCCATGCTCGGCAGGACGCAGCTTGCCGGCTAGAGTCAGCGTGTTGCCAGTTCCCTGAACTTTTGCGCGTCCCGCAAATCCCTTCTCGGAGATGGCTTCTTCGATGCGGCCTTTGTACTCCGCGGCTTTGGGAGTGAGCGAATTGTCCGATTTCTTTGGAGTAGCTCTTTCGGGAGCCGGATCCACCGGTTTCGGATCAGCGCTTGTCTCGGCGGCACTGGTTGCGGCTTCCTTCGAGCCCTGAGAAGCGTCAGTGGCTGCAGAGTTCGCCGCGGAGTTGTCCGGGGCCCCTGTTGTGGCTGGCGCCGAGTCGTGCGCCTGGCTCTCGGTAACTTGGGAGTTATGCAATTCGCGCGCGGCCTCGAAAACAGGCTTCATCTTGTTCGCGCCGTAGACGATGACTGCGAGAAGCAACAGCACCGCGAAAATTGTGCCGACAACGCTCTTTTTCTTCGCCGTTCCGCTGGGCTCGAGGGGGGGCACGATCGTTCCAGTGCGGCGCACAACGGGAGTCTGTCCCGGCGAAGCGGCGCGCGTGCTCAGAGAGCGAGCTGTGGCAATAACCGTAGGATCATCTCCCGCAGGGCCATGGCTTGTGAACGCGCGTCCACCGGCCTTACTGGTTGCAATGGTTGCCGCGGGAGAAGCTCCACCCATCGCCATTGTGGAATTGGGATTCCCTCCGGCAACGCCCTGTGTGCGGTAATTGCGCAAATCCTCCAGCATTTCCCGGCAGGTCTGATAGCGCTGCTCGGGCTCTTTCGCCAGCGCTTTCATCACCACGGCGCTGATGCCGGGATGGATGGAAGGATCGATCTGGCGCGGCGGGACGGGATCTTCGTTGACGATTTTGTAGATGACCGTGGTGATGTTCTGTCCGGGAAAGGGCTTTTCGCCGGTCACCATTTCGTAGAGCATGACGCCGAGCGAGAAAATATCGCTGCGGCCATCCACCGCGCGTCCCTTCACCTGCTCTGGAGACATGTAACTAGGCGTGCCCATGACGTGCGAAGTCTGCTGGGTGCTGCCGAACTGAAGAATCTTTGCGGTGCCAAAGTCGGTGATTTTGACGGTGTCGTCGGCAGTGAGCATCAAGTTGGCGGGTTTGATGTCGCGGTGAACGACGTTGCGCTCGTGCGCGAATTGCAGCGCGTTGCAAGTTTGATCCAGGATACGCAGCGTGCGCGGCAGGGGGAAGGAATGCCCGCCATCCAGGAGTGCCTGCAGGCTTTTGCCTTCCACTAATTCCATGGTGATGTAGTAGAGGCCGTCTTCTTCGCCGGCGTCGTAGACCACCACGATGTTGGGATGCGTGAGGAGACCTGCGGCGCGCGCTTCGGTTTGGAACCGCGCAAGGAGTTCGGAGCGCTTGAGTCCTGTGCCCTCTTCGCTGAGGTGGATGGTTTTTACCGCGACGGTGCGGCCAATCACGGGGTCGACGGCCTTGTACACAATGCCCATGGCGCCGCGGCCAAGTTCGCCGACGATCTCGTATCTTCCGGCTTTTGCTACCGTTTCCATCTGCAAGTGAGCGCCGATTCGAACCAGAGCGCCTTCGCAATCCCCAATTGGCCCGGGCAGACTTCGCCCGGTCAGGTGAGGGCTAAGGGCCTGTGTTTCCGGACCTAGGTTTTTTTTCGCCTGACGTTCTTCGGCCGATACCGTCCGCCTGCCTGCGGGCAGGCGACACCCGGGCGCCCTACTTTTGACAGTACCCAGCAGAATTTCTGCAGGTCAACGCTACCGGCGTACCAGTGTTTCGCACTCGATACTTGGCTGTTTGGTCGGGGAAGTCCTTTGGAGGCAAATGCGCTAACCGCCGTAGCCGTGAGAATCCTTGTCGATGGCCACTTTGCCGGAGAAGGAACGGTAGAGGTAGGTGAAGTAGCCTGCGGCTAGAATGATGCCGAGAACCCACCAGACGAAGCCGATCTTCAAACCATAATCTCCGGTTTTGGCGTTGGTCACCGTGAGCGAGTACAAAGGATTGCGCGCGGGCAAGACCATGGGATAAACGCCGAAGACCACGCTGGTCAACATACCGGTCAAATACGCACAGGAAGCGAAGAAGGCTTTGCGCTCATCGCGCTTTCGCAATGCAAAGAGAACGCCTGCGAGCCCCGCCACGGCAAGCAATGGAAAGATTAGGCCCCATGGCCAAGTCGAGAAATTCCGCAAGACCTGGTGCTGCACGCGAAAGGTGACGGCGGTGACGATTGCCGTCAGTACCAGCACGCCCCACCAGGCTCGCCCCGCCAATCTTCCCGCGCGCGAACTGACCTCGCCGGTGGTTTTTAGTTGCACCCAAAGTCCGCCGTGCATCATTAACGCAAGCAGGGCCAGAGCACCCGCAAGAATCGTGTACCAGTCCAGGATGCCGGTGTCCTCGCCGAGCCGGAAATTGGTCCAGAGCGGCTCGAAGAAATAGCCGCTGGCGTCGAGCGGAACGCCGCGAACGACGTTGCCGAGCGCGGCTCCGAAGAACACGGCGAGCAGCAAGCTCGAGGCAGAAAAGAGAAAGTCCCAGAACGGATCCCAGACCTCGCTCTTGACGTGATTCCGAAATTCAATCGCTGAGCCGCGCAGAATCAGGAGCCACAAAACGATCATCAGGGGAAGATAAAATCCGCTAAAACTGCTGGCGTAGAGAGCGGGGAAGGCAAAATATAGCGTACCGCCTGCGGCCACGAGCCAAACTTCGTTTCCGTCCCACACCGGGCCGATGCTCGCCAGAATCTGACGCCGCTCTTCGTCAGTTTTCGCGATGAGGAGATGGATCGCTCCGGCGCCAAGATCGAAGCCATCCAGAAGCACATAGACGGCGATCATGATGGCAATCAAGCAGAACCAGACCGTTTCCATGTCGCTCCTCAATCCCCGGCAACGGCAATGGCATTCGAGCGACTGTCAACGCCACGCTCTGGGCCAAGTTCTATCTCGCGGTAAATCAGAAATAGCCACAAAATCCCAAGCACCGCATACATTCCCATGAAGCCGATCAGTGTGAACCAGGCATTGCCTGCAGCGACGCGAGGCGAAACTCCCTCGGAGGTGCGCATCAAGCCGTAAATCAGCCAGGGCTGGCGTCCCAGTTCCGCGGTCATCCAGCCGGCGGTATTGGCTATGTACGGCAGAGGCGCGCACAGCATCAGGGTCCACAACATCCAGGGCGAGTTGTAAAGCTTGCCGCGCAAGAGCAGAATCGCGGCCAAGGCCATCACCGCGATGAAAATTGTGCCCAAGCCCACCATCACGTGATAGCTGTAGTAAAGCAGCGGAATCTGATCCGGCCACTCTGTTTGCGGGAAGTCCGACAAACCTTTCACGTCGGCACGCCATTTGCGGTACGTGAGGAAGCTCAGCATGTTTGGCACTACCAGCGGATTATCGAGCCTTCGTTTTTCGACATCGGGCTGCCCGAGGATAGCGAGCGGCGCTCCCTGTTGCGATTCGAAGAGCCCTTCCATGGCCGCAAGAGTAGGCCGCTGGTTATAGGCGATTAGCTTTCCCTGCATGTCGCCTGTGGGGAAGAGCTGCAGAATGGCTGCCATCGTTCCTATCAAAACGCCGGTCCGTACGAACGTCCGGCCGTATGTTGCATGGCGCTTGGTCAACAGATAAAAAGCACCCACCGCGGCCATCACGAAGCACGCGGTTTGCACTGCGCCGAGCATGTTGTGCGCGTACTGCCATAAGGCCCACTTGTTCAGCAGCAATCCCCAGAAACTCGATAGCTCCATTTCACCGCTGGGGCCCAGCTGGTAGCCGGTGGGATGCTGCATCCAGGCATCGGTCGCGACAATTAAATAACCGGAGAGCCACGATCCCAGAAATACCAGGAATGCCGACCACCAGTGCCCGATGCGTCCGAGCCGCTTCTCGCCAAACAGGAACAAGCCGAGGAAGCTCGACTCGAGAAAAAAGGAGAAAACGCCTTCCATCGCCAGGGTCTGGCCAATGACGCCGCCTGCGGCTTTCGAAAACGCAGCCCAGTTCGTGCCGAACTGAAATTCCATAGGGATGCCGGTGACCACGCCGAGGGCAAAGTTGATTCCGAAGATGCGCGCCCAGAAACGGGCGGCGCGGTTATAGTGTTCATCGCCGGTGCGCAGCGCTTTGGTCTTCAAGTACAGGAGCAACAGCGCGAGGCCCATGGTGAGCTGCGGAAAGATGTAATGAAATGTGATGGTGAATGCAAAATGGAGGCGATGCACAACCAGCGCTTGTCCCATGAGCACCTCGTAGCGAAGAATGGCGAAGGTCCGCGCAGGTAGGCATTAGTTAACTCGAAAGGTACGCGCGCGAGAGGCTCTGCGGTGCCCATTATCCATTTTTGTGGCCACCTTTAGAAGTATTTTCCCAGGGGACTAAATGTGCGGCCGAGTCAAGTTGGCGGGAATCTCACTGGGTCTCCGATGTAGAGTCTTGGTGCGCCCTTGGAGGGAGGCTCTTCCATGAAATTCGACGCTATCGTTGTCGGCTCCGGCCAGGCCGGAAATCCCCTTGCGTATCGTCTGGCGGATCTGGGCTGGTCCGTCGCGCTTGTCGAGGAGAAAAACCTTGGTGGAACGTGCATTAACGTTGGCTGCACGCCCACGAAGACCATGGTGCATCGCGCGCAGGTCGCGCACTACGCGCGAAATGCGTCGCGCTGGGGCGTGAACACGTCCGGCGTCAAAGTGGATCTCGCGAAAATCGTGGCGCAGAAAGATGAGGTGGTGCTGAGCTTTCGCGGCGGACTGCAAAGGCGCATGGACCAGCGCAAGAATATTCGCCTATACCGGAGTCGCGCGCGGTTTGTTGCGCCGCATCAGCTAAGGGTGGGCGAGGAAACCATCGAGAGCGAGAAGATTTTCATCAACACCGGTGGCCGCGCTAGTATTCCGGCGATTCCTGGTTTGCGCGACGTGCCCTTTTTCACCAACGAGTCGATCATGCAACTCACCACGATTCCTGAACACCTGTTGGTTCTCGGTGGCGGCTACATCGGTCTCGAATTCGGGCAGATGTTCCGCCGTTATGGGAGTCGCGTTACCGTTGTTCATCAAGCACCGCAAATTGTGCCCCGCGAAGATTCGGAAATCGCGGCGGAATTGCAGAAAGCGCTTGAAACGGAAGGGATGGAGTTCGTATTGAGCGCCCGCACGGAAGCCGTCCATCAAAAGGATGGTGACATTATCCTCTCGTGCAGGCTCGCTGCCGGGGCGCAGGAAGTCGCAGGGTCACACTTATTGGTCGCCACCGGCCGCGTTCCGAACACCGATGATTTAGGCCTTGACAAGGCTGGCATCGCGACGAACAAAGACGGATCCATCAAAGTGAGCGGCCGTCTGGAAACAAACGTACCCGGAATCTGGGCGCTAAGCGATTGCAAGGGCGGGCCAGCATTCACGCATATTTCCTACAACGATTTTCAAATCGTGTATGCAAACGTCGCGGAGGGGAAGAACCTGAGCACGGAAAACAGGCCCGTCCCTTATTGCGTATTCACCGATCCGCAGCTCGGGGGCGTGGGCGTGACCGAAAAAGAGGCTCGCGCGAAAGGCCACCAGCTGAAAATTGGAAGATGTCCGATGACAAGTGTCGCCCGCGCCATCGAGCGTGGAGAAACCGCCGGGCTGATGAAAATCGTCGTGGATGCTTCCAATGACAGAATTTTAGGGGCAGCGATTCTGGCGGCCGAAGGCGGCGAGCTGGTGCAGATTCTCGGAGCGATGATGCTGGCGAAGCAGCCTTACACGCTTCTAAAAGGCGCGGTGTACATTCATCCGACGCTAGCCGAAGGATTTTTCTGCCTGATGGAAGACGTCAAGCCGGTCAACTAACCGCGGAGTGGTCATGGCAGGAAATGTTGCGGTGGAGTTGGCCGGGGCCCTGTGGGAGAAGAATTGGGATTCAAACCGGGAACGATTTTCGCAATGCGCAGATTCCGGAAGATGGTGGGCCAGTATTCCTTCACGATGTTTGTGCCGGCGGTGAAGCCTAGGCGTATGCCGTAGCGGCGAAAGGTTCGGCCCGCGGTTTGTTCTTTCACCGGGAGATAACTATTCGCCAGGCTTTCGGCAAATAGCGGGCCAAGCATCCCGGGCCAATTCGCGCTTTCCGTTCCTGTGTCTGTGCGAGTGACAACCAAGCGGCTGACACCATAGCCGATGCGGTGCCACGGACCGCCGCGCAAGCTCACGAAGTAGCGCGGGTCCCGGTGCAACACCGACGCGAACAGAAAAGTGCTGAAGAATTCTGTCGAAACGCCCGAAGCCATCGAGGAACCAAGGCGCTTTCCGTATCCACCCATACCCTGACCATATCCAGCTAAGGAGTCGCGCGCCTGGCCGATACCGGCGCTAATGCTGGACGCAAGCAGCCGCGAAGGCGCGATGGACTTGTCCGCAAACAGTTCGAGCTTCTGCTTGGTCTCGAGAGGCCCGGGGCTTGCGGCTAGGTCAGGAAAGAAAACCGAGCGCCGACCAAGAACCTCAACAGTTGTGCGAAAGGCGTTGTCGTGTTTATGAGGAGCCTGCTCCTGCTTCGGCACTGGAGCTTCGGGAAGGTCTTTCGGTTTTGGCGCTTGCTGCGCAGCCACGGCTTCGGCGCATGTTAGCAGGATCGCCCCAAGTTGCAGAGCCCAGGAGCCGTTGTGCATTTTGTCATCGTAGCATGAGCGGCACACAACTCCTTAAAGGAGAAATAACTGCTGCAGAGAAGCAAGTTCAAGGACCGGCTGTAAACAACGGCAAGAGGAAAACGAAAAGACTTCATAACATCGCTCCGCTGTAGGAACCCGATGGGAAGAGTGGATTGCTCGTGATTGGACCTTCGGCACGAATTTCCACGCTTTTCCTTCGTTTCCGAATTGCTCCACTTCCGCGTTGAGGACATCGACCTCAGCAACGGGCTGAGAGTTCCTGGTTTCGGTAACGATCATCAGTTAAGGGAAAGGGTTATGGACCTGCGACGCACAAGACTGGCCGTCGCTGCTCTCCTGGGCCTACTTCTGTGTGTCCTTCCTGTTCTGTACTCGACCGACCCCGCAGCGCAATCGGGACAAGAGAAAACGCAGATTAAGGAAATCACGGTCTGGGTGAACACGAGCAGCGGTGTTTATCACTGCCCCGGCACTCGGTGGTACGGGAATACAAAGCAAGGAGAATTCACGACTCAAAAGAAGGCTCAGGAAGCAGGCAACCGTCCCGCGTATGGCGAGGTCTGCCAGTAGATTCGTCCGGCGTATGAAAGAAAGGGAAACGTAACTCAGCACAGCCGACGCCTCGAACGTTCATGCTAGAATCGCTTATGTAGGGGCTGTAGCTCAGATGGATAGAGCGTCGGTTTCCTAAACCGTAGGTCGCGAGTTCGAACCTCGCCAGCCCCACCAGATTTCTGCTTTCGATTCAATGACCTGTGGTCTTTTGGTCTTTTTTCAAAAATGCGCACCGGGCGCAACTGAATTTCTAAGCGGAACTTTCAACGTCCGCGCAATCCCGCAGTAGCTATCCACAAACGCCGCAGCGAAAACACCACAAAATCACCGATGCTTAATTGTCTCCTCGCTGCGTACTCGCGGATTCTAACTGCCTGCTCGACTGTACAACGCAGGTGAACTGCCGTATGGAGTTTCTTGAATTGCGGGCCAATTATTGCGCGAGCTTGCTTAGACAAGAGAGATTCACTAAACCTGCCAACTTTCTCTTCAATCCGGAAACTCCGCTCAAGTACGGACAGCAGATAGCCGCTCATAGAGCGGTACTCGGATGAAGCCTCTTTGCGGATGCGGTCAGCGTCCTCGTGCGAGAGGCGGATAAGCAATGAGGTGCGCGGCACCCAGCCCCCTGCTACCACATGGTAGCACGAACTTGACCCCTTCTTATGGTTTGGTAGACACTTGCATCGCGTTAGTGCCCGCCTCAGAACGAGAGCCAAATCTTGATGATGCCAGCGCGAGGGAATTCGATTCTCATCGCCGATGACTTTGCGGCATTTCGAGGGTTTGTCCGGTCAAGACTGGAGGAGAACGGATTTCAGAATGTGGCCGAAGCTTCAGACGGCGTAGAGGCCGCAGCGAAGGCTGCGCATTTGCATCCCGACGTTGTGCTCCTCGACGTAGCGATGCCAAATCTAGACGGAATGAAGGCAGCGGCGCAAATCCGCGCTGTTTCCGCCGAGTCGAAGATACTCTTCCTGTCGCTGTACAACGACCATGATATCGTGCAATCGGTGCTAAGTGATGGAGCGATGGGATACATCTGCAAGTCCGAGGTCAACCGCGAACTCCTGCCAGCTATCGAAGCCGCTCTCGAAGGCAAAACGTTTGTAGGTGCCGTCCTACACAGAGCCTGATTGTGGTCGGACGTACTTCTTAAGTTCAGTCAAATGACCGGTGGGTATCTGGAAGTCTGATACGGTTCCACAATCCAAGCAAATCGCAAGCCTAGGGAAAACAAACACTGCCGGAACATTCAGGTTTTCTCGCCCGGGAACGTGAATGCACGCTTCGGTCGCAAAGTCTGTCAGGTAGCTTGAACCGCAGTGTTTGCAGTGCCGTTCGTTACAAACAGCCATAAGACCCCATGACCATCCCCCGTGGGCTGTGAGTCTACACGATAGTTTAAGAAACAGGTTATCTATTATTTCCAATAACGAGCAGATTGGCGGGCCAGCTCACGGGACCAAATCCCGATAAGTCCCCCGGAATTGCTTTGTGAGTGAAGCTAATTCGAATTTCGTGTTGAGGTTATTGGGGACGCTCCATTCTTCGACAGCGTTCCCATACGCTTTCTGGAACAAAACCTGGCTATTCCTGGCGACTAGAGCTACTCCCTGAAATTCTTTTTGTGTTGCCATACTGCTGACGAATTGGTCTGCCTCAGTCTGGAAGGTTTGCGACGGGGCGCTTCTCGCCACCAATAAACATAGGCAGCATGCAAACAAAACCCACTTTCCTGAAGTGTTCTGGAACAAAGCCTCACCTCCAGAATAAGGTCGGATTTTAGCTTCTAACATGGGAGCGGTAACTGCGGGAAGTGCGGCTTAGCGCGGCTTAAACATGCCATCAGATAATCACGGAAAACTGGTCGAGTTCCTGCACCAAAATGACTTCGGCGATTCTCTCGTTTCCGAGGACCTTGACCACCAGGTTTCTTGCTGGCCCTAAGCGACTTGATGGAATCCCTACTCTTACTGGTGCCGGATCAATTTAGAGGCTCCCGACAGGCGGTCAATCGCCTCTTCCACGTCGGAGACAGCGGGCGGCATCCCGACGCTTCGGCCCAAATAATCCAAAACCGATTTGGATTGCCCATCAAAGGAGATAGAGGACGCACTCGTCGGCATATCGGTTACGCCAGAGACATAGCCATCGGAGAGAGAGAAGTAGTCCGCCTTACGGAAGGCATCCACGAGCTTCACCAAGGATGGCTGCGAAATCTTCACCTTTCTTCGTCCCGTGGTTCCGACGTACGCCGCACCATCATACAAGACCGTTCCGTCACCATGGATTTCGATCTCGTAGGTGGGACACATGCCATAGCAGCCGCTGCGCCTAAGGGTGATTCGCAGGGAGTTCCAATCATGAATTTCAGGAAAAGGAATGTGGACCTCGGAACGCGTCCGGATCGACAGAATGGCGACAGATTCGCGTACTTTGGCTACTACGCGATGGCCGTTTCTCTCAAATGACCTGTACTGCCAAGTTCTCCACAAAAGTGTCAAATCGCCGAAGATGAATCCGGAAATTTTTTTGGCGTCCAGTGTCTT
>Ga0126383_10000122_pt1 | contig 37083 bp, 36 predicted proteins | sample PanSoiMetPlot_35_FD_96882 | JGI IMG/M metagenome (GOLD analysis project Ga0126383, IMG submission 96882) | Tropical forest soil microbial communities from Panama - MetaG Plot_35 | ecosystem: Environmental > Terrestrial > Soil > Tropical forest > Bulk soil | place: Panama | collected 2016-02-17 | reverse complement strand
TAGGGGAAGGTAGCGCCGGCGCCGGAGATTTCCGCCGCCCACGCGCCAAAGCCGAATGCGGCGGCCGCCGCCAACCCAAGGAAACCAATACGGAAGGCGCGCACGGTTCGCTCCATCGACAGCCAGTAGGGCAGACCTGAGAGGTCGCGATCTCTTAACCGCCCGTTCATCATTTTTTATGAAGCTTTTATTGCAATTCCGTGACACTCGAGCCCGGGAAAGAACACGCTGCATCGGATGCTGTGCGTGCCTTAGAGGCGCGCCCCAGCTGCGCTGGGTCGCCCCTCAGCATGAGGGCATGTTGTCGATGGCATTGAGAAGAATGCTCATCCTGAGGTGCCTCGCGTAGCGAAGCCTCGAAGGACGCAGGACGTTATTCCAGCCCTAGGGGAATTCTCGCCCAGCCTCCCTGCCCAACCAATCCGGCTCTCCGGCGAACCTGGGCCGGTAGTCGGTCAAAGCAAGGGATCGGCGGGCTTACGGCATTCGATCGTGGCCGACGCGGCAAATCCTGCGATGCCTTTGCCCGGCGCCCAGCTCTCCACGAGCTCGCGGCTTCCTGGCTTGATGGTGATCCGGATGTCGGTGAAACCGGTGGCCGCGAGCCATTCTTCGATTTGGCGTGTTGTGGCCGCACCCGCGAGGCACGCGCACAGCAGCGTCGCGTCCGACATCAGCTCGGCCGGCAACGGAGCAGTGTTTACCACGTCGGCGATGCCGATGCGTCCACCCGGCTTCAGCACACGGAACGCCTCGCGGTAGACCTGTTCCTTGTCGGGAACAAGGTTGATGACGCAATTCGAGATGACCACGTCCGCAGTGTTGTCGGCGATCGGCAGGTGCTCGATCTCGCCGAGGCGGAATTCGACATTCTCGGCTCCGACGCGCTTGGCGTTGGCCCGCGATTTGGCGAGCATTTCATGCGTCATGTCGACGCCGATCACCCTGCCGGCAGCCCCCACTTGCCGGGCCGCGAGGAAGCAATCGATCCCGGCGCCGCTGCCGAGATCGACGACCACCTCGCCCGAGCGCATTGCCGCCAGCGCCTGCGGGTTGCCGCAGCCGAGCCCGAGATCGGCGCCGGCTGGCAGCGAGGCGAGCTCGGCCGCGGAATAACCCATGTCGATGGAGGCATCTCGCGATGCCGTGGTGGGGCTGCAACAACCTCTGCTCCCCGAGGCGACCCCGCCGTACCAGTTGCGAACCAGCTCCTTGACCTCGGTGCTGCTGTTCATGTCGTCATTCTCCCGATGCGAGTGGACCGGTGATTTCGATACTTTGCGAAATGTGCTTGACAAGGCGGTTCCGCGTCAATAGATTCGACTGTTGTCGAAGCATGAAATTTTTGAGACAACCCGATGGATCAAAAACGCGCAATTTCTGCGCTCGGCGCACTTGCCCAGGATACCCGGCTCGAGCTTTTCCGGCTGCTCGTGACCTGCGGCCCGGAAGGGCTGCCGGCGGGCGTCATCGCGGAAAAGCTCGGCGTGATGCCGTCATCCTTGTCCTTTCATCTTCAGCAGCTGGTGCATGCCGGGCTGATCACCCAGCGCCGCTTGAGCCGGCAGCTCATCTATTCCGCCGAGTACGGCACGATGAACGAGCTGATGGCCTACCTGACCGAGAATTGCTGCGGTCGCGGCGCCTGCGCGCCAGTCTGCAATCCCGCCGACGCCTTCACCAAAGGAGAGAGTGATGAAGCGCCTTCACGTTCACGTGTCGGTTGACGACCTGACGCAGTCGATCCGGTTCTATTCGACGTTGTTCGCGGCCGAGCCGACGGTCGTCAAGGACGATTATGCGAAGTGGATGCTGGAGGACCCGCGGGTCAACTTCGCGATCAGCAAACGACAAAGCGGGGTTGCGGGCATCTCACATCTCGGCATTCAGGCCGAGCACCACGAGGAGCTCGCCGAGGTTTACGACCGGCTGAGCCGAGCCGAGCGGCCGATCGTCGAAGCGAAAGGCACCACCTGCTGTTACGCCAAATCCGACAAGCAGTGGATCGCCGACCCGCAAGGGGTGCCGTCGGAAACCTTCTTCACCTACGACGAGGCCACCGTCTATGGCGAGGGCTCGCTGGCCAAGCTGAGGGAAGCGACCGACCGCGCCGTATGCTGCGAACCGTCAATTTCGAAACTCGCGCCTGCGCCGGTTGCCGCGAACGCCTGCTGCGAGCCGTCCTGCTGTGCCGGTTAGCAGCGGCTCTGAAGCCTACAACGTCCTCTTTCTCTGCACCGGCAACTCGGCCAGGAGCATCCTGGCCGAGGCGCTTCTCGAGCACTGGGGTAAGGGGTGGTTCAGGGCCTACAGCGCAGGCAGCTTTCCAAAGGGCGCAGTTCACCCCCTGGCGCTTGAACTTCTGCAAAAACTCCATCTGCCGACAGGCGGGTTGCGTAGCAAGAGCTGGCACGAATTCGCCCGCCGGGGGCGCCGGTAATGGACTTCGTCTTTACGGTCTGCGATCAAGCGGCCGGCGAAGCTTGTCCGGTTTGGCCAGGCAACCCGGTGATGGCCCACTGGGGCGTGCCAGACCCCACTGCGTCGCAAGGCACGGAAACCGGGAAGCGCAAAGTCTTCCGCGAGGCGTATGTCGCGCTGGAAAACCGGATAAAGCTTTTCCTCGCACTCCCGATTGACAAGCTCGACCGGCTGGCGATCAAACGCAACGTCGATGAAATCGGCCGCCGCCCGGCGGCTCCAAGGCTGCAGATATCATGACGTCGGTTACTGAAGTCAGCCGGCGCCGCGCGGCGCCGGCACTCGGCACCTTTGAGCGTTATCTGACACTGTGGGTCGCGTTTTGCATCATTGCCGGAATTGTGCTCGGCCGCCTGGTGCCAACCCCGTTCCAGGCGCTCGGGCGGATGACCGTGGCCGAGGTCAATATTCCGGTCGCGGTGCTGGTCTGGCTGATGATCGTGCCGATGCTGCTCGAGGTCGATTTCGGCGCGTTGCACCGGGTGGCCGAGCAGTGGCGGGGCATTGCGGTGACCGCCAGCATTAACTGGCTGGTCAAACCGTTCAGCATGGCCCTCCTGGGCTGGCTATTCGTCGGCTGGATGTTTCGCCCGTTTCTGCCGGCGGATCAGATCGACAGTTACATCGCCGGCTTGATCCTGCTGGCCGCAGCGCCCTGCACGGCGATGGTGTTCGTGTGGTCCAACCTGACGAACGGTGAGCCGAACTTCACCCTCACTCAGGTCGCCCTGAACGACACGATCATGGTGTTCGCCTTTGCACCGATCGTGGGGCTACTGCTCGGGCTGTCCTCGATTACCGTGCCGTGGACGACGCTGTTCCTCTCCGTCGTCCTCTACATTGTCGTGCCGGTGATCGTCGCGCAGTTTTGGCGCCGCTCGCTGCTCTCTGGCGGCAGTGAATCCGCACTCGCGCACACTCTGCGGAAGCTTCAGCCGATCTCGTTGATCGCATTGCTGGCAACCCTGGTTCTGCTGTTTGGGTTTCAGGGCGAGCAGATCGTCAGACAGCCATTGATCATCGCGCTGCTTGCGGTCCCCATCGTGATTCAGGTCTATCTCAATGCCGCGATCGCCTATGCGCTCAACCGGGCGCTCGCTGTCCCACATAGTGTGGCCTGCCCGTCGGCATTGATCGGAGCGTCGAATTTCTTCGAGCTCGCTGTCGCGGCGGCGATCGCCCTCTTCGGCTTCCAGTCGGGTGCGGCCCTCGCGACTGTCGTCGGCGTGCTCGTCGAAGTGCCGGTCATGCTCTCCGTGGTGCGGATTGTCCTTCGCACGCGCGGGTGGTACGAGCGCCGAGGTCAAGCGCTCTCGATCTGACTGAGCCCGGCTAGCCTGTCCGGCAACGCCTACCATCGGCATGATTTCCGACAAAGCGACGGCGTGGAAAACGGGCGAGATTTGAAGCAGCCGGGCGTGGCACAATGGCGGGATGCCTCGGGTCAGGGTCAGCATTGTTTTCGAGTCCAGCGCGCGTATCGGCCCCGGTAAGGCGAGACTGCTCGGGAGCATCCGCGATACCGGCTCGATCTCGGCTGCCGCGCGCGAGATGGGGATGTCCTACAAGCGAGCCTGGCTGCTGCTCGACAGCATGAACCAAGCCTTCACCGATGCCGTCGTGAGGGCAGCGCCGGGTGGCTCGGGCGGCGGCGGCGCAACGCTGACGCCATTCGGTATTGAAGTCCTAGAACGCTACCGGCGCATTCACGACCGCGCCTCGGCCATGGCCGCCGAGGATATGGCTGCGCTCGGCCGACGAGCCCGACCGGACGCCGGCCCGAAAATCTAAAACCTCCTGCTGCCGCTATAGCAAGATTGCCATAGCGTTGCGGCGGCGTTATAGCCGCCTTGCCATAGCGCATAGGCGGATAGTTGGTGAATTTGGTTGCCGCCGCGACTGCGCCCGCTCTTTCGGGCTGGCGCACGACGACCATTGCTCTCGGCTGCGCCCTGCTGATCGGCGGCATTGGCGGCTTGATCGGTCTCGGCGGCGGCGAATTTCGGTTGCCGATACTCGTTGGTCTGATCCGCTTCACGGCGCGCGCAGCTGTGCCGGTGAATCAAATTCTCAGCCTCGTGACCTTGACATCGGCGCTCATCGTGCGGTGGCACGCCGGCTCGCTTGTTGGTGTCGGAGCATTTGCCCCGGCCGTTGTCGCGCTCGCGCTAGGCGGCATCACCGCCGCGTGGTTCGCCGCGCGACTGCTGTCGCGAGTCTCGGATCACCGACTCGAACGCGCCATTGCCATTCTGCTGATGGCGGTTGGTTTGCTCCTGATCGGCGAGCGGTTTCTGCCGGCCGGCTTGCCCCCGCTCGTGCCGGCCGAACTCGGCCTGCAAATTGTCGCCGGGGTCGTCCTCGGCTTGTGCATCGGCACGGCCAGCACTTTCCTCGGCGTTGCGGGTGGCGAACTGCTCATTCCGACGCTGATCTTTGTCTTCGGTGCAGACGTTCGCACGGCTGGAAGCGCTGTGCTGTTTGTCTCGATCCCGACCGTGTGCATTGGGCTCTTCCGTTACAGCCGCATGGGACTGCTTCCCGGTCGCTCCACGCTGTTACTAGTAGGTCTGGCGATGGGAATTGAAAGCCTTGTCGGCGCGGCAGCGGGCGGGGCGTTCGCCGGGTCGACATCGGCCGAAGTGCTCAAGCTGATGCTCGGGCTGATCCTCATCACGGCCGCGTTGAAAGCATTTTGGCGTCGAGCCCATTGAAGCGGCCATGCGCCAACGAAAGTGCTCAGGCTGACGTGTATTCCTGGGATTTGAAGGTTAGGTGTCGGGTGACCTCGGGCGCGTCGGCGATCTTCCGGATATTGGCCCAAGTCTGCTTGTAGTTTGGGATGATCAGCTCGTTGACGCCTTTCGACACGACGTTCCCCACGGTTCCGGTCGGATAGGCGAACAGCATGAAGGTCTGCTTCCGCTTCGCCGACGACGTCGGCTGGGCCATAGCCTGGGTCGAGCCGTTATCGTTGTAGACCTCGACGAGATCGCCGGGGTTGAGCCCCAGCTCCTTCATGTCGTCCGGGTTCAATTCGAGGAACGGCAGCGGCCAGCGATCCATTACGAAATCGTTGTATTGGTCGAGATAGATCGACTGCCAGACATGATTCGCCCGCCCGTTGTTGACGAGGTACGGGAACTTCTCCTTCTCCTGCTGCTTGCCCGGCGCTTCGAGCCCCCGCCACTGCGTGGCCATGAACTTTGCCTTCCCGTCTTTTCCGAATTTTCCGTCCGCATAAAGACGCTTGGTGCCGACGATCTTGCCGTCCTTGAAGTCGACGGCGGGCTCCTGAAAGCCATTGGTCCCCATCGCCCGCAGCCGATCGTAGGTTACGAAGGTTCCACCGTCGGCGTGCTTGTTATAGCCGTCCATAAAGGCGTCTTCCTCTGTCCTCCAATCGTAGCCCTTGAGCTTGTCCGCGACGTCGTTCTTGCCGGCCTGCCGCCACGATTTTTCGAGCGCTTGGGCCAGCCCGGCGACGATCAGACAGTCGGGCTTCGCGCTGCCCGGCGGGTCCATATAACGCTCGGTCAGCCGCATCCGCCTCTCCCCGTTCATAGAGGTCAGGTTCATCTCGCCCGAGGTTGCCGCAGGCAGCACGAGATGGGCGTCCTGACCGATTTTTGTCGGTACTAGGTCGATATCAACGCTGAAGAGACCACCCTGCCGAATCGCGCCCATGATGGCGTCGACCATTGGAGCGCGATCGCCGTACGGGATGTCGTTCATCGCGTACTTCACGAGATCGGTCCGCTTTTTGTGAACGCGCCGGAACTCCATCGCATTGAGCGTCGTCTTGAAGTGATCGCATCCCCAGATGTGGTGGATGCCGCCTTTGCCGCCGATCAACAGCTGATCGACATACGGCGCCGGCTTTCCGATAAATGCATCGGACGGCCGTACGTACCCCTCCTGGTGACCGCCCATGCGGACACATCCCCCGCCCGGGCGACCGACATTGCCTGTCGCGAGAGCGATGTTCACGAGGGCACCGTTGGTCCGGTAATTGTCGTTACCCCAGATCAGCCCCTTTTTGTAGGCGAACATCGTCCGCCGGCGGGCGCCACCCTGTTTGGGCTCGGCGATCCAGCTCACCGCCTTTCGGAGGTCGTCGGGTTTCAGGCCCGTGACGCGGGCGGCCTCGTCGATACCGACCTTGTTGGCAACGAGCAATCTCGTCAAAGCCAGTCGTCGATTTCCCGATGAAGTCGCGATCGAGCCATCCCTTCGCCGCGATCTCGGTCATGAGCGCATTGAAGAGGATCAGATCCGTGCCCGACTCGAGCGCCAGATGAAGGACGTTCGCCTTTCCAGCGGCGTCCTCGCAGGCGTTCACGGTAACGGTGCGCCTCGGGTCGATGATGATGATCCGGGTCGCTTCATGCGGCTCGTTCGGAAGCTGCTGGCTCTTCTTGCCGGCTGTGGCGCCGCGCAGATTTGGCAGCCAGTGATTGAGGAAGTAATTCGTCTGCGTTTCGAGCGCATTCGTGCCAACGGCGACAATCGTGTCCGCGAGGTCAGCGTCCTCGTAGCAATTGTTCAGCTCGCCGACGCCCATGTCGCGGGTCGCATAGACCTCGGAATTGTAGGCGGGTCGATTGTGAATGCGGATGTTCTTGATCCTCATGCTCTCGAAATAGAGCTTGCCGGTCGCCCAGGTGTTTTCGTAACCGCCGCCGGCGCCGCCATGATCATAGGCGGAGACGATCAGCCCATCTTCTCCCTGCTCCTCGATGATCCGGCGGGTGACCTCGGCGGCGAGCCACAGGGCGTCATCCCAGGAAGTCGGCACCATGCCGCCATAGCGGTAGACGAGCGGCTCGGTAAGCCGCTGACCTTGCGTGCCCGTGATCGTCGAATAGGAGAGTTCTCCTTGGCGCGCGCCGCGGATCGAGCCCAGACCAGAGTTCACCTCGCAATCCTTGTCGGGCTTGATGACGAGATGCACTTCGCGGCCGTTCTGCTTCACGATGTTGTACATCGCCGGCGAAAACCAATTCGCGGTTTCTGCCGCCTGTTGTTGAGTAAGATCGGTGCCGAAGAAGTTATCGGCCGCCTTTGGTCCGCCCTGCTTGTCCACCTCCCAGCTGATCGCTTTGTAACCGCAACCGACGATGCAGAAAGGGCAAGTCACGTTCTGTGCCTTGGCGTCTTTCGGCGGGATCGGCAGACGGTCGATATTGCGCTTGTAGGCCATCGCTCGTCTCCCCCCTTCAAGCCGTCAGGGTATTGCTGAGGCGGCCGTAGATCAGCTCGTCCACGCCTTCGGCGAAGATGTCGCCATTGGCGGCGACACGCAGCCGGAACTGCGGCAGGTTTTGCGTCGCGTGCCCCCAGATCTGCTGGCCGCCCTTTTCGCAGTCGAACCGCGAGTAGTGCCCCGGGCAGTTGAGCGTCTTATCGGCGGCGACATAACCGAGCGGGAAACCCTTATGCGGGCAGAGGGTCGTGAAGGCGACAATGTCGCCGTCGGGACCCACGCCGCCATCCGCCGACCGCCCGATCTTGATAATTACCCCTGGCGAATCCTTGTCGGGATACTGGATTTGTACTGGCTGACCGGGCTGCAAATCTTTGATGTTGGCGAGCCTGGTGCTCGGATAAGCAACTCGTGCAAGAGCCGGCGTGGCTTTGCCCGACTGCGGCATCATCCCAGTGGCTACAGAAGCAACCGCTGCGGTCGCGCCTCCCTTGAGGAATTGGTGACGACCCAATTCGACGGGCCGATTGCAGCGCTTCATCCGTTCCCTCTCCATTTTTCGGTCCCTCGACAAGGACATTTCGATAATTCATTAATCTAACGTATACCGAAGGACGTGACAATACGCAATCTCATTACGATAATCTCGAAATTGCCCGATTCATATTGCATGCTTCTGTCCGACCGCGGGCCGGGAGGGCGACTGGACGAGGAAGGGTGTCCGATCCGGTCGCAACCAGGTTGCGCGCTTTTCAACCTAAGAGCGAGGATTTGCTGCAGATTTGCTGCAGATGCAGCTACGGTCAATCCTCTATACAACGCTGAGTTGGGCGTGCGGGCTTTTATTGCAAAACCGTGGGAACCGACTCGGCTGATCGAGCGGGGTATACGCGCAAGAACACGCTAAAGACCGAGCCGACGCCTTGTGTGCTGTCGATCTCGAGAAAGCCGCGATGATGGTTGAGGATGTGCTTGACGATTGCCAAGCCGAGCCCGGTGCCGCCCATCTCACGGGAACGCGCGGTGTCAACCCGGTAGAAACGTTCGGTCAGCCGGGGCAAGTGCTCGCGGGGTATGCCCTCACCTTCATCGCGCACGGCGACGGAGACCATCGCGCTCTCGGAGCCGTTGTTTGCCCGGGTTGATCGCAAGAAAGTCGCGGCCCGTATCCGGATCTCGGACCCGGCGCGGCCGTACTTGATTGCGTTGTCGATGAGGTTCTGGAAGACCTGGGTGAGTTCGTCCCGATCGCCGAGCACGTCGGGGAGATCAGAGGGCACCTCCAGTCGGATGGTCACGTCGCGTTCGCCGGCGCGCAGCTCCAGCGTCTCGGAGATCTGGTGCAGCAAGGGGCCCAGCACGACCCGATCTTTCGGCATCACATGCTCGTTCAGCTCTATCCGGGATAGCGACAATAAATCCTCCACGAGCCGGGCCATGCGGGAGGCTTGCCCGTGCATAATCGCAAGGAACCTCTCGCGGGCTTCCGCATCCTCGCGCGCGGGTCCACGCAAAGTCTCGATAAAGCCCATTAATGTGGCGAGCGGGGTGCGCAGTTCATGGCTCGCATTGGCGATGAAGTCGGCACGCATCTGCTCGGCCCGCTTTAACTGGGTGATGTCGTGCAAGCTCATCACTGCAACGGCGCCGTCCAGAGACGGGCGCTCGATCCGGGAGAAACGGGCGCGCAGCTGACGTTCGACCGGCACCATGACGGTGAAGTCGACAATCTGTGTCGGCTCGCCGCGCAATACCGCATCCGCTGCAGCCAGGACCGCGGGGTTGCGCAACACCGCCGCAAGATCGCGCGGCTCGATGGCGCCACCGACAAATGCCGCCGCTTGCGCATTGGCGCGCACGATGCGCCGCCGTTCGTCCAGCAGGATCAATGGGTCCGGTGCCGCCGCGATGACTGCCTCGGCAGCCGCCAGCTTTTCGCCGTCGATCCGGGCGCGCTCACGCCAGAGCTGCGCCACCCTGGCAATTGCGAGCCAAATCTGGCGCGCCATAGGCGCGAGCCTGCGAGCCATCTGCCGTGTGGTATCATCGCCGTCTCTTCGCGGGCCGAGGCTCTCGATCGCGTCGCGGAGCAGCACCAGGTTCGCGACCGAGCGGCCGATGAGAACCAACGTGGATGCCCATATGACGAGGAAAGCGATTACCGCCTCATGGATCGCGATCACGCCCCATCCGGCGAGCGCACCGAGCACGACGAGGCTCGGAGCGGAGACGGCAGTGACCACCGCGGCGGTGCGGTAAAGGCTCCGCGGTCGTCGTAGAGTCCTCATTGGTGGCCCCGATCGCCTCGGGGGCCGCGCGCCAATGCGCGATCAGCGGATCGCGTCGTGGGCCGAAAGGGCGGCGAGATTGACGAGATCGGACACCGTTGCCCCCATATTGGCGATCTGGACGGGGTGCGACAGCCCGAGGAGTAGCGGCCCCACGGCCGTCCCACCGCCGAGTTCAGGCAACAGCTTTGCCGCGATGTTGGCGCTGTGCAGCTCGGGCATCACGAGGATATTGGCCGGGCCGCTGAGCCGGCAGAAAGGATAGAGCTGGCGCATCAGGCGCTCGTTGAGGGCGACGTCGGCGCTCATCTCGCCATCATATTCGAAAGCGACACTGCGCCGATCGAGCAGCGCCACCGCGTCGCGCACGCGCTGGCCGTCCTGGCCCATCGGATTGCCGAAATTGGAATACGACAACAACGCGACCCGCGAGTCGAGCCCAAGCTCGTGCGCCTTGGCAGCGGCCTGTACAGCGATGTCGGCGAGCTGAGCCGAGCTCGGCGCCTCGTGGACAAGAGTGTCGGCGAGCAGAACGGTGCGCTCGCGCGCCAGAAGCACGGTGAGGCCGAACAGCTCGCAGCCGGGCTTGACCGCGATGACCCCCGAAATCTCGTCGAGCGCATCGAAGGAGTTGCGGGTAACACCTGTGATCATCGCGTCGGCGTCGCCGCAGGCGACCATGCAGGCGGCGAAAACGTTGCGGTCCTGGTTCACCAGGCGTTGACAATCGCGGTACAGCATTCCTCGGCGCTGCTGGCGGGCGTACAGGAATTCGGTGTACCGCTGATTGTGCTGCGACAATCTCGCATTATGAATTTCGAGACCTTGCGGCGACGTCAAACCCATGGCGGCCATCGTCGCCTTGACCCGTTCCTCGCGGCCCACTAGGACCGGCGTTCCGTAGCCGCTCTCGGCGAACAGCAGCGCGGCGCGGATCGTCTTCTCCTCCTCGCCCTCGGCAAAGACGACGCGCTTCGGCGCGGCGCGCACGCGTTCGAAGATCAGTTCGAGCCCCGCGGCGGTCGGATCGAGACGCGCGCGCAGGCTGCGCCTGTAGACGCCCATATCGAGAATGGGTTTGCGCGCGACCCCGGAATCCATGGCCGCCTTGGCTACCGCCGACGGCACGGCCCAGATCAGCCGCGGATCGAACGGCGCCGGGATGATGTAGTCCGACCCGTAAAGCAAACGCTCGCCCGAATACTCGGCAGCGACTTCGTCGGGCACATCCTCGCGCGCCAGCCCGGCCAGTGCTTCGGCCGCGGCAATCTTCATCGCGTCATTGATCGCAGAGGCGCGAACGTCCAGAGCGCCGCGAAAAATATACGGAAAACCGAGGACGTTGTTGACCTGGTTCGGATAATCGGAGCGCCCGGTAGCAATGATCGCGTCGGAGCGGACGGCGCGCACCTGCTCGGGGGTGATCTCCGGATCGGGGTTGGCCATAGCAAAAATGATCGGCTTGTCCGCCATGGAACGGATCATCGCCCGGTCCACGGCGCCTTTTGCGGACAGGCCGAAGAAGGCGTCGGCCCCCGCGATCGCCTCGGCGAGATTGCGCGCCTTGGTCTCGGCGGCGTGAGCCGATTTCCATTGGTTCATGCCTTCAGTGCGGCCGCGATAAATTACCCCTCGGGTGTCGCACAAGACGACATTGTCCGATGGCAATCCCATTGTCTTCAACAGCTCGACGCAGGCGATCGAGGCGGCCCCCGCCCCGTTCACCACCATTTTCGTCCGCTGAAGCTCGCGGCCGGTCAAATGCAGCGCGTTGATCAGGCCGGCCGCGGCGATGATCGCCGTGCCGTGCTGGTCGTCATGAAACACCGGGATGTCGAGCAGCTCGCGCAGCCGCTCTTCGATAATGAAGCATTCCGGCGCCTTGATGTCCTCGAGGTTGATGCCGCCGAAAGCCGGATGCAGAAAGCGGACGCAATTGACGAACTCCTCGACGTCCCGGGTGTCGATTTCGAGATCGATCGAATCAATATCGGCAAAGCGCTTGAACAACGCGCATTTGCCCTCCATGACCGGCTTGGCGGCGAGCGCGCCGAGATCGCCGAGGCCCAACACCGCGGTGCCGTTCGAGATCACCGCGACGAAATTGCCTTTCGAGGTGTAGTCGAAGGCGGTACCGGGCTGGCGTTCAATATGCAGGCATGGGAACGCCACGCCGGGCGAATACGCGAGCGCGAGATCGCGCTGGGTCGTCAAAGGTTTGGTGGGCGCGATCGACAGCTTTCCGGGACGTCCGCTGGCGTGAAATTGCAGCGCTTCGTCTTCGGTTGCACGAATGATGCCGGTATCCATGCCGCTGAGGCTCCTCATGAGATGAGGCCGGCTCACGCCGGTACTCTCTTGTGGCAAATCAATCTAGAGAGCGCTTGATGTGTCGTCAAAGCCGCGCCAGGCGGTGGTTGACAGCTCAACCTGCGAACCTATATTTGGCGGCTTCGCGGACGGGCTGACTCGATCCGACGCAGACATGCGCGTCACTTCGGTTCGGTCCGATGTGTGGCAGACCATACCGGCGGTATCATGTTCGCAGTCATCCGCACCGGCGGCAAACAGTACAAGATCGCCAAGGACGAGGTCGTCTCGGTCGAAAAGCTGGCGGCTGAGCCCGGTGACACGATCGAGATCGGTGAGGTGCTGATGATCGGCGACGGCGCGGAGATCATCACAGGCGCCCCGCTCCTGGCTGACGCCTCGGTCAGCGCCACTGTGGTCGAGCAGACGCGGGCGGCGAAGATCATTGTGTTCAAGAAGAAGCGACGGCACAATTATAGGCGCAAGAAGGGGCATCGCCAGCCGCAGACCGTGTTGCGCATCACTGACATCAGGGGCGCGGACGGTCGGCAGGCATCGCAGCCCGAGTCAGGAGCGGAAGATGGCACATAAAAAGGCGGGCGGTTCATCGCGCAACGGGCGCGACAGCGCCGGCCGACGGCTCGGCGTCAAGAAGTTCGGCGGCGAGATCGTCATTCCGGGTAACATTATCGTGCGGCAGCGCGGCACCAAGTTCCATCCCGGAACACATGTCGGGATCGGCCGCGACCATACTCTGTTTGCGATGGCGCAAGGCGCGGTCAAGTTTCACACCGGGCTGGCCGGACGGACTTATGTTTCGGTTGAGCCTGCGGCGCCGTCAGCCAAGGCAGCCGACTAGCCGTTCCCCGAAACGAACGAAACTTCAGACAAAAGCCAAAGGGGAGCGGTCTGCTGCTCCCCTTATTTGTTTGCGCAAATGCAATTCCTCGACCAGTGCAAGATTTACCTGAAGAGCGGCGACGGCGGGCGGGGCGCGAGGAGCTTTCGCCGCGAGAAATTCGTCGAGTTCGGCGGCCCGAACGGCGGTGACGGCGGCAAAGGCGGCGACATCGTCTTTGTCGCGGCCGAGAACCTCAATACCCTGATCGGTTACCGGTACAAACAGCATTTTCGTGCGCAAGACGGCCGGCCCGGCGCCGGACGCGAGCGCTCGGGCGCCAAGGGAGACGATCTCGAATTGCGCGTTCCGGTCGGTACCCAAATCATGGACGAAGAGAACCGGATCGTGTTGTCCGATCTCACCCGCCCTGGCGAGAGGCTCGTCTTCCTCAAGGGTGGCGACGGCGGGTTTGGCAATGCGCATTACAAGAGCTCCACCAACCGGGCGCCGCGTCGCGCCGATCCCGGCTGGCCGGGCCGCGACGCCTGGGTGTGGCTGCGCTTGAAGCTGATCGCCGATGCGGGTCTGGTCGGCTTGCCCAACGCCGGAAAATCGACCTTTCTTGCTGCGGCGACCCATGCTCGCCCCAGGATCGCCGACTACCCGTTCACGACCTTGAAGCCGCAGCTCGGGGTCGTTCGGGTAAACGAGCATGAGTTTGTCCTCGCCGACCTACCCGGACTGATCGAGGGAGCGAGCGAGGGGGCCGGTATCGGCACCCGCTTCCTCGGACATGTCGAGCGCTGCGTCGTCGTTCTCCACCTGGTGGACGGCACGCTCGACGATGTCGCCGGCGCCTACCGCACGATCCGCAAAGAACTCGCCCGATACGGTCACGGCCTCTCTGAGAAAACCGAGATCGTCGGGCTCAACAAGATCGATGCCCTCGAGCCCGAGGCAATCAGCGCCAAGTGTGGCGAACTGCGGCGGGCGGTTCGGCCGGGGACCCAGGTCTATCCGTTGTCGGGTGCAACCGGCGCCGGCGTTTCGGCAGCGGTGGGGTCTGTGCTCACCGCAGTGTCGGAGGGACGCGCGGATCGGAATGAACCCGAGACGGCGGCGCCCTCTCTTGTTCATTCGTCGTGAGCGCTGCGGCACAGGACCCTCCTCCCAGCCCGGCCCAAGCGCTGATCGCGGCGCGCCGGCTTGTTGTAAAGGTCGGATCGGCCCTCTTGGCTGCCGAAAACGGCGAGGTGCGGCGGCCATGGCTTGCGGCGCTCGCTGACGACATCACGCGCTGTCGATTGCGCGGGCAGGAGGTGATCCTCGTATCCTCGGGCGCAATCGCGGTGGGGCGGCGGCAGCTCGGGCTGGGCGGACAGCGGCTCAGGCTCGAGGAGAAGCAGGCTGCCGCAGCGACCGGGCAGATCCGGCTCGCTCATGCTTACCAGGAAGCGCTCGCTTTGCACGGCATCACCGTCGCACAGATCCTTCTGACCCCGGACGATACGGAAGAGCGCCGCCGGCACCTAAATGCGCGTGCGACATTTGCGCAGCTGCTGACACTCGGCGCGGTTCCGGTCGTCAACGAGAACGACACGATCGCGACTGCCGAAATCCGCTTTGGCGACAACGATCGGCTGGCGGCACGCGTCGCGCAGATGACGAGCGCCGATATGCTCGTGCTGCTGTCGGATATCGACGGGCTTTACAGCGCCGATCCCCGCCGTAATCCGAACGCACGGCACGTCCCGGTTGTACGCGAGATCGGGACCGAGATCCAGGCAATGGCCGGCGAGGCACCGCTCGGTTACAGCTCTGGCGGCATGGTCACGAAAATCGCCGCCGCCCGCATCGCCATGAGTGCCGGCTGCCGTATGTTGATCGCGAGGGGGAAAGGTGGAGGGTCCGTCGCGGGTCCGCTCGCCGCTCTTGAGGCGGGGGGCAGAGCGACGCTGTTCCTGCCACGAGGCGAGCCGCGCTCGGCGCGCAAGGCATGGATTGCGGGAGCGATCAATCCGTCCGGGACAGTGATCGTCGATGACGGCGCGGTCCGGGCGTTGCAGCGCGGCACCAGCCTGCTGCCGGCCGGCGTCCTCGCGGTCGAAGGCGTCTTCGAGCGCGGCGACGCCGTGATCATCCGCACCCGATCCGGCGCCGAAGCCGGTCGTGGCCTCTCGGCTTATTCGAGCGCCGACATCCGGCGCATCGCCGGCCACAAGAGTGGTGAAATCGTCGACATCCTCGGCTACCGTGGCCGCGATGAGATTATTCATCGCGACGATCTGGTGGTGACCGAACCCCGATGACGATGGAGACGTTGGTACGCGATCCGACGATGAGACCAGGGTCGGATCTGAATGCTGAGATGGCCGAGATCGGACGGCGCGCCCGCGAAGCCGCCGCTGCCCTCAGCCTTGTTTCCGCCGGCTCCAAGATTGCGGCGTTGAACAATGCGGCGGCGGCGGTTCGAGCCCGAGAGACGGATATCCTCGCCGCCAATGCCCGCGACTTGGCCGAGGCCGGAAGGCAGGGCGTGTCCGCCGCAATGCGGGATCGGCTGGCGCTCGATCTCAAACGTGTCGAGGGCATCGCGGCCGGACTGGAAGCCGTCGCCGCGCTGCCCGACCCTGTCGGCCGGATTCTCGCCGAATGGACGCGCCCGAACGGGCTCGTGATCCAACGCGTCGCCGTGCCGCTCGGTGTGATCGGCATCATTTACGAGAGCCGGCCGAATGTTACCGCGGATGCCGGCGGGCTCGCGCTCAAATCCGGCAACGCGGCAATCCTGCGCGGCGGGTCGGAGAGCTACTATTCGTCGCGCGCACTGGTCGTGGCTCTTGTCGAGGGGCTGCGCGGCGCCGGTCTGCCGGAAAGCGCCATCCAGCTGGTGCCGACCCGCGACCGCGCCGCCGTCGGGCTGATGCTTGCGATGAGTGGCGTGATCGACATCATCGTGCCGCGCGGCGGGCCATCGCTGATCGAGCGGGTCCAGCGCGAAAGCCGCATCCCGGTAATCGCCCATCTCGAGGGGTTGTGCCACACCTATGTCGATGCCGCGGCAGACGCAGAAAAAGCGCGCAAGATCGTGCTCAACGCCAAAATGCGGCGGGTGTCGGTCTGCGGGGCTACAGAGACCCTTCTCGTGCACCGCGCCGTCGCCAGGACGCAGCTCCCCGCAATCCTTGCCGATCTGCGGGCGGCCGGCTGCGAGCTGCGCGGCGACCCGGAGGTGCTGGCGATAGACCCCACTTTGGTGCCGGCAACCGAAGTGGATTGGCGCGCCGAATACCTCGACGCGATCCTGGCGGTCCATATCGTCGACGGCGTCGCAGGCGCGATCGAGCATATCGCACGCTTTGGCTCGCATCATACGGATGCAATCATCACCGAGGACAAAGAGACCGCGGAGCGCTTCCTGCGCGAAGTCGACAGCGCGATCGTGCTGGTCAATGCCTCGACCCAATTTGCCGATGGCGGCGAGTTCGGCATGGGCGCGGAAATCGGCATCTCGACGCAACGCCTGCCGCCCCGGGGACCTGTCGGCGCCGAGCAGCTGACGACATATAAATACCTGGTGCGCGGCAGCGGGCAGGTGCGCCCCTGAAGAAGCACACGGAACCCGGCCGGTCGAGCAGCAGGCACCGCCGGATCGGGCTGCTCGGCGGCTCGTTCAATCCGGCCCATGGCGGCCATTTGCACATCAGCGCGCTCGCGCTCAAGCTTCTCGACCTGGACCAGATTTGGTGGCTGGTTTCGCCCCAAAATCCGCTGAAGCCGCTTGAAGGCATGGCCTCGTTCCCCGTCCGGTTGGAGGAGGCGCGCCGGGTTGCCGAAGCCAACCGGCGCGTGTCCATCACGGATCTCGAAGATCGGCTGGGGCCTTCGCACTACACTGCCGATACGCTAAAGGTGCTACGCTACCGCTTTCCGGGGCTGCGTTTTGTGTGGCTGATGGGCGGCGACAACCTCGTCCAGATCCCGCGCTGGGAGCGTTGGCCGGAGATCTTTAGGACTGTTCCCATTGCTGTGTTCGATCGGCCTTCCTATTCTTTAAAAGCGCTCTCCGGCCCGGCAGCAAAAAGGTTTGCCAGATACCGTGTTCCGCCGTCACGCGCGCGTCGGCTGGCCGATATGGAGCCACCGGCCTGGCTGTTTTTCCATGCGCGTCTTGACGAGCGCTCGGCGACCAGAATCCGGTCGGGGCGCAAAGAAATCCCGGCACAGACCGTTAAGGAGCAAAGACCTGACTTGTCCACCATCACTGCCCTGAGGCCCCTCACCCGACAGATCCCGGCCCACCAGCAGACCCCGGGAACCCTTAAGTTCGTTCTTCAGACTCTCGAGGATGGCAAGGCGGAGGAGATCGTCACGATCGACCTTGCCGGCAAGACGACGATCGCCGACCATATGGTCATCGCGAGCGGCCGCTCGACGCGCCAGGTACTGGCGTTGACCGAGCATCTCGAAGAGGCGCTCGCGCGCCGAACCAGGATATCGGTCGAGGGGAAGACGCAAGGCGATTGGGTGTTGATCGATGCGGGCGACGTCATCGTGCACCTCTTCCGGCCCGAAATCCGCAGCTATTACAATCTTGAAAAAATGTGGGGTGGTGCCCTGCCCGACAGCGAAGCCCGCCGCGGGTAACCGGGACGCTCCCGATCCGTTTTCGCGTCCTCGTCGTCGGTAGGTTGCGCAGCGGTCCCCTAAGGGAACTCCAAGCGCTTTACGCCGCCCGGATCGTGCCGGCCCCGGCAATTGTCGAGGTGGAGGAGAAGCGGCCGCTTCCGGCCGGGAAATTGAAAGTCCGCGAGGCAGAATTGATCCTCGGCGCACTGCCCCCCGACATTCCTTTCGTCGCCCTCGACGAGTGCGGCACGCAATGGTCGAGCCGCACATTGGCTGAGCGCATCGCCGTCTGGCGCGATCGGGGTTCATCCGAGCTTGCCTTCGCGATCGGTGGCGCCCAGGGTCTCCACGCGAGGGTGCTCGACCGCGCCGACGTAATCCTGTCGCTTGGCTCGATGACCTGGCCGCATCTGCTGGTCCGAGGGATGCTGCTCGAACAGCTCTATCGCGCCCAGCAAATACTGGCTGGCCATCCTTATCACCGCGGGTAAGGCAAGGGAGATTGAGACGCTACCTTTTCCGGGTGAGTTTCGCGTATACCGATAAGCACTCAAGCTGGTTGAGGCCGCCCCGAGATGAATTCTTTCTCCCCTCCCCGTCCGCTCGTCCTGTGCATCCTCGACGGCTGGGGGGAGCGTCCGAGAGCCGCCGACAATGCGATCGAGAACGCGCGCGCGCCGAACTGGCATCGATTGCGGGCGCGTTGGCCGCATGCGCAGCTGCAGGCGAGCGAGCACTATGTCGGCCTGCCCGACGGGCAGATGGGAAATTCAGAAGTCGGCCACACCAATATCGGTGCGGGGCGCGTGGTGTTCCAAGACTTGCCGCGCATCGATGCGGCAATCGCCGACGGCAAGCTCGCCACGATGCCGCCGTTGCTCGACTTCATCGGGAAGCTGAAAGAACAGCACGGCACCGCTCACGTCATGGGGTTGATGTCTCCCGGCGGGGTGCACTCGCACCAGCGCCAGATCGCTGCGCTCGCCCGCATTCTCGCCGAAGCCGGGGCGCCGGTCGCGATGCACGCCTTACTCGACGGGCGCGATACGCCGCCCAAGGGGGCTGTTTCCTATGTGAAGCAATTTCAGGAGGACGTCTCCGGCCTCCGCAATTTGCGGGTCGCCACTGTCTGTGGCCGCTATTACGCCATGGATCGCGACAAGCGCTGGAATCGCGTCGAAAGGGCTTACCGGGTCATCGTCAGCGGCAACGGCGAACGTGCCCCCGATCCCCTTCAGGCAATCGTAGCCGCCTATGCCCGCGGTGAAACGGACGAATTCGTCGCGCCCACCGCAGTCGGCGACTATCCCGGCATGCGCGACGGTGACGGTCTGCTGCTCGCCAATTTCCGTGCCGACCGGATGCGCGAAATTGCCGCCGCCCTGCTCGACCCCGATTTCTCCGGTTTCGCCCGGGAAAAGCGGATCGCGTTCGCCACTGCGCTGGGTCTCGTCGAATATTCAACCGGACTCAACCGATTTCTCGTGACGCTATTCCCGCCGGAGGATCTCAGGGACAGTTTTGGTGAATTGGTCTCGCGGGCCGGGCTGACCCAGCTTCGCATTGCGGAAACCGAAAAATACGCGCATGTCACGTTCTTTTTCAACGGCGGGCGCGAGAGCGTGTTTCCGGGTGAGGAACGCGTCCTTGTTCCATCGCCCAAGGTAGCGACCTACGACCGGCAGCCCGAAATGTCGGCCCCCGAAGTTACCGACAAGGTTGTGGAAGCGATTCGCTCCGACCGCTTTGATGTCATCGTACTGAATTACGCGAACACCGACATGGTCGGGCATACCGGCCGTATCGACGCGGCCACCAAGGCGGTCGAGACGGTCGACGCTTGCCTCGGCCGGCTGTCCGAGGCAGTCGAAAAAGCCGGCGGCACGCTCGTCATTACCGCCGACCACGGCAACGCCGAAATGATGCGCGATCCGGATACCGGTGAACCACACACCGCGCATACCCTAAACCCGGTGCCGTTCATTGTCGTGAACCCGCCCGCTGCGATCGGACATCTCGAAAACGGCCGGCTTTCGGATATCGCGCCGACCTTGCTCGACCTCCTCGGTCTGCCGAAACCAGCTGCGATGACGGGCCGCTCGCTGATCGGGAGGAGCGTGGGACGGCATGCCGCGGATTGAGCCGGGACCATTTCGCCGCGGCGGGCTCGGCTTGATCATTACTTGCTCCGCCGGATATCATAATGCCGGATATCATAATAACGTGCATCGAGCCGATCTGGGCCCGAGACGATAGGGTGAATGGATGAAGCGTTCGGGTCTTCTGGCGGTGGCTGCTGCGACCGTCCTCGTGTTCTCGCTGCGTCAGGACCTCGGCGCGGCACCGCCGGCCAATTCGGCGGAAACTTACAAGCAGCTCAACCTGTTCGGCGAGGTGTTCGAGCGCGTACGCGCCGAATATGTCGACGAAGTTAGTGACGATAGCCTCGTCGAATCGGCGATCAACGGCATGTTGACCTCCCTCGATCCGCACTCGAATTACCTGAACACAAAGAATTTCAACGATATGAAGGTTCAGACCCGCGGCGAGTTCGGTGGGCTTGGGATCGAAGTCTCGATGGAGAACGGCCTCGTCAAGGTGGTCTCGCCGATCGACGACACCCCGGCGGCGCGCGCCGGCCTGAAGCCTGGTGACCTGATCACCCATCTCGACGGCGAGCCCGTCCAGGGGATGACTCTGCCGGAAGCGGTCGAGAAGATGCGCGGACTGGTCGGCAGCGATATCAAGCTGACGATCCGGCGTGAGGGGAAGGAACCTTTCGACGTCAAGCTGACCCGTGCGACGATCAGGATCCAGTCGGTTCGCTCGCACCTCGAGGGTGACACGATCGGCTATATTCGGATCACGAGCTTCAACGAGCAGACCGACGTCGGCCTCAACAACGCCATGAAGAACCTGAAGCAGCAAGCCGGCAACAAACTCTCCGGGCTGATCCTCGATCTGCGCAACAACCCGGGCGGCCTCCTCGATCAAGCGGTGGCGGTTTCCGACGCTTTTCTCGATAAGGGCGAGATCGTCTCCACCCGCGGCCGGCGCAGCGAAGATGCCCAACGCTACAACGCTCGCCCGGGTGACATCGCCACGGGCCTGCCCGTAGCGGTGCTGATCAACGGCGGATCCGCCTCAGCCAGCGAAATTGTCGCCGGGGCTTTGCAGGACCACCACCGTGCCGTCCTCCTCGGCACGAAATCCTTCGGCAAAGGATCAGTGCAGACCATTATACCGCTCCCCGGTCACGGCGCGATGCGGCTGACAACGGCACGCTATTACACGCCCTCGGGGCGCTCGATTCAGGCGAAAGGGATCGATCCGGACATTGTCGTCGAAGCCGCGAAGATCGAGAAGACGCCGGAGAAGGGGGAGAAGGCCGACAAAGTCGCGACTGCAGCAGACCTGAAAAAGGATGACGCCGGAGATGGGCCTCCGGAGCAGAGTTCCGTCGACCCGTCGATAATGGGCACGCCCGCCGATTATCAGCTTGCCCGGGCTGTGGACATGTTGCGTGGCATCGCGATGTTCAACGGACGCGTCGTCAACTGACATAATCGCGCGCCCACGGGCGGTTCCAGATGAATACAGGCCGCGCCAAGTTGCCGGTCTATCGTCCCGCGGTCGGGATCATGCTGCTCAATCCACTCGGCAAGGTGTTTGTCGGCCGCCGGCTCGACATGCCCGCGACGCCGGCCTGGCAAATGCCGCAAGGCGGGATCGACGCGGGCGAGACGCCGCGCCAGGCGGCATTCCGCGAGCTCCGGGAAGAGATCGGCACCGCCGAGGCCGAGATCATTGGGGAAAGCCGGGGCTGGCTGCAATACGATCTGCCTGCGGAACTAGCCGGCACCGTATGGGGCGGACGCTACCACGGCCAGCGGCAAAAATGGTTTCTGATGCGCTTCACCGGCCGGGACAGCGACATCAACCTCGCCACCGATCATCCGGAATTCGACACCTGGCAATGGGTTGCGCCAATGCGCCTGCCAGAGCTGATCGTGCCATTCAAGCGTCAGCTTTACACCGAAATTTTAGCCGAGTTCCTGGAAAACTGTGTGCCGTTAACTTAGCCTGCGGGCAATTCCGCCATGGCCGCGTCGATTGCAGCCGCATCCGGCATCGCCGTCTGGGCGCCGCGGGCAAGGCAGGCAAGACCGGCGGCGGCACTGGCCCGCCGTAGCGCGGCTTCGAGCCCTACACCCAAATCGAGCGTCGCTGCGAGGACACCAATAAACGTGTCACCAGCGCCTGTCGTATCGACCGGCTGGATGGTGAGGGCCGGTACAGGTATCGCGCGGCCATCGGCGAAAAATGCGCTCGCTCCGGCAGCGCCGCGCGTCACTATGAGCCCTTGCCTCAGCCGCCGGGCAATCTCTGTTGGGTGGAGCGAAAGTGTTGCGGCCTCGCTCTCATTCGCGACAAGGAGATCGATTTCCGGCAACAGCCCGAGATCGATCGGCAGTGCCGGCGCGAGGTTGAGCAGACACCTGCCGCCCCGGCTATGCACACGCCTGATCAGCACTCCGGTTTCGCCGACCGGAACCTCAAGTTGCACGACGAGGGTCGTTTCGGAGCCGAGCAGCTCGTCCGGAACCCAGCCGCACCGCACGCCCATATTGGCGCCGGGCGCCAACGCGATCGTATTGTCGCCCGTGGCCGACACGGTGATCACGGCGCAACCGGTCGGAATATCGAGGTCGCGCACCAGGTGCGTATCGACGCCCTCGTCGCGGAGTGAGCCGAGGGCGACCGCGGCAAAGCCGTCGCGGCCCACGGCGCCAGCGAGCATAACCCTAGCTCCGGCGCGACGCGCCGCCAGCGCCTGATTGGCTCCCTTACCCCCCGGGAGCAGCTCGTATCGGCCGCCCAGCACAGTCTCCCCTGGCTGAGGCAGACGCGGAACCGGAACGATCACATCGGCATTTATAGACCCGAAAGTCAGGATCATGTGACGGAGCCCTGCTCGGGGTGCAACCGATCGTAACTCCGATTACACCGGCTGGTTGTAGTCGGATATAATATCAGACGAACGCATCAACGGAGAGGGCGGCATGACGAGCTTCGAGACGCGCCGTTTGGGGCATACGCCCCTCAGAGTGACGGTCCTCGGGCTCGGCACCGGAACCCTCGGCGGGCATCGGATCCCGGTCAGTCGAGACCAGGCAGAGGCGGTCGCCGCGGCCGCTTGGTCGGCAGGTGTTCGCTATTTCGATACGGCACCGTTCTACGGCTTCGGAAAGGCGTGCCGGATAGTCGGCGACACCCTGCGCGAGTTGCCCCATGAGGACTGGGTGTTGTCGACCAAAGTCGGCCGGCTGTTGCGTCCACAGAAGAATTGTGGTGCTCCCGCCACGCTGCGGCATCCAATGCCGTTCGAGGATGTCTTCGATTACACCTACGATGGCGTTATGCGCTCGTTCGAGGACAGTCTGCAGCGCCTCGGCCTAGCACGAATCGACATTCTTTACGCGCATGACATCGGGGCGCGGCAGCATGGCCAGGAAGCACATCCCGGTGTAATTCGCACCTTCCGCGAAGGCGGCTATCGTGCGCTCGAACAATTGCGCGCGTCCGGCGATCTTGCGGGGATCGGAATTGGGGTCAACGAGCGGGAAGTTCTGCTGGAGGCGCTCGAGTGGGGCGATTGGGACGTCTTTCTCCTCGCCGGGCGATATACTCTACTCGAGCAGACGCCCATCGATGACCTGCTCCCTCGTTGCGTACGGTCGGGGGTCTCTGTCGTGATCGGGGCACCATTCAATACGGGCATTCTCGCCGGCCGCGATACCTGGAACTATCGCCCGGCGCCCCCCGAGATCGTCGGCCGGGTAAACGCGATCAGGACGGTCTGCAATGACCATAAAGTCCCTCTCGCCGCCGCGGCTCTGCAATTTCCGCTCGCTCATCCGGCCGTCGTGGCTATCCTCCCCGGACCGCGCAGCGTGGATGAGTTCGCGGCGAACGTGAAACTCCTTCGCCACCCGATTCCGCCAGCCCTCTGGGCGGATTTGCGCAACGCCGGGCTGCTACATCCAGACGCGCCGACCCCAGCTTGACCCGACGCGTCGGCGCGACGGTCGGCTAGCGGGATGACAGTTGCTTAAGAAAGTCTCTCCTCTCCCATTTTTGGACACTATATGACGCGATGCGGCCCTCGCCGGGCGGGTCGCACCGCGCGGAGCCTATAATGCAGCGCCGACAACTCGACATGTTGATGTGGGCGCAAGCCTATGACGCAATGGAGCGCGCCCAGCGCCTCCACCGGCAGTTCTTCCATCGGGCCTCCGCGGCGCCGTGCTGGGAAGCGCCGGTGGATATTTTTGAGAGCGACGATGCACTCACGATCGTGATTGCTCTGCCGGGAGTAGATCCTGACCAAGTCCAGGTGACCCTTAGCGCCGGCGTGTTGATCGTCAGCGGCGAACGCCCATTACCCGGCGGATTGGAAAATGCGCGAATCCATCGGCTGGAGATCCCCCACGGGCATTTTCAGCGACGGATCGAATTGCCGCCGGCGCGGCTCGAGATTTCCGGCCGGCACCTCGCCAATGGCTGCCTGATACTGCAGCTGCACAAATCTCAAGGATAGATGTTATGCCGTTGGAGGACCGCGAACTGCGTAGTTCGGATAGCGCCCCGCCGCCGGCCCCCGAGAGCATCGGGATGGGGGCGGCCGGCATCGCCGCGCTGCCGGAAGACGCGCTGATCCTTATTCCGACCCGCAACCTTGTTCTGTTCCCGGGCACGGTGTTGCCGATCACACTCGGCCGACAGCGCTCCGTCTTGGCAGCGCAGACAGCCATGCGGCTCAACCGGACCGTGGGGCTGGTCCTGCAGCGTGATGCCAGCATCGACGATCCGATCCCGGTCGATCTGCATCGCATGGGTACCGAAGCGAGCCTGTTGCGTTATGTCACGAGCCCGGACGGCGGACACCACGCGATCTGTCAGGGCGAGCAGCGTTTTCGCATAGTCGATTTTCTCGAGGGGTATCCGTTCCTCGCCGCCCGGGTGGAGCGCATCCAGGAAAGCGAAGCGACGACAATGGATGTCGCGGCGCGGCTGCTCAATCTGCGCAATCAGGCGCTCGAGGTGTTGCAGCTGCTGCCGCAGACCCCGGCCGAGCTCGTCAACGCCGTACAATCGGTGACCTCGGCCGCAGCCCTCGCCGATTTGATCGCAAGTTTCATGGACATCACACCGCAGGAAAAACAGGAGATCCTCGAGACGGTCGACATTGAGCGCCGGCTCGAGCGCGTATCGGAATTTCTAACGTATCGGATAGAGGTCTTGCGGCTGTCGCGGCAGATCAGCGAGCAGACCAAGGGTAAGATCGACGACCGCCAGCGCGAATTCCTGCTGCGCGAGCAGATGAAGACGATCCAGAAGGAGCTCGGCGAAGGCGAGGACGCCAAAGCCCAGGAGATCGCCGAGCTGACCAGAAAGATCGCCGAAGCAAAAATGCCGCCCGAGGTCGAGGAGCATGCCAAAAGAGAACTCGCCCGGCTCGACCGGATGCCCGAGGCGTCCGGCGAGTATTCGATGGCTCGCACCTATCTCGAGTGGCTGACCGAACTCCCCTGGTCGGTAGAATCAGGGAAGTCGGTCGACATCGCCGAGGCTCGCCGAATTCTCGACGCGGACCATCATGGTCTCGCCAAGATCAAGCGGCGCATTCTCGAATATCTCGCGATCCAACAGCTCAATCCGGGCGGGCGCAGCCCGATCCTGTGCTTTGTCGGTCCGCCCGGCGTCGGCAAGACCTCATTGGGGCAGAGTATCGCCAGGGCCACCGGCCGCAAATTTGTTCGGGTCAGTCTCGGCGGAACCCACGACGAGGCCGAGATCCGCGGACACCGCCGCACCTATATCGGTGCGTTGCCGGGGAACATCATACAGGGGATCCGCCGGGCCGGGGCCCGGGATTGCGTGATGATGCTCGACGAGATCGACAAACTCGGGCGGGGTATCCAGGGCGACCCGGCTTCCGCGCTTCTCGAAGTGCTCGACCCCGAGCAGAACTCGACCTTCCGCGACAACTATCTCGGTGTGCCGTTCGATCTCTCGAAGGTCATGTTCATTACAACCGCGAACGTTCTCGACAGCGTTCCGGGGCCGTTGCGCGACCGCATGGAGGTCATCGATCTGCCCGGCTATGTCGAGGATGAAAAGTTCGAAATCGCACGCCGCTACCTTGTCGACCGGCAGCTCAAGGCCAATGGATTGACCGCCGAGCAGGCCGAGATCACCGATGCGGCCCTGCGTGCGATCATCCGCGATTACACCCGCGAAGCCGGCGTCCGGCAGCTCGAGCGCGAAATCGGCGCCGTGCTCCGCAGTGCCGCGATGCGAGTTGCAGAGGGGACGGCCAAGCGGGTTCGGATCGAGCCGGAAGGCTTGGCGGAAATCCTCGGTCCGCCCCGCTTCGAGGGCGAGGTCGCGATGCGTACGAGCATCCCCGGTGTCGCGACCGGCCTCGCCTGGACCCCGGTCGGCGGCGATATCCTGTTTATCGAAGCTGCTCGCATCCCCGGCCACGGACGGCTTATCCTGACCGGCCAGCTCGGTGAGGTCATGAAGGAGAGCGCGCAGGCGGCGCTGAGCCTCGTTGAAGGCAGGGCTTCGGGGCTCGGACTCGATCCCGGCATGTTCGAAAAGAGCGACATCCACATTCACGTTCCAGCCGGCGCGATCCCGAAGGACGGCCCCAGCGCAGGTGTCGCAATGTTCACCGCCCTTGTTTCGCTGCTGACCGACCGGACCGTGCGCAGCGATACGGCGATGACCGGCGAGATCAGCTTGCGGGGGCTCGTTCTGCCGGTCGGCGGCATCAAGGAGAAGGTCGTTGCCGCCGCCCGGGCCTCTCTGTCGATGGTCATTCTCCCGGCGCGCAACCGAAAGGATTACGACGATATACCCGAGAGTGCACGCAACGCTCTGCGCTTTATTTGGGCCGAGCGGGTCGAGGACGTCATCGAGGCGGCGCTCGAGCCGGCCGCTCAGCGAAATTCCGCCATGGCCGAGGTGGCGGAGAACTGAATCGTGAGTTAGGCTTTGGGATCCAAAAGATCGCGTGGAGGGTGGTCATGAGCGAGAGACCCGCAAACGGCCCTGGCATTGTGCTCCAACCGGAAGAGGGCCAATCGTACTGGCAGCCGATATGGGCCAACGGCTATTCAATCATCAAGCTGAGCCCCAAGCACGCCGGACCTGAGAATATCGCGATGGGAGTGCAGGTGATCGCGCCCGGAGGGTATGTGCGTGAGCATTCGCATGACCCAAACCAGGAGATTCTGTTTTGCTTTGCCGGAAGGGGTACGATCATCGTCGACGGCGTGTCACATTCGTTCGTTCCGGGAACCACCGTCTATGCCGGTCCGGGAGTGAAGCACAAGATCATAAATGACGGGCCGGACGACCTGAAGATGACCTGGACCTATCTGCCGCCCGGCCTGGACGATTTCTTTGCTGCAATCGGACGCCCGCGTCGATCCGGCGAGCCGGCACCCGAACCCTTCGAGCGCCCCGCAGACGTGCACGCAATCGAGGCGCGCACGGGTTACGGCCCGCCGATCGAAGGCTGAGCAATCCGAGCGGCCGAGTTCAGGTTTTTGTGAATTGGATCTTGTTGACTGACGGCTTTACCGAACCCTTCTTTTTCTGTTTGGGTTTTTTGGCTTCACGGCTCGAACGCTTCTGCTCCTTGTTTGCCATTTCTTTCCTCCTTCATAAGCTTCGGCTCGCCGGTATTTTTGCTTTTACCGCCGCGTCGGCGGGCCGCGCGATCCGGTCGAGACAGCCTGCGAGCTCGGGGGTCGGCCAGCAGGTGCCGGTTGCCTCTTCATAAGCGCGGCACGCCTGCAGGACGGCAAGATCGTTATACAGCTGACCCGTGACCATCAATCCGATCGGCAGCCCATCGCCAAAACCGCACGGGATTGAACACGACGGATTTTTGGTCAGATTGAAAGGCGAAGTATAAGGCATCCAGCTGGTAAAATTGTTCGGGTTCGGCAGTTCGTCCTCCCGAGGATCGGCATAGGCGGCCGGGATTGGCATTGTCGGGGACAACAGCAAATCGAAGCGATCGAAGAATTGCCTCAGCGCCTGGCCGAGCGTCGTGCGCTGAGCGACGGCATTGACGTATTGCTCCTGGGTGACTGCCTCGCCGCGGCGGCAAAGCTCCACGAGACCAGGGTCCATCAGCGCAATGGCCTCTGGTGTTTGTGCCCGCAGCAAGCCCCAGAACGCACCCAATGCAAGCGTCTGGAAGACTGGGAGAGGCGACTCTCGAAATGGGTCGGCAGGCTCAACGACGGCACCGAGTTCCGCGAAAACCCGGACCGCGCGTTCGAATGCTTCGCGAACCGCCGGGATTGGCTCGGCGAAGCCCAGCGTCGGCGAGAGCGCGATGTGTTTTCCTCTAAGCGATCCCTCGCGGACCTGATTGCGGTAAGCAATATCGTCGTCGGGCAGGCTGTGCCAGTCGCGTGAATCCGGGCCCTTGATCGCATCGAGCATTATGGCTGCGTCCTCGACCGTGCGCGACATCGGACCGACATGGGCGACATCCCCAAAGGCCGACGGCGGATAGACCGCTACTCGGCCAAAGGTCGGCTTCAGGCCGACGATGCCGCAAAACGCGGCCGGGATCCGGATCGACCCGCCGGCATCGGTGCCGACCGCCAGCGGGCAGATCCCTGCTAACACCGCAGCGGCACTGCCGCCGCTGCTTCCGCCCGGAGTGCGCTCGAGGTCCCACGGATTGCGCGTGACGCCGGTGAGAGGCGAGTCTGTGACCGGCTTCCAGCCGAATTCGGGAGTCGTCGTCTTGCCAAAAAACACCGCGCCTTCGCGCCGTAGCCGCGCCGTAACCGGGGAATCTTCGTCCCACGATTGATTGGCGCTGATCGTGCGCGAGCCCAGCAGCCGTGGCCAACCCCTCGTCAGCACCGTGTCCTTCAGCGCTACCGGCACGCCGTCGAGCAGACCCTTTGGCTCGCTTCTTTGCCAACGCGCCTCGGACGCTCGGGCCATTGCCAGGGCCGTCTCGGGATCGTAAAGGACGAAAGCGTTGATCGCGCCCTCATAAGTCTCGAGTCGGCGCAATGTGTGCTCGATGACCTCGACGGGCGACAATTGCCCGCCGCGATAAAGGGCTACCAGGCGCGTGGCCGGCATGAAAGGGATATCGTCTGGCATGCCGTGCTCCTCTCAGGTTGTGACCACGACGTTTTGCAACGGCTCGCCGCGGGCAAAGCGGTTTATGTTCCCCGCCACTTCGGCCCAGCGCCGTGCCACCATGCCCTCGGTCCAGCCAGAACAATGCGGCGTCATGATGACATTTGGCAGTTCGTGGAACGGATGGCGCGATGGACGGCGTTCCGGCTCGGCGGCGTCCGGGTATCTCCACCACACATCGAGCGCCGCTCCACCGATGGTACGGTCACGCAACGCGGCATAGACCGCGTCTTCGTCGACAACCGCACCACGAGCAATATTGACCAGAAAGGCCGAGCGCTTCATCAGCGCAAGCCGCGATGCGTCGATCAGTCCCTCGGTTTCCGGCCCAAGGGCGGTGCATAGCAGGACGTAATCACATTCTGGGAGCATTCGATCGAGTTCGCGGAGCGCGAAGACGCGCTCGACCCCGCTCCCAGGCTCCTGTGCGGTGCGGTTCGCGGCGATAACGCGACAGCCGAAGGCGGCGGCGCGGCGCGCAACCTCGCGCCCGACCCGGCCGAGCCCGATAATTCCGACGATGCTGCCGAGGATCTCGCCATGCGGCGCGCCGCTGTGCACCCAGCTCGGACGCCATGAGGAATGGGTGCGAAAGTCGCCCTCGATCTCCCTGAACCGGTGGCTCCAGACCAGCATGACCATCAGGATGTATTCGGCGATCGCGGTCTCATGGCCGAAAGCATTGCAGACCGCGACCCCGCGCGGCAGGGCGGCGAGGTCGATCAGTTCGATGCCGGTGGCGACCGATTGCACCAGCTTGATGCGGGGTGCCGGCGGATAGTCGGCGCGCCAGTGATTGGAGACGAGTATGTCGGCATCGACCGCAGCCTCGGGCGAGCTCATCAGCTGGTGTGGGTCGGCGAGAACCTCTACACGCAGACCGGTCGGCAAATCCGCCGCGATGCCCTCCGCAGTGTCGGCGGCTACATTTCCAAGAAACAGGGCTTTCATCCGACTGTATGCACCTCGAGGAAGTCCTCGCGCACGGTAATGCCGAGGCCCGGACGGTCGGGAATTTCGATCTCGCCGTCCTGAACCGGGAATTGTTCCTCGACGAGATCGTGCAGCAGCGGATTGGCGCCGAGCGAATATTCGACGATAAACCCGGCGGGCGATGCAGCAGCGACGTGCAGACCGGCGGCGAAGGCCGGAGCACCGGCCCAAAGATGGGGTGCCAGCTTCAGATTGTAGGCGCTAGCCAGAGCAGAGATCCGCATGGCTTCGGTGATGCCGCCGCAGATTGCGAGATCGGGCTGGAAGATGTCGGCCGCCCCGAGTGTCGCGAGATCACGGAAGTCGTGCCGAGTGAATTCGCTTTCGCCGACAGCGATTGGGATGTCGGTCGCGGCCCGTATTTGGGCGCATCCGGCCTTGTCGTCGGCGGTCACCGGCTCCTCGAACCAGGCAAGGTTGCAATCCTCCACCAAGCGGCAGAAGCGCTTGGCCTCGGCGACCGAGAAGGTGCCGTGGGCATCGCACATCAACCCGCATTCCGGGCCAAGCGCCGCGCGGGCCGCGGCGACTCGATTCGCCGAATGGCGAGGGTCGCCGTCGATGATGCCAACCCGCATCTTGACCGCGCGGAAGCCGCCGGCTTCGACGTATCCCACCAGCTGCTCGCCGATCTTGTCGTGCCCGGCCCAACCGCCAGATGCATAAGCCGACATCGTCGGCGACCGCCGACCGCCCAGCAAGCGCCACACCGGGACGCCGAGCGATTTTCCGAGGATGTCCCATAATGCGCAATCGATGCCGCTCACGGCGGAGATCGTGATGCCGCGCCGCCCCAGGACCGGGAACACGCGTCCTTCGCGCAGCGCGTAATGCGCGCAAGTGCCGCTGTACAGGGTCTCCCAGAGGCGGGTGATGTCACGCGGATCTTCGCCGATCAGCAGCGGCGCGAACTCCTCGTTGATCATCGCCGTAAGCGCCTGGTTGGCCGCCATGCTGCCGACCTGCGCCTTCGCTTCGCCCCACCCGGTGATCCCGCATTCGGTGTCGATGCGGACCAAGGTCGCATCGAACGAGGTGGTCCGGCCGAAATCGCTGGTGTGCTGTTTTTCGGGCGTGATCGGGATGTGCACCCAATAGCCCTGAACCGATTTGATCTTCATGACCACCGCCGATTGCTATGGCCGGGGCAGTTTAAACCAGCAGGCGGGATTAGAGTCTCCTAATTTCGTTTCTGGTCCAAGACGTGTGGCGGCAAGTGTCGCACTCGGATTCTTGCGTCCTCGACCAACACGGTCGCGCCCATTGCACGGAAATCTAAGCCGGGAAAATCTCCTCGCTGGCCAGCCAGGCGGCATAAGCCAACGCTTGTCGGATGTCTTCCGCTTCGACGTCGGGATAATCACGCATGATCTCGTCCCAGGAAGCTCCTCACCAACCGCCACGGCCGGCCGGCTGGGATCGGCCCTCGGCCTGCTCGCGCCGATCCTGTTCCCCTGTTTTATCAGGTCGAGATCAGGCGTCGCCAACTCCATTTGATGATTCCGCATCCACTCAGAGGCGCTCGATGCCGTGAGCATACAATGCGATTACGGCAATTGCGTGGCTTTGCCGATCCGGTAGCTCAGCGAGCGCTCCAGCATGTGCCGATTGCCTAAGCCGCGAGGCGAGTTACTGAGCCGCGCTAAGCGATACGAACTCATGGCGACGCACTTCGAGCGCTGCTCGCACGGCTTCTCGCCCCTTTGGTGAGTCTGCTACATAATTCCGCAGTCCTGCGGGCCGGCTTATGCGGACCTTGAACCGGCTGGCATTCAGTCCCGCAAGGTATAGGTCTCGTCCCTCCGCACCCACCGGCCGATGACGCCACGATAGGCAGGCAGCAGAACCTCGCGTTCATGCTGTCGTTTGTCGAACTATATGTGTTTTACTCAACTCAGCGAATTTTGGTCGGCGAAATGGCGCTCGAGGAATACAGACGCAAACGAGATTTCCGCAAAACCCCGGAACCGGCGGGCGCTGTGGCGCCTCTCGAGCAGGACGGTGCACGGCTCTCCTTTGTCATCCAGAAGCATGCGGCGCGCCGGCTGCATTACGATTTCCGGCTCGAGCTCGACGGCGTCCTGAAGAGCTGGGCGGTGCCGAAAGGGCCGAGCCTCGATCCTGGGGAAAAGCGGCTGGCGGTGCATGTCGAGGACCATCCGCTCGAATACGGCGCATTCGAAGGCGTTATTCCGGAAGGCGAATATGGCGGCGGGACCGTTCTGCTCTGGGATCGCGGCGTTTGGGTCCCGCTCAACCCGGACCCAGAGGAGGCGTACCGCAAGGGATCTCTCAAATTCACCCTTGAGGGCGAAAAACTGCACGGCAACTGGGCATTGGTCCGGATGGGCGGCAAGGCCGCCAAAGAGCGACACGAGAACTGGCTCCTGATCAAGGAGGGCGACGAAGAGGCTGTCCCGCAGAGCGGCGATGCCGTCGTGGCCGACAATCCGCTCAGTGTCGCGAGCGGGCGGTCGATGGACGCAATCGCAGCAGATCGCGATTGGGTCTGGCATTCCAATCGGGACGACAACGAAAAGCCGCCCGTTCACACCGTCGCGCTGCAGGAGATACGGGGCGCCCGCAGGCGCCGGATGCCCGACAAGCTGCAGCCACAGCTTGCGACCGTGGCGAACCAGGCCCCGGAAGGATCCGAATGGCTGCACGAGATCAAATACGATGGCTACCGCCTGCTCGCGCGCATCGAGGGTGGCAAGGCGCGGTTGATCACCCGCGGCGGTCTCGATTGGACCGTCAAATTCCCGGCGCTCGCGGCTCGCTTGGGCCAGTTGCCGCTAGAGTCGGCGTTGATCGACGGCGAGCTCGTTCATCTGGAGCCGCAAGGCACAACCAGCTTTTCCAGCCTGCAGGATGCGATCTCCGGCGGGAAGACGGATACACTTAATTTTTTCGCCTTCGATCTGCTCTATCGTGACGGGTGGGATCTGACGGGGGCGGCGCTCGAGGACCGGAAGGCGGCGCTCGCCGGGATCGTTTCACCGAAGGCGCAAGGGATGTTGCGCTACAGCGATCATCAGATCGGCCACGGCCCGGCCTTCTTCGCTCAGGCTTGCAGCTACAGACTCGAAGGCATCGTCTCGAAGCGCAGGACCGAGCCTTACCGGCCGGGGCGCGGCCGCAGCTGGCTCAAGGTCAAATGCCGCAATCGTGACGAGTTTGTTGTTGTCGGCTTCACCGATCCCGAAGGCAGCCGGGAAGGCTTCGGCGCCCTCCTCGTCGGCTACCACGACCCCGACGGGAAATTGCGCTACGCCGGTCGGGTCGGCACCGGCTTCGATACGGCACAACTGCTCCGCTTGCACCGACAGCTCCAATCACTTGCGCGAGGAAATCCGACGGTGACGCTGCCAAAAGGGGTCTCGCGCAAAGGGGTGCATTGGATCGAGCCGCGTCATGTCGCCGAGGTGGAGTTTGCCGATTGGACCGCGGACGCCATTTTGCGCCAAGCCTCGTTTCAAGGCCTGCGCGAGGACAAAGACCCGAGAGACGTGGTTTACGATCCGAAAACACGGGCCGTCGTCGAGGCCGCTCCCAAATCGAAGAAAGCTTCCGCAGACGGCAAGCAGGCCGCCGCGAGAAAGCCGGAAACCGACGAGCCGGAACGCGCCCGTGACGGAAGCCTTATATTAGAGGGTGTGCGGTTGACCCACCCCGACCGCATCCTCTACCCCGGCACAAATCTCACCAAACTCGACGTCGCACGCTACTACGCCGAGATCCGGGATTGGGTCTTACCCGAGCTCTCTCGCCGCTTATTGACATTAGTGCGCTTGCCGGCGGCGGGCATGAGGACGTTCTACCAAAAGCACATCGGCGACGAAGCGCCCGAGCCGATTAGGCGGTTCAATATCGATGGCCAGGAGGGGCCGGAGATTTATCCCTACCTCGAGGATCTACCCGGCCTCATGGGTTTGGTGCAGATGGGCGTGCTCGAAATCCATCCCTGGGGTTCGCGCGTCGATAAGCTCGAATTGCCGGACCGGGTAACCATGGATCTCGACCCCGATGAGGGGCTGCCGTGGGAGCGGGTGACCGAGGCCGCCATCGACGTCCGCGACGCGCTCGCCGGGATCGGGCTGAAGAGCTTTGCGAAGACGACTGGCGGCAAGGGCCTCCATGTGGTGGTCCCGCTGACCCCGAAGCTGAACTGGGATGAGGTCAAGAGCTTCTCAAAATGGGTCGCCGACAGCTTTGTCGCTCAGCGGCCGGACTACTTTACGGCGAATATGGCCAAGCGGGCGCGGCAGGGGCGCATTTACATAGATTATTTGCGTAACGGGCGCGGATCGACGGCGATCGGCGCCTATATTCCCCGCGCCCGACCGGGTGCTCCGGTGTCGACGCCGATCTCCTGGGAGGAGGTTGAGAAAGGTGTGACCCCCGGCGAGCTCACGGTCCAGACTGTCCCGCAGCGGCTTGCGAGTCTCCCCTCTGATCCTTGGGAAGGCATCGGAAAAATTCGCCAAACGATAAGCGCTGCGGTACGGCGACAGGTTGGGATCTGATCTTAATGATTGCGACTGACGGCGCGATGTGGCTTCGTTGAGGCTTGTTTGAGGAGAAGGTCATGCCACGAGCAAGCTGGAGCGGGTTTCTGCGCCTTTCCCTCGTCAGCTGTCCGGTTGCTCTGGTTCCCGCCACGACGGAAGCCAAGCGCGTCCGTTTCAACCAGCTGAACGGCAAAACAGGGAACCGAGTGCAGCAGCAGCTCATCGACTCGCAAACCGGCGAGGTGGTCGACCGCGACCTGATCGTCAAAGGCTATGAGTACGAGCGCGGCCGCTATGTGACAATCGACGATGACGAGCTGAAGGCATTACAGATCGAATCGTCAAAGATCATCGACCTCGAGCACTTTGTCGACCGCGACGAGGTCGATCCCGTCTATCTCGACACCCCGTATTACGTCTACCCGGACGGCGAACTGGCGGCCGAAACGTTCCGGGTGATTGGCGAGGCGATGGAACACAAAAACAAGGTCGGGCTGGGGCGGGTGACGATGTCGGGGCGCGAGCGGCTGGTTCTGGTCGAGCCGCGCGACTCTGGTCTCGTAATGTCCACGGTGCGCAGTGCCGACGAAGTCCGCCCGGCCGAGTTCGGCTCGGCCCCAAAGGGCGAGATCGATCCCGATATGGTTGCGATTGCCGAGACGATCATCGACCGCCGCTCCGGGGAGTTTGATCCGACGAGCTTCCGTGACCGGTACCAGGATGCCTTGCGCGACCTCGTGGCGCAAAAGACCAAGGGGCAGGGTGTTGCACCGCGCGAGGTGGCCGAGCCGCCCAAAGTTATCAACCTGATGGAGGCGCTGAAGCGCAGCCTGGCACAGGAAGAGAAAGAACCGGCGCCGGCCGCGGAAAGAGCAGCCAAATCGACCCGCCCGCCGGCTGCTTCCGACCGACGCCAAAGAGCTTTGCTGCTGCCGGTGTCGGGCGGACGCAAAAAGAAGGACGAGCCGGCAGCGGAGCCTGCCGTTCCTCCCGCGCCGCGGCGCAGGAAGGCCTAACCGCGTCGGGCAGCCGATTGCCGGTCCTGAAGCGAGGAGGAATGGGCGACCACGTGTCTGTCGCTGAGTTGACAATAAAGCCGGGCCCGTGACGAGCCCGGGGCGCAAGCCGCTTTATAGCCATCTTTATTTCCAAGTCGTTTGCGCGATCCTGATCGGGATCGTGCTCGGCCATTTCTACCCGGCGCTGGCGGTCAAGATGCAGCCGCTCGGCGAAGCTTTCATCAAGACCATCAAGATGCTGATTGCGCCGATCATCTTCTGCACCGTCGTGCACGGCATCGCGAGCATGAACGACATGAAGAAGGTCGGCAGGGTCGGCTTGAAGGCGATCGTGTATTTCGAAGTGGTCACGACCCTCGCGCTCATCGTCGGCCTCGTCATTGTCAATCTCTGGCAGCCCGGCGCCGGAATGAACGTCGACCCGAGCTCGCTCGACACGAAGTCGATCCAGAGTTACGCGACGCAAGCGAAGTCGCAGAACACGGTCGACTATCTGCTGCACATCATTCCCGCAACCGTCGTCGGCGCCTTCTCGGAGGGCGAGATCCTCCAGGTACTGTTCATCTCGGTGCTGTTCGCTTTCGCGCTCCACCTGGCGGGCGACCGCGGCAAACCGGTTCTGTCGGTGATCGAGAGCGCGGCCCAGGTTTTCTTTGGGATCGTCGGGATCGTGATGCGGGCGGCGCCGCTCGGCGCATTCGGCGCGATGGCTTTCACGATCGGGAAATACGGCATCGGCTCACTGACCTCTCTCGCCGAGCTGATGGCGGCATTCTACACGACGTGCCTCATTTTTGTTTTTGTCGTGCTGGGCACGATTGCCCGTCTGACCGGTTTCAGCATCCTGCGCTTCATCCGCTACATCAAAGAGGAGTTGTTGATCGTGCTCGGTACTTCTTCCTCGGAGGCGGTACTGCCGCGGATGATCGCTAAAATGGAAATTCTTGGTTGTGAAGAGTCGGTCGTCGGTCTGGTAATCCCGACGGGCTATTCGTTCAATCTCGACGGTACCTGCATTTATCTGACGATGGCGACCCTGTTTCTCGCTCAGGCGACTAGTACCGATCTGTCGCTGGCGCAGCAGCTGGGGATTCTCGCCGTGTTGCTGCTGACCTCGAAAGGCGCGGCCGGCGTCACCGGGAGCGGCTTCATCGTACTCGCTGCCACCCTGTCGAGCGTCGGCACGATCCCGGTCGCCAGTATCGCGCTGATCCTCGGTATCGATCGCTTCATGTCCGAGGCGCGGGCATTGACCAATCTCGTCGGCAATGGCGTTGCGACTGTCGTGGTCGCCAAATGGGAGAGTGCTCTCGATGTGCCGCGGCTGCAACGGCACCTTGCCCGCATCACGGATACGGGGGCGGATGCGCCTGAAAGAGCGTTGGCCCGAGCCAATTCCTGATACGGGTTCTGCCGCCCGGGAAGACGCTTGAAACTCGAATCGTTGGTCTTAGCGTATCTGAAAAGCAAAACTCGGCCAAGGCGGCGGGGTTATTGGCGTTTCCGCCTCCGTAGATTCGCGCCTAGCAGCACGCCACCGACCGCCAGCATC
>Ga0126383_10000121_pt1 | contig 37120 bp, 24 predicted proteins | sample PanSoiMetPlot_35_FD_96882 | JGI IMG/M metagenome (GOLD analysis project Ga0126383, IMG submission 96882) | Tropical forest soil microbial communities from Panama - MetaG Plot_35 | ecosystem: Environmental > Terrestrial > Soil > Tropical forest > Bulk soil | place: Panama | collected 2016-02-17 | reverse complement strand
GCCGCCTCCGTGGCGCGGCGGTATTTCCCCCAGAAATCGAGATTGTAGGCCGCCGACGCGGTCACTTGTCCCTGGGTCAGTTCGTACGACGGAATCGGGCCAAGCTTCGGGCTCTGTTGACTGCTGATGCTGCCACCCGCCGTCAGGCTGGGCAACTGATCGGCACGGGTGATGCCCAACTGCGCCTGTGCCTCCATAACCCGCGTCGCGGCGATGCGCACATCGTAATTGTTGCTCAGGGCGGTACGGATCAGGCCCTGCAGCTCCTTGTCCTGGAAAACTTCCCACCACTTTTCATCACCCAGGGAAGCCACCGTGGCTTTGCTCGAGTCCAGCGGGGCTGACGCAGGTGCGGTGGTCGCCGGCGCCGCCTCGGGCGCCGTTTGCCGGTAGGTGACCGGCACACTGACCGCGGGCCGCTTGTAATTGGGCCCAACGGCGCAGGCGGTCAACCCGACGAGCGCAAGCAGCGGAAGCGATCGTTTTACGAACAGGCGAATCATGTCTTCAATCTCCATTGCCTTCTTGCAGCGCGAAGGCGGGTTCCGTGTCAACCGCCGGCTCGCGATTCGAACGGAAGAACGAGAACCGGTCCAGCACCTTCTCCTGGAATTCCTCCAGGTAAAGGTAGATAGCCGGAGTAACATAGAGAGTCACGAACTGTGACACGATCAGTCCGCCAATCACCACCAATCCGAGCGGCCGGCGCGAGGAACCATCGGCGCCGTAGCCCAGTGCGATCGGCAAGGCACCCAGCAAGGCTGCGGCCGTGGTCATCATGATCGGCCGGAAGCGCTCCATGCTGGCGTCGTGAATCGCCTGATCGTCCTTCACACCCTGGCGTACCCGCGCTTCGGCAAAGTCAACAATCATGATCCCGTTCTTCTTCACTATGCCCATCAGCATGAACATCCCGATGTAGGCGTAGAGCGACGCTTCCGCGCCAAACAGCCAGAGCGTCAGCAATCCACCCAGCAGGGCCACGGGCAGCGACGAGAGCACCGTGATGGGGTGCAGGTAGCTCTCGTACAGAATTGCCAGGATGACGTACATGACGAATACAGCCACAAACATCAGCGTCACCAGGTCCGACACCGTATTGCGGAAGATCAGCGCCTGTCCCTGCAACTGCCCCTGGATTCCCGGAGGCAACATCTGTTTCGCGGAATCTTCCACGTACTCTGTCGCCTGTCCCACGGTGTACCCGGGCTTCATGTTGAAGAACAGGGTCACGCTGGTGAACTGGTTGATGTGATTCACCGCCTGCGGGCCAATCACCGGACGCCAGCTGGTGACGGCGCTGAGCGGAATCATGCGCTGCCCGTCGTCGCTCTTGATGTAAAGCTGGCTCAGATCCTGCGGGTCCGAGCGCTTGTCGTCGGCGACTTCGAGAATGACCTGGTACTGGTCGGTCGCTTTCTTGATCAGGTAGCTGTAGTTCTGCGAATAGGCGTCGTGCAGCAAGGTGAGAATCCGGGTCTCGGAAACGCCGTACAACTTTGCCTGATCCCGCAGGATGTCGACCTGCAGATTGGGCGTGTGGTTGAACAAATCCGAGTTGACAAAGAGGAAGCCGGGAAACTGGTACATCTTGGCCATCATCTTGCCTGCGGTGTCGTACACCTGCTGGGAATCGATGCCGGAAATCGCGTAAGCAAATTGTCCCTGAATATTCGCCGTCGCGCCGGTACTGATTTCAAGGACCGGGTTCGGCTGCAGGAATGCGATAGCGCCGGGAACGGTCCCCGCAATCCCGCCCATCAGTTCGCCGGCCACCTGCTGGATCGGAGGCCGCTTCGACGGATCCTTCAGAAATGCGATCAGGAACGCCTGGTTCGCGGGCAAAAACTGGCTGTTTCCGCTCATGGTGAAAGTGGTCTCAACCGCGGGATTCGCTCGCATGATCTTTTCCGCGGCCGTCTGATAGGCATGCATCTGGTCGGGCGAAGAACCTTCCTGCGCCACCAGCACACCGCGAATGAAGGAACTGTCGCCGACCGGCAGAAACGATTTGGGAACGATGTAGAACAAGTAGACTGTTCCCGCCAGACACACCACCCAGACCACAGCCGAGATCCAGCGCTGCCGAAGAAAGAACCACAAGGACTTGCCGTACACGTTCAGCACGCGCCGCTCGACGCCGCCGATCACGCGCTCCATCCAGGTCTTCTTTGTTCCCGCTCCCCGTTTCCCCAGCAGGCGAGACGTCATCAAAGGCGTCAACGTCAGTGACACCAGGCCGCTGGCGATAATCGAGATCACGATCGTGACCGAGAACTCGCGGAAAATGCGGCCCATCAGTCCGCCCATGAAGACCAGGGGGATAAACACGGCGGCCAGCGAAAGCGTCATGGCCAGAATGGTGAAGCTGATTTCCTTGGCTGAATTCAACGACGCTTCAAACGCATCCTGCCCTTCCTCCATCAGGCGTACGGTGTTTTCCAGAAACACGATGGCGTCGTCCACAAGGAACCCGATTGCCAGCGTCAGCGCCATCAGTGACAGGTTGTCGAGACTGTACCCGAGCACGTTCATGGCAATAAAAGTCAGCAACAGTGACAGGGGCAGCGCGAGCGCGGGAATCAACGTGTCGGTGGCACGTCCCAGAAATACGAAGATCACCATCACCACCAGGACAAAGGCGATGTACAGCGTGGTCTGCACGTCATGCGCGCTTTCCACAATGGTCCGGGACCGATCGTAGATCGGGATGAGATGGACCGAGGTGGGGAGCTGGGACTCGATCGTGGGCAGCAGATTCCTTACCGAATCCGCCACTTCCACAGCGTTCGACCCCGCCCGCCGAAACACAGCGATCACCACGGTCGCGGCCGGCGCGGGATGTCCGCGCACCCAGAAGCGCATATCGATGCGCTCATCCTGTACGCTGTCTTTCGCCGTGGCCACATCCTTCAGATAGATGGGCGCGCCGTTGCTCTGACCGACAATCAGCTGGTCGTACTGCCCCGCCGTGCTCAACTGACCCTGAGGCTGCAGCAAAAACGTGTGGTGGGTCCCGTCGAACTGCCCCGCACCCGTGTAGCTGGTGCCGTTCTTGATGGCTGCCGTCAGGTCCTCGAGCGTAATATTGCGCACCGCCATGGCGGAAGGATCGGCCTTGATTCGCACCGCCGACTGCGTTCCGTACACCGCCACCTGGCTCACGCCGGGCAGAATGCTGATGCGCTCGCCCACTTGCGTGTTGGCGTAGTCGTAGAGCTGCCCTTCGGTGGCTGTGTCACTGACCAGTGCGATGTACTGAATCGGCTGGTCGTTCGGATTGGTCTTGGTAAAGGTTGGCGGACTTGGCAGATCAATCGGGAGCTGCCCGCTCGCTCGGGTGATGGCGGCTTGCACGTCGGTCGCCGCCCCATCCAGGCTCTTATTGAGGTCAAATTGCAGAACGAAGCTCGAATGCCCCTGCCCATTATTTGAGGTCACCAGTTCGAGGCCGGGGATCTGCATGAACTGCCGCTCAAGCGGCGTGGCGACGTTATTTGCCATGGTCTCCGGCGTAGCTCCCGGATAGTTCACCTGCACCTGAATCACCGGGTAGTCGACCGCAGGCAAGTCGCTTACAGGCAATCGGTAATACGCCAGAACGCCGAACAGGACTACCGAGACCGTCAGCGCGACGGTCATGACCGGACGTCGTATGAAGCGCTCGGATAGATTCATGAACGGCCTCCTGCTTTCACCGAACCTCCCGCCGGACTTGCTCCCGTATCCACGCGCACCTTGCTCCCCGGGCGCACGGTCATCTGACCGGTTACCACGACGCGTTCATCGGCCGCCAGGCCTTCGAGCACGACCACGCTTTCACCCTGGCGCTGACCCAGGCTCACCGGGCGCATCTCCGCTGTGTCATCGTCCTTCACAACATAGACGTAAGACCCCTTCTGGCTGAGCTGGGCGGCCTGATTCGGTATCAGCACCGCACCCTTCTCTGTAGCCAGCACCAGCTTCACATCCACGAACTGTCCAGGCCAGAAATGCCGGTCAGAATTTTGCAGAGTCGCCCGCAAGTTCACCGTGCCCGTACCGTTCTGCACCGCATTGTCGAGGAACTCCACCTTGCCTGCCCGTGCACTCTGTTCCGTATCGGAGGGCAATCGCACCAGCGCCTTCAGCATTCCGTGCGCCATCTGTTTCTGAACGTCGCCCAGATCCTGCTCTGTCACCGTGAAGGTCGCGTAGATCGGATCCAGTCGCTGGATCGAAAGCAGCGACGACGCATTAGGCTGCACCACGTTGCCCACGTCCACCAGACGAGCGCCGGCACGTCCGTCGATCGGCGAGTGAATGTAGCAGTACTCGAGATTCAGCTTCGCCGTTTCCAGGGAGGCCTGGGCAGCATCCACCTGCGCCTGATCCACGTCCACCGTATTCTTCTTGGTGTCGTAGTCCTGCTTGGAGATGGCTCTGGTCGCGACAACCGCCTGATCGCGGGCAAACTGAATGTTGGCGAGATCCAGCGCCGCCTTGGCCTGGGCCACAGCGGCCGCCGCCGAATCAACCTGCGCCTTGTAGGGGCGCGGGTCGATGACGAACAGCAGCTGGCCCTTCCGCAGGTTCTCGCCGTCCTGGAAGTGACGTTCCACAATTCGTCCTCCCACCTGCGGAGTGATAGTGACCGATTCGAAGGCCGTATTCCGCCCGATCTCGTCCAGATACCTGGGCACATCCTGGGCACGGGCGGTTGCCAGCGTGACCAGCGGCGGGGGCATGGAAGGCGCCGCCTGCACATTGCCACGGTTGCATCCGGTGGCTGTCAGCGACAGAAGCAGTAAGGCCGCCGCTGCCACCATGCCGAATCCCTGGGTCAGAAAGGTTTTCTTTCGAACGTTCATTGCCATCCCCTGTTTGCGATTCCGACTTGCTGTTGAGTTTGAAATTAGTTTGACCAAGGCGCCGCGGCGACACCCGCTTCCCCCGCCACCACCATCGGACTCTGGGTTGCGCGCGCCAGGCGCTTCAGAGCTTGTTCGCGTGCGCTGATTACTCGCTGACGAGCGCATCCCAAAAGGATGGCGCAGTCCTGATAGGAGTAGCCTTCGAGCACTGACATGATGAATACGAAACGCTCCAGCGGTTCCAGTTTCATGATCGCTTCAAACTCGACGCGGATCTCCGGTCCGGCCACCAGCGGACAAATGCCCTCGGGAACTGCCACCGGCGCTGCCGGATGCTTTTCCACCGGCGCCATCGTGCGAATTGCATTCTGGATGATGTTCCGGCGGGCCCAGGATTGTGCCCATTCCTTGAATACAGCATTCCCTCTCACACAGTCGCCAAGCCCCGACACAAAGCACTGCTCGGCTTTTTCAGCATCTCCAGTCAGAAGCCAGCCCAACAGGTAAAGGTCTTTCATCTTCTCCGCGAAAATCCGGCAGAAATCTGGGCCGGAGGCAAGAACCGTCGAAGACACCACATGATTCGCTGAATTCATCTTCACCTCAGTGTGAGTCCCCTCAGTCATGAGAGTTACTCGGATATGGCCTGCTGCCGTGCCCGCACCCGCTACGGCGCGCCAGTTGCTTGAGCATGTGTTTGATCAGCACTCCGCCGCAGGAGAATTGCGTTCCCTGCTGCATGAACTCGAACAAGGTGGCTTCCCCCTCCTGGCTGATAACCGTCACATTCGTGAGATCCACCACCAGCCTTCGTTCCTGAAGTCCCTCCTTCGCGCTGCTCCACACCTGGCGGAGTTCCCCGAGCCAGGGCTCGACCAGCTTTCCCTCGAGCACCAGCTTGCGGTAGCTCCGTGTTTCAATGGTTGAAATTCGTAGCATGCCTTTCCTCTGTCCACTTGTGTCAGGGCAAGGCAAGGGCCACGTTCAGCCATACGTCAGAACTGCGCAAGTCATTGAGTCTGCGAGCAAGCACCGAAGAGGCAGGGCGGATATGTCGAAAATTGTCGAAGTTTTTTCGACACCTTGCTGAGCTGATGACACCCGGGTTCGACAGAGATGAGCCTGGATTGGCTAGCGGTGCGGCATGAAAGGCGTACGCAGCGGTTTTTGGTCACGCCGGAGGAGTGGAACGCCAGTTAACGGTCGGGCCCTTCGATAAATCGGCCGACGCCTGTAACCACGCTCGCGGGAATCGCTGAGCAGCGCTTTCAGAAACGTCAGCAGGAAAAACGCTGCTGCTGCGCTGACTATGGAGAGTGCAATTAGAACCATGTGCTTACTGCAGCACACGGGAGGCCAAACCGGGAATCACCGCGGCACCTTGGATTTCCGGCGAATTCTGGCAGCGAACCCGATTCCTCTTCGCCCGCCCCCGTCTGAAAACCTGTCCGTGCTTCGTCAATTGTCGAAGCCTACGACACTCTACGCGGATCGATTCCCAGTTTATTCATCCGCGAAATCAGGGTTGTACGCTTGACGCCCAGCCTCTGGGCTGCCCCATTGGGACCGGCCACACGACCATTGGTCTCTTTGAGTACGCGCAGGATGTCCGCCCGCTCACTGGACTCGCCTGGCGTGGGCACGGGCATGGAGGTCCCGAGACGCTTCAGTTCAGAAACCGGCACCTCCAGGGCGGTGCTGCGCGTCAAGATAACAGCCCGCTCCATGAAGTTCTCCAGTTCGCGGATATTCCCTGGCCAATGCCAGGCCGAAAGTTTCCTGAGCGCAGCGGCGGGAATGGACTCGATCTGTTTTTCCATGCGCCGGCCGTACTTTTGTGCGAAATATCTCACCAGCAGAGGAATGTCTTCGGGACGCTCCCGCAGCGGCGGAATCCGGATGGGAAATACGTTCAGCCGATAGTAGAGATCCTGGCGAAACTGGCCGTTCTCGATCATCTTGTCAAGATCACGATTCGTGGCCGCCACCAGCCGTACGTCCACTCTCTTGGTCCGCGTGCTCCCCAGCCGTTCAAACTCCCGCTCCTGCAAAGCGCGCAGCAGCTTCGGTTGAATCTCAAGCGGAATATCGCCAACCTCGTCGAGGAACAATGTTCCCTGATCGGCAAGCTCGAGCCGTCCTGTTTTCTGGGAAATGGCCCCGGTAAACGCGCCGCGCTCGTGGCCGAAGAGTTCGCTCTCGAGCAAGCCGGTGGGGATCGCAGCGCAATTCAACTTCACGAAGGTGCGATCCTTTCGTCGGCTGCGATCATGGATGGCCCGGGCAATCAGTTCCTTGCCCGTACCCGTCTCACCCAGCAGCAAAACCGTGGAGTCACTGGGGGCCACGGTTTCGACCAGACGCAGCACGTTGCGCAGCGCGGAGCTTTGTCCAACGATGCCCTCGAAATCCATTTCTCCGCGGATTTCTTCTTCCAGGTACAACTTCTCCTGCGCCAGCTTGTCCTTGAGTTCGGCGATTTCGCGGTAGGCCAGGGCGTTCTCAATCCCAATCGCGACCTGATGCGCGACCTCGGTCAGAAAATCGACCTCTTCGTCATCAAAGGCATTTTCCCGGCGTCTCGCCAAGGCCAGAACGCCAAGCAAGTGGTTGTGACTGATGAGGCCGATGTCGCAAAACGAGTTCATACCTTCGCCCTTGGCTTTCTCGTACATTTCGGGCGTAACCTCAGGTGCGTCCAGCCGGTTCACCACAAAAGGCTTCCCGGTCTTGAAGGTTTCGCCGGGTGTGGTTCCCTCGATCGGAACCAGCGTGCCTTCGGTAAAGAAGCCCTTGCCGTCGGGAAAGTCCAGGGTATGGACGCGCAGTAGCGTGTTCTCCGAGTCGGGCAGCATGATGGCGGCAGCATCACAACGCATCACCCGCCTGACGCTGGCCGAGATGGCATGCAACAACTCGTCGAATTCAAGATTGGAAACCACCTGGTTCGTCAGTTCCAGGATCAGCTTCAACCGTTCCTGCGCCTGCGTAGAGGAATAGAGATTGACCGCGGCGTCGATGGCAAGGGCCACCTGGTCCGCGAGCAGGCCCAGGAAATACACCTCATCGTCAGGGTAAGCATAGGGACGAGCGCTGCCGAGCGAAATCACACCAAGACGCCGGGCTCCCCGAACCAGCGGCAACGTGCACGTGGAAGCAATGCCGTGTTGTCGTAGAAACTGCTTGTGTTCTGCGAACCGGGTTTCCTGACTCCAATCGCCGGTCGTGAACGTCTCTTGTCTCTGGTGGACATAGAGCAAAGGAGAGTCGTCCGGACGGTCCCATTGCGATAGGTCCAGCCTGCTTCCCCGAACTTCAACCATCTCCCAGTCCACGCGGTCGGTGTCGGAGGCAAAGGCGACCACGTGCAGGTAGTCGAAGGACACAATCTCCCGCAACTGGCGCGGAAGTTCACGCTCCGCGTTTTCGCAATCGTTGCAGGTCGCAATCGAGTGTGCTGCCCGCAACAAGGCCTCGTAACGTGCAGCTTGATGAGTTGGGATCGGCCGTGCGAATGTCGCCATAGAATGCTAGACCTTAGCTCCTGCGGTTTTTCGCCCTGCAACGCGCGGAACTTCCCCGCCGTTTCGAAGGGGAAGGCCACTGAATCCTTAAAGCCTATGAGATGTGCGGTGTTCGCCCAAGGGTGCTGAAAGTGTCGCGAAAATTCGACAGTTGTCGATACTCATGTCGAGGCATTCGACAGGCGGAGACCAATCTTGAACCCTGACCAATTCCTAAACCACCTTCAGGCAAGGGTTTTCACCGTGTGATCGGCCGCCAGCCGCGCTTGGCACGTGTGGTGCACTCCAGTCTGCCGAATTCTCACTCTTTATTTGAAACGAACGAATCACGGAGGAGTTACGTTCATGCGTCGAATTTTTGTCATGATTGCTGCCGTCTTCATTTTGGCGGTGGGAGCGGTTGCCCAGGAAGGTCGCTCGGAAATCAGCCTGCAAGGCACCGGCTTCTTCACCAAGGATTCCAGCGGTCAGGGGAACACCCAGCGGGCCACCGCAACTGGCGGATTCCTGGTCGGTTATCGCTACCACTTTAATCGCTGGCTGGCTGCGGAGGCCGCCTATGGGTATAACCGCAACTCGCAACATTTCTTCGCGCCGGGAGGCTTCTCCCGCGTTCAGGCTAACGCGCACCAGGCAACTGGAGGGTTCGTCGTGAATCTGCCGGTTCCCGCCAGGTTCCGTTTCAGCCCCTACGTTCTGGCCGCAGGCGGAGCGCTGGTGTTTGATCCTACCGAAAATGCTTTCGACAGCATCGCGGGAGCCCAGAAACAAGCCGCCGGTGTCTTCGTTTATGGAGGCGGAGCCGATTTCCCCGTCGTCAAACACATTTCGCTGCGCGCGGAATACCGTGGGCTGGTCTACAACGCCCCTGATTTCGGCCTCAGGAGTGTGGGCTCTGACGCCACGACTCATACCGCACAACCGTCGGCCGGCATCGTGTTCCGTTTCTAACCCGGACCACGACGCAGCCCAAAGGAAAACCCGCCGGGTTTCCGCGGCGGGTTTTTCCTTCTTGGGGAAGAGTGGGGGAAGAGCCAGTTCCCAGTAATCATGCTGGTCAAGGGCTGCTGTCAGCGACAGGGCGTGGGGGCTCGGAGAGTCCGGCGATCATGTTCACGCCGGAGTTTCAGGTGGAGTAATGGACGGTTATCGGCATCGATTTCGAGTCGCCTATGGTTGTGCCAGCCTGCCTCGGATGACGACGACCGAAGCCGCCGGGAGGTCGTAGCCCATGTCCGGCGTGACGTTGATCTGACGGCGCACAACGGGTCCATCCGGGTCGGCTTTGCCATTGGTTTCGATGACAATGGTTTTTTTCGCTGCCTGCTCGGCATGCGCCATAAAGCGGGTCTGGGGTGGAATCCACCGGTACTGCCCACTGCCGAACGTCGCCGTTTCCACGGCGCCGGAAAACCCTGTTTCCGCGCCGTCTGCCCTGTGAAACACGATCCGCACTTTATGCGCCGTCTCCTGGTCGCGGTTGACGGCCATCACCGCCCACTGCCCGTCCGTGCGCCTCAAAACATACGCGGTCACCAGAGCGTGTCCCGCACCATCGCTTAAGTCGCTATGCGCAGCAAATACCTGATGCTCCCCACCATTTGCCTGCACCCACTCCAGGTTTATTAACTGAGCCACAAAGAACTGAGCTAGCGGCTGTTCAATATGGTAATTGTCATCCACCGTAAACATTCCAAATGTTCCCGGCGAACCATTGCACCCGGGCTCCAACTTCAGCGGAAGATAATGAAAGAAATACAATCCCTGGCCACCGGCGCTCAGGAATGATCCAACGTAGTCCGCCAGCCAAACACCGGCAAAGATATCCTGGTAGGTCTCGCTTGCTCCCCAGGAAAGGTTCCCCTCGGTGATGAACATGGGCATCTCTGTCGGGATGCCATCCTCGCGCCACACCTCGATGATGTGATTCACCAGTTCCGGCTCGTCGTATAACATGCCCCAGGGGGTCCGACAGGGATCATACGGATAGTGTTCAAATGAAAAGAAAGCCAAGTCCTGCATCCGCCCGTGCTGCTTCAGGTAGTCAACGAATCGCCCCAGCCACGAGGTACGGCCTCCGGCGTCGGGCCACGCCTCGATATCCTTGTTGACCCCTTGAAAGGACGGTCCCCCCAGCTTCAGGGCGGGATCAACTCGGTGGATGGCCGTCGCCCACTGCAAGTACAAGGCGGCATAGTCCTCGGGCAACATATACTGTCCGTCCGCTTCTTCGCCCATCTCCACATAGGAAATCGGATACTTCCGTTTCTCCAGATAAGCGATCTCCGCCGCCGCATTTTCCGGCGTGTCGTACAGCATGGCGACGGGTATCATTGCCGGCATCCCGCGGGTCACCCCGCTCCTGTAAAAGAAATCAAATCCCACCTGCGCCTGCGTCGTCGATCCTATGTCAGACGGCTCGTGCCATGGATCCACCGAAGAACAATACGTCGTGGTCTGTTCCTGATCCGCCGTATGACGCACCACATCGTGAAAGGCGCCGTCGTCGCTAATGGTTCCCAGGTAGAGCTCCCGAATCGCATATCCCAGACAATTTCGCGGATCCGACGCCCCTTCCGCATCGCACGTATTCGACGACGCGGTCATCCAAATACGGACGAACCGCACTGGCATTGCGCTCGGCGCCAACCGGATCGTCTCGGCGCCGCCTTTGCCGTTACTCACCATGCCGCCGGGGAATCTTTCCCAAACTCCGCGCGTCGCGGCTTTGATCGGATCATCCCCGGTCCAGTACTGCACCAGAAAATCGGTCGCATAAGGCTTGGCCCAGGCAATGCGGATGGCGTTGACCATCTGTGCCTGTTGCAGATCCATCACCACCCATTGCGGATGCAGGCTATCGCTCTCGCCGGTGAAGCGCTGGCTGAGGTAAGGATTGGTCTTCCAGAAGCTCTCCAGGTTGCCGTCGGTCAGGCGCGAAAAACCCGCATTCTCAGTCCCGTCGTTGCGAGTGAATCCCCGCCGAGGCAATCGGTAGCCAAACGAGTACCGGATCGGCTCAGCCAAAGCCGTCGATCCCGTGAAATACCCCTTCCCCCGGGGATCGCTCCAGGTGCCCAGCGGATTCCAATGCCACGCCTCGACGGCAAGTTCGGTATTCTGCCGGTAGGTGACGGGCCCCCACCCCGACGAAAGCGCCCTACTCAGTGCCGGCTCCCTCAACCCGCTATCGATGGCCTGAACCGGAATGCGATCCACCCCTGCTCCCAATGTCTCGCGCGGCACAAACTGGTTCACCGGCTGTCGAGTGTCAACCTGAATCGTTTGCGCCCAGGTGAAAGTCAACAGCCACAAACATCCCCACAGCCCAAGGCGAACTTTTCTCAAGCGTCACCCTCCATGAATTAAAACGATTGAATCGGGAGTATAGCCCGACCGATGCCCCCGCGCGCAGAAGTGCGACCCGTTCGACCGTTCCCCGCGGCTTTCGTTGACTTGTCTTCCGCCGTCTCGTAAGATTCGCGCCAGATGATCGGCCAGGTGGTCTCGCATTACCGAATCGTCGAACGACTCGGCGGCGGCGGGATGGGAGTGGTCTACAAGGCCGAAGACACGCGCCTGCATCGTTTCGTCGCCCTCAAGTTCCTGCCTGAGGATATTGCCCGCCATCCGGTGGCGCTGGCTCGCTTCCAACGCGAGGCAGAGGCTGCCTCAGCCTTGAATCATCCCAATATCTGCACCCTTTACGACATCGGGGAGCAGGATGGACTGGCATTTATCGCCATGGAGTTCCTGGATGGCGTGATGTTGAAGTACCGCATCGGCGGGGCGCCGCTGGATGACGAGCTACTCGTTTCGCTGGCCATTGAGGTGGCTGACGCGCTGGATTCCGCGCATACCGCGGGCATCATTCACCGCGACATAAAGCCGGCGAATATCTTCATCACCAGGCGGGGGCACGCCAAAGTCCTCGATTTCGGGCTGGCAAAACGTGCCGACCAGGCCCTGAGCTGCGACTCGAGCTCGGTCTCGGAGGATCCGACCCTCACCGAGCGAGACCTTACCACCAAGAATATTGCCCTGGGCACAGTCAATTACATGTCCCCAGAGCAGGTGGAAGGGAAACCCGTCGATGAGCGCACCGACCTGTTTTCCTTTGGCGTGACCCTGTATGAGATGGCCACCGGACGGCTGCCGTTCGCCCGGAATACCGACGGGGCAACGTACGGCGCCATCCTTCACGAGCAGGCGGAGCCGCCCAGCCGGTGGAATCCCCGCCTGCTTCCGCCGCTTGACGCGATCATCATGAAGGCCCTGGAGAAGGATCGCGCACTCCGTTACCAGCATGCCTCCGAAATAAGGGCCGACCTGCAACGGCTCAAGCGGGATTCGGAAACCGGCCGCATTCGAGTAGTCTCCGGTGCGGTGCCGGTAGCGGACCTTCGTACAGAGCGTCGCCCCTCTTCGAAGATCAGAAGAATTGCCGGGATGATCGCTTTGGCGGTGGTCGCTGTCGGCCTGCTTGCCGCAGCCGCGCTCTACTACCGCGCACGTCAGACCGGGCGCCTCACCGAGAAAGACACGATTGTCATCGCCGATTTCGCAAACAGCACCGGCGACACGGTCTTCGATGACACACTGAAGACGGCGTTGCGCATCTCGCTGCGACAGTCGCCCTTTCTCAACGTACTTCCGGAAGCAGAAGTGGCCAGGACCCTCAAGCTGATGGCGCGTCCAGCCGATGCCCGGCTGACACCCGATATCGCGCGCGACCTCTGTTTGCGGGCCGACTCCAAAGCGTACCTGGCGGGAGCAATCGGCAGCCTGGGTAGCGAATACATCCTTAAATTGAAAGCGGTGAGCTGCCAGAGCCAGGAGGCGCTTGCGGAAGAACAGATGACCGCAGCCTCGAAGGAGAAGGTGCTGGATGCTCTCGGCGAGGCGGCAACCCGGCTGCGCGGCGAACTCGGCGAGTCGCTCGCCATGGTGAAGAGATTTGACGTCCCTCTGGCGGAGGCTACTACTGCTTCGCTCGAAGCGCTCAAGGCTTTCAGCCTGGGCGACAAGACCGCGCGCACAAAAGGCGCCGCGCAGTCGCTTCCTTATGATCAGCGCGCCATCGAACTGGATCCGAATTTCGCCATGGCATATGCCGCGGTTGGCATTCATTATTCCAATCTGGGCGAGCCTGCCCGTTCGAGCCAGTACCTGGCAAAAGCATTCCAGTTGCGGGACCACGCCAGCGAGCGCGAGCGCCTGGCGATTATGGCCAACTATTATTCATCGGTCACCGGGGAGTTGGACAAAGCCGCCCGGACCTACCGGGAGAGGATCGCAAGTTATCCCCGTGAAGCAGGAGCGTACAACAATCTGGGAATCATCTTCGCGCTGGAAGGGCGCTTTGAGGAAGCGGCGGAAGTCACCGGCGAGGGCACCCGCGTCGCCCCGAACGAATACACTCTCTACGAAAACCTCACGGACTTCGAACTGGCCCTTCAGCGCTTCGACGAGGCGCGCCAGATGATTGGCGACATTCAGCCCCGCAAGCCGGACAACTACATTTTCCCCGCCGCTCTTTACGCCCTGGCCTTCCTCGATGGGGACGCAAAGCTCATGGCGGATCAGCAGCGGTGGTTTGTGGGCAAATCCGAATATGAGACCTTCGGCCTGGCGCTGGCCTCGGATACGGAGGCGTTTGCCGGACACTTAGGTAAAGCCGGCGATCTGACTCGGCAGGCTGTCGATTCCGCGGTTCACAACGACAGAAAGGAGACCGGAGCGATCTGGCAAACCATCGCCGCCCAGCGCGAAGCCGCTTACGGCATGCCCAGGCAAGCGAGGCAGACAGCGGCCGTGGCCTTGAAGATGGTCCCGGGGAGCCCGGGCGTCGAGGCGGAAGCGGGCCTCGCCTATGCGCTGGCGAGCGATATACCACAGGCGGAGTCGCTGGCCGACGATTTGGGCAAACGCTTCCCCCTGGACACGCAGATCCAGTCGCTGTGGCTGCCTGTGATTCGGTCGCAACTGGCACTGGACCGCAAGAGCGCGGAAGTTGCCTTGAAATCGCTCGAGAGCGCGGCTCCACCGATCGAGTTCGGAGCGATCGCTTACGCGGTCAACACGTCTTGCCTTTATCCGGCCTACGTCCGTGGGGAGGCGTATCTGGCAGCGCAAAAGGGCAGAGAAGCCAGTGCCGAATTCCAGAAAATCCTCGATCACGGCGGCATTGTCTGGAACTGCTGGACCGGATCGCTCGCGCACCTGGGAGTCGCCCGGGCCAACGCATTGCAGGCGAAGACCTCCGAAGGTGCCGACGCTGACTCGGCCCGTGTCCGGGCTCTCGCGGCCTACAAGGAATTCCTGGCCCTTTGGAAAGACGCCGACCCCGATCTCCCTGTCCTGCGGGAAGCCAAGTCGGAATATGCCAGGCTGCAGTAGGGTGCTTCCAGCATCAAGATTACATTGGCAGTTCCGGGCCACGAATGGCCTGAGAAACCTGGCCAAACCAGTGCAAGGTATCGGGAGACACGCGGTTGAAGTGGGACAGTGGCAGGTGGTCAGCGGTCAATCCCTCGGTGTTTGCTGACCCGGGGTCTCGTTCGGTGCCATGTCTGATTCCAAAATTGAGACGCCCCGGGTATATACTACGTTAAGGCTTGAGATGTCTGGAGCAGCCGGCTCTCAGGTTCACGGCCGGACAGGTCATAAGCAAAGGTTCTGCCTTCCTCCTTTCCTTTGCGTGTGTCGGCCGAAGCACACCTTTATGGCAGAAAAAGGTTCGTCTTTCTCACGGGGTGAGGGTCCCGAGGCGAAGGGGAACGCCGCCACGCGCACGGTTTCGGACTCTGCGCCACCCTCCGGCGTGCCTTCCAGCTCTGATTCTCCCACGCTTGTCGACATCCCCTCACAGAGCGCATCCGACTCGCCGACGATGGTGGAGGGAATTTCTGCCGTATCGGCTCACCCTCCGAGTTCGGCTCGCCCTCCGAGTTCGGAGTTTCAGCCTACCCAGGTGGTTTTGCAGCCGGGCACGCTGCTTGCCCAGCGATACGAAATTTTGCAGATGCTGGGCGAAGGCGGCATGGGCGCAGTTTACAAGGCGCGTGACCGAGATCTGAACCGTTTGGTTGCCCTGAAAGTCATTCGCCCGGAGTTCGCCGGCAACGAGTCCATCATTCAGCGCTTCAAGCAGGAACTCATCCTGGCCCGGCAGGTGACGCACAAGAACGTCATCCGCATTTATGACATGGGTGAGTCTGAGGGCATGCGGTTTATCACCATGGAATATGTAGATGGTGAGGACCTGCGTGCGCTCATCCGTCAGCATGGCAAATTGCCGCCCGATCAAGCCGTCGAAATCATGCAGCAGGTGTGCCGCGCGTTGGAGGCCGCGCACGCCGAAGGTGTAATTCACCGCGATCTTAAGCCGCAAAATGTGATGCGCGACAAGCAGGGGCGGATTTTGGTGATGGACTTCGGCCTGGCGCGTTCCCTCGACGCAGAGGGCATGACCCAGACCGGGGCTCTGATCGGCACCATGGAGTATATGTCTCCCGAGCAGGCCATGGGGAACAGCCTCGACCAGCGCTCGGACCTGTTCACGCTCGGCCTGATTTTCTACGAACTGCTCACGGGAAATCTGCCTTTCAAGGCAGACACTGCCTTGGCCAGTCTGTTAAGGCGTACCAGGGAACGCGCGGTTCCGATTTCGCAGGTGAATCGCGAGGTGCCGCAGGACCTGAGCAACGTGGTCAGCAAATGCCTGGAACGAGATGCGAATCAACGCTATCAGACGGTCCAGGACCTGCTCAAGGATCTCGACGCGTGGAAGCAGAACAAGAGAGTCTCGGTTTCGTCGGCTGGGATCATGATGTCGCGCCTGCGGGAGGTGGAATGGACGAAGGCCGCCCTGGCGGCATTGGTGCTGTTGATCGTTGTTGCCGGCACCTGGTATTGGACGCGAAGTCGCAGCAAGCCGCAGGCTGCCGTGGCCCCACGGTCGGTTCTGGTCGCTGACTTTCAAAACAAGACTGGTGACGGCCTGTTCGACGGCACGCTGGAACCGATGGTCAACGTGGCCTTGGAAGGGGCGAGCTTCATCAATGCCTACAACCGCGGCAGCGCGCGCAAGTTGGCGGGCAAGCTGGCCACACCGAGCGACAAGCTCGATGAGAATACGGCCCGATTGGTAGCGGTCGGCCAGGGACTTAGCGCGATCGTCACGGGTTCTCTGGAAAGCCAGGGCTCGGGTTATAAGTTGTCGCTGAACGCGATCGATGCCGTCACCGGCAAGGTGCTCGGTACTTCCGATGGTACGGCGGAAAACAAAGACCAGGTTCTCCTCGAAGTACCCAAGATCGCCGCCCCCATCCGCAAGGCGCTCGGTGATACCACGCCCGAGTCGGTGCAGCTTGCGGCAACACAAGGGAGCTTTGCCGCGAGCAATCTCGAGGCTGTGCACTACTACGGCGTCGGCATGGAGCAGCAATCCGCCGGAAAGATGCAGGATGCGTTGCAGTCATTTTCCAAAGCTGCGGAACTGGATCCGAACTTTGCCCGCGCCTACGCTGGAATGGCAGCGACATCTCGGAGTCTGGGTAACACGCAGAATTCCCAGAACTACATCAAGCTCGCCCTGGCCCATGTCGACCGGATGTCAGAGCGCGAGCGCTACCGGATCCGCGGACTCTATTATCTATACAGCGGCGATTACGGGAAATGCGTTGAGGAATACGGTGCACTGGTCAAGCTCTATCCAGCCGACAATCTGGGGCACAACAATCTCGCCGGTTGCTACAACGAGCTGCACAATTTCCCGAAAGCGCTCGAAGAGATGCGGAGCGCCCTGCAAACCACTCCCAATTCCTCGATGTACAAGTTGAATGTCTCGATTTTGTCGACCTATACGGGCGATTTCCAGGGTGCGGAACAACAAGCCCAATCGGTCATTCAAGCGAATCCTGCGTTTGAACAGGCGTATGAATTTCTGGCGTACGCTCAATTGGGGCAGGGTCGTGTGGATGACGCCGCTCAAACTTACCAGGCGGTCGGGAAGCTCAGCCCTCTGGGCGCTTCGATGAGCGCATCAGGCCTGGCGGATGTGGCGCTGTATGAGGGGCGTTATTCCGAGGCCGTACGGTTGCTTGAGAGTGGCGCCGCCGCGGATGTGGCCGCCAAGAACTCCCGTGAGACCGAGAAACTGGCGGTACTGGCTCATGCCCAGTTGCTGCGCGGAAACAACGGGCCGGCACTCGAGGCAGCCAAACGCGCCCTGGCCAGCACTCAAAAAGTAAATGCCCGCCTGCTTGTGGCGCAGGTTCTTATTCAAGCGGGCAAGACCCAAGAGGCGGACGCGCTGGCGAAGACGATGAGTTCCGAATTGAGCCCCGAAGCTCAGGCTGACGCCAAGCTGATCCAGGGCGAAATTGCTCTCCAGGGGAAAGACGCGCGCAAGGCGATCCAGTTGTTTACCGAAGGCAACAAGGTGCTCGATACCTGGATGGGCCATTACGATCTCGGGCGAGCCTATCTGGATGCAGGGCTCAACGTGGAGGCGAACTCTGAATTCGATCTGAGCGTGAAAAATCGCGGCCTGGCGATGGAGTTGCTTGACGGTCCCACCTACGGATATTTCCCACCTGCCTATTATTATCTCGGCCGCAGCGAACAGGGGCTCGGAAGCCCCGGGGCCGCCGATTCCTACCAGAAGCTGGTTTCCATCCAGAGTAAAGGCGATGGCAGTGCGGTGCTGGATGATGCGAAGAAGCGCCTGGCCGAACTGGGTGCGAAGAGATAGAAGCCATTCTACAAAGACCCTTGGCGCCAGGAACGATTTGAGCTTCGGCGGTTTCTGTCGAGGCTGACGGTCTTACTGTCATGCTGAGCGGAGAACGAATTAGCGAAGGCGGGGTTCGCTCGGGGTCGAAACATCCCTGTCTGGAAGCCCTGAATGACCTGCTGGATGCAGGAATTCCCCGCTACGCTCGGGATGACAATGATGCCAGCAATCTTGATATTGCCGGCTATGGCAGTGGGCGCAAGGCCCACTGCCGTGAGCAGGTGGTTAAAAAACGACGGACACTACGACCGGAGTGGACGGACCGCTCTGGACAGTGAGCACATTGGAATCCGTCACGAAGTAGGTATACGTCGTTTTGGTTTTGACCGACTTGTCGGTGTAGGTTGTGACCGGCGGTTTGCCCGTCAAGGTTTTGATCTGAGAGAACGCGCTCAAGTTCGCAAGCACGCTTGACAGTGTGGGGAATGAACCAGTGGCTTTCCAGATATAGTAGTTGCGAACCTGACCAAAAGCGGGCGAGGTCCAGTTCAGAACAACCGTGTGGCTGACCTGACTGCCTGTGAGCGCAGTCGGTGGATCAGCAGTCGAGTTGGCCTCGTCCGAATCCTGCTCGGCGCCACCGCCCTGCGTCAGGAAGCCTCCACCACCCTGCGTCAGGAAGCCTCCGCCGCCTTGGGTTAAGAACCCTCCGCCGCCCTGGGTCAGGAAGCCTCCACCACCCTGCGTTAGGAAGCCTCCACCACCCTGCGTCAGGAAGCCCCCGCCGCCTTGGGTTAGGAAGCCTCCGCCGCCGCCCGAGAACCCGTACGCGCCTGCGCGCGCACCGATTTGGCTCAGGTTGATAGCCGAGGCATCGTTGTACCCATTGAATGGAGGGTCGGGCAGCGCTGAAGTGCTGCCGTTAAAGTTGACGTCCTGCCATGCGACAGGTTCGACCAGGTCCGGCACGATGAGATTGTTGTTCCAATCGATGGGGGAAGAAAAAGTGCTGCCCTCGACTCGAACCACTTGCGCTCCGTCGGTGATTGGAGTGCCGTCGCAGTGCATGGTGGCATAGCGGCCGCCCGACGTGGCTTGAAGTTTCATGTCCAAAGAGTTGGGAGGACCGTACCAGCGGGTGAAATGCGGGGACGGTTGTCCGGTAGAAGTGTCGTTGCCAATCCCGGTCGTTTCGTTCAGCGCGGACTCGGAAAGTTGAGGCAGCGTCTGTCCAGAGTAGTCATAGCCTCCGTCGGGGAAGCCACGAACCTGGAACAGGTAGTTCATCACGCTTACGAAGTTGGGCTTACAGTTTGCATCGTAGCTGGCCAAACTGGGATTGAGGGGGTCGTTGTAGTAGGTGCCGCCGTGAGTCAGGGAGAGCGAGTGACCCAGTTCGTGCAAGATCGTACCTTCCTGCACTCCGACACTACCCATCTGATTGTTACAGTATGCCTGGCCTGCTCCAAGTGGCTGCGACGGATCGTCCTGGCAGTTCGCCGGGTCATCCGCTTGCCACTGCCCAAAGGTGATCGCTGAGTCGCCGCCACCGCCGAAGTCGGAATGCCCGGACGTACTCGTGGGCCCAAGGTAGTTCACAGCGAGCTGCGGCTCGTTCGCGAACGTGTATGTACCGTTTGCTACGCCATTGGTAGTGATGGTGAACGTAGTGGTGGTGACGTTGTTGTTGGTCGTCGACTGGACGTTGCTAAAGAGGTATGTGCCGTTCAGACTGAGCTGAGAGATCGCGCCTGTAACCGTGACCCGCGTGGTGTTGAGATCACTGCAAGCCGGCAGCGCAGCGTTGGGACAGTCTCCGGGCTTCAGCTGTCCGGGAGGAGACTGAATAGTGACAGTTGCTGTGTTCCCGGAATTCACGATGGAAGTCAACTGGGAGATATTGAGAAGCGGGTTGGAGAGCACACTGGCCAAGGTGCTCCAGAAAGATCTGGAGGCGCCCAAAGCATGGCCAGAAAGCACATAGTGATAGCTTTGCCCTCTGCCCGGCTGGAAGTTTCCGAGCGGCGCCGCCGGCGAAGTGTTGGGCATCGTCGGGCTGTCGCGGACGAACAAGAAGCCACCCTTCCACGCAATCGTGGAGGTGCCGGGATATGCGCAGAGCGTGGCTCCATCTGTGCAGACGAGGAGACTCTCCGATATCGAGTTTCCACCGGTCCCGTTGGGAATCACAAACGGGTCGCCTGGATAGTTGGGGCCAACGTCGAAGTGCACGTTAATGTGCTGTTCGAGTAAAGTATTCCCCACCGCATCCAGAGCCGCCTGCTTCGGCAAGTGCGAATGCAGGTAAGCACCAGCATTGCCGTCGAGGTTGCTCAGATAATCGACTTCGACGAACAAATCCTTGGCCGTCGAGTTGGCTCCCGGCAAGGCTACGAACTGACCGCTGACTGCGTCGGTATACCCCTGGTTCGATTCCCAGACGTCCAGCAGGCCATCGCCGTCGGTATCCTGAACAGTGGTGCTGAGCACAATCGCTCCCCAGGACACACAACCGCTATTCGATTTGGAGGGCACAACCATAGTTGTTTCCGACGTATCGGTTGTGCTCACGTATCCGTAGTTGCTCAGGACCCAGGTCGGGTTATCCCAGCTGCCGTAGATTCCCGGGAATGGAGGCGAGGAGCCATAGAGCGAGGGGAGCGGCTGCGAAAGGGTGTTCAAATACACTTGCTCCTGCTTGTTGATCTGGCCGTTTCCCACGATATGGGTGAGCTTTGCGACCGGCCCGGCAGCGGGCTGGTAGAAGCCTGCAACTGGCTGGGTGAAGTTCATGCCCGCGTTGCTCGGAGCGAAGGCTCCGTCGTAGAGAACGATGGCGTTTAAAGGAACTGCGGGTGACAGCACCCTGTACACGATCACCAGAGAAGCACCCAAGGCAAACGGAGTGGTATTGCCGTTACTCCCGCTGTCTGCCAGACGGACCGAGAAATTGCCGTTGGGAAGGATTCGTCCAAATGTTGCGGACGCGGGATTCTGATCCAGCGGAAGGTATGCGCGGATGTCGGCGCGATAGGTTCGCATCGTCTTTGAACCCTGAGCTGAGCCAGCACAACCGCCCGCACTCCAGGACACGGGAGCGTTAGGATTTCCCAGAACCGTTCCGGTGATGGGATATCCGTTAAAGAACCCGGTTTGTCCGGCAAATGTATTCTGGTTGCCCTCGACAGTTGCCCAGTACAGATAAGCAGCCACGACGTCGGCACCGTTGGGCACCACGGCCGGCACGCCGTTTTGGGAGGGTTGCTTGGTATCAGGAAAACTGATGGTTCCCGGAGCGTAGCCGCTGAAGTCGGGCGGTCCTTCCACCCAACCGGAGACGACGTAATCGCCGGTCACGAAGTAATTTTGGAAGATGTTAAGAGGATCTTGCGCCAAGCCTGTTTGCGAGAAAGCAAATACCAACAGTAAACCCAGGGAAACGATCGCGAGCTGGGGCCGGCACGCCAAGGTTCTCTTGCTTTGTGTCTGAACCGCAGTCTTCATAGTCAGCCTCATTCGGGTGCGAAGTTTTTTTTGTGGCCAATTCTTGAATCTTGAAGCGAAAAAGCTGGGCCTTGCGGCTACCCGCCCCGCACAGGTGCTCAACAGAGGAACACCCGCAGATTCGGCGACGGGTTGCCGGCTACAGAAGTGAACACGTGAAGGAGGCTACGGGGGAAAACCGCGATCAAGGTCCGGTTCTGTCGCCACCCGAATGGACTCTGATCCGTCCTATCCGTTCCGGGTTCCACATTCGCGTCCATGCGCACGATGAGAGCTCGCGCGATCACGCTGTGTGGGACGAACGACAGCACAAAAACCAACATCCGGAGCCAAACGAAGCGGCGCAGCTTCACTAAACTTCTCCAAACTTTCTATTCGGTCAAAGGATTCAGGGGGGAAAGTCCAAGCGAACCGCGGGGGAGGCGGGTTGGCGGTAAAATCTTCTCCCGAAGCCGTTTCGCAGTCAATCCAAAAATGAGACATTTCGCTCTCTGAATGAGAAAAAGATGTAACCGTGAGTCACGTTCAAGCCGCGATCCGGTGGGCGGCGATCAACCGGGAATTTCCAGAAGCTCTTTTCGGGTCATCGGACTGGGCGACCCGGCTGCAGCCGAAGGTGACGATTGCGTCTGCAAGGACCGGGATCGGCAACGAGCGGTGCTAAGGGCGAGCGAGTTACACCGCTCGTATTTTCATGTACTTAAGAGCGAGCAATTCGGAGGCCAGGATCTCCGCAGCGCTCGAAACGGCACTCGATTCCCGGGTGAGGTCATTGAAATGACTCTACTGCCTGTTCCTGGTCCTGAAAAATCTCGAAGAGATTCAGCAAGCCAATCATCTTCAGGGTCTGTACCACGAACTTGGAGGGGTTCAGCAGTCGCAGCGCACCACCACGTTCCTTGGCAGAAGTCAGGGACTTCACCAGCAATCCAATGCCGCTGGAGTCAACCATGGGAACCTCGCCCAGATCCACCACAATTCGGCAATCTCCGTTGTCCATCAGGTCGGCGAGAGTTTCGCGCAGACGGTCCACGGGATCACCCAGACTTAGTTTGCCGCGCAGCTTGACCAGCTTTGCTCTGCCCTGGCCGCGAAGTTCAATATCCATGGTGTTCCCCCGGTGCCCGTGGTGGACCTCTTCCGAATTCGTTGACACTACTCCGACCGTCTGTTAAAGTCCCGCTCAACTTAGAGGAAGCTCAGCGAATTTGCAAGCTGGTATGTTCCCTCTCCCGAACTGACGCTAATTGTGGCAGCGTTGCGCCACAAGCTGCATGGCAACTCAGAGCCCCGACTTAGTTCTCGACATCGCCGCCATATCGGCCCGTTTACTCGAAGCGCGGGAGATCGCGCCCCGGGCGGGCACGATTACCCGGGCCGTCGCCGGTCTTCTGCCCGGCACCGCCGTGAACGTCTATGTGGTCTACGACACTCCGGAAGGAAAAGCCTGGAGCGTTCGCGCCACAACCGGCGATGCCGTTCCCGATCAAGTCATTGCTCTCGACGCCGGCGCACTGGGAATTCTCGCCGGCGACGCGAAGCCACTGCTGCTTTCCGGCCGAAGCTTGAGGCGCGAGGAATACGCTCATCTCAACGTTCGCAAGACCCTCCATTCCCTGGCATACGCTCCGCTGACCACAGCGAAATCCCTCATTGGCGCAATCGAGGTGGTCAGTTTCGACGAGCCCTTGAGTGAAGCGCAATTGCACGCGGTGGAGGTGGTTGCCGGCCTGGCTGCGCCGGCACTCGACGCCGCGAGGACCTACGAAGAGGAGCGTCACAACGCACTGACTTCGGTCAGCCGGCTGACCCAGTTCTACGACATTGAAAAGGCTTTTCACTCAACTCTGGAGATGGATCGACTCCTGCCCATCATGGGCGCAAAAATCTGCGAAGCGCTCGAGTGCCAGGCGGTAAACATCTGGCTGCTCGAAGGTGATGAGAGCCTTAAACTCATGCACCAGGCCGGAGTCGATCCCACCGTCCAAGAAGGAATGCATGACCGGCCGGGCCAAGGCATCGCGGGCGATGTATCCGACAGCGGCGAGCCTGTGCTCATCGCCGATCCCCAGGACGAGCGACTGATGAAGCGTAATCAGGATATCGCCGAAGCTCGCCTGGAATCGCTCCTGGCCGTGCCGCTGATCGACCAGGGATCGCTGGTTGGGGTCATTGAGGCCGCCAACCGGCTCGATGGTACGCCTCTCGATGAGGACGACTTATTCGTTCTGACCAACCTGTGCGAGACAGCGTCGAGCGCCCTGCACAATGCCAGCCTTCTGGCGGCCGAGCGCAAGGTCGAGATCCTCGAAACACTGGTCACGGTCAGTCATGAAATCACCTCGACCCTGAATCTGGAACGCATGCTGCAGACGATAGTGAACGCGCCGCAGGCGATCATTCCCTTCGAGCGAGCCGCAATTGGCCTCGAGCAGCACGGGAAGTACCGGCTGAGTGCGGTTACCGGTGTCACGCAACTCGATCCCAACGCTCCCGAGATTGCGTCGCTCAACAACATCCTGCGCTGGGCGATTCTCTCCGAGGAAGTCATTCTCGTGAAGCAGCACGGGGACGAAATCTCCGACCCGCGAGAGGAAACCCAGGCCAAGTTCCGCAGCTATTTTCGGGAAACCGGAATGCGGGCCTTTTACGCCATTCCGCTCAGCGACGACACCGGCCGGGTTGGCATCATGGGCCTGGAGAGCAGCGACCCGGACTTTCTTTCGCCGGCTCACCTGGAAATCCTGCAGGTGCTCGCCGGGCAGGCCACAGTCGCTTTGCGCAATGCGCAAATGTACAAGGAAGTGCCCTTCATCTCGGTTCTCGAACCAGTGCTCGAGCGCAAACGCAAGTTCATGGCAATGGAGAAGCGCCGCCGCACTGCGATGCTCGCACTGGCGGCGGCGGCCGTGATCTTTCTTGCCATCTTCCCCCTGCCTTTGCGCGTCGATGGCGACGCGGTGGTGGCACCCGCGCGCTCGGCGCAGATCCAGCCCGAGGTGGAAGGCGTTGTCTCGAGAGTTCTGGTCCGGGAAGGAGATCGTGTCGACAAGGGACAGGTGATTGCCGCACTGGAGGACTGGGATTACCGCTCGGCGTTGGCCCAGGCGGAAGCGAAGTATCAGACCGCACAGCTTCAGATGAATCGTGCACTGGCAACCAATGACGGGGGTGAAGCCGGCGTCGAGCGCGTGCAGGCCGAATATTGGAAAGGCGAGGTCGAGCGCGCACGCCAATTGCTCGAAAGGACGCGCCTCCGTTCGCCGATCGCTGGTGTCATCGCCACGCCTCACCTGGAAGACATGGCCGGGCGCCGCCTGCAATATGGGGACAGCCTGGCAGAAGTGGTCGATACTTCACACGCTGTGGTGGATGTCGCGGTCGATGAGACCGACGCCAGCCTGCCGCGCGCAGGCGCGAACGGCGTGGTGAAGCTGAACAGTTATCCGACTCGCACCTTTCGCGGCGTGGTAGCGGTGGTCAGCCCGACGGGGACGGTCCAGGGGGAGTCCCGGATTTTCTTTGCGCGAGTCAGCATCCCCAATCCGGATGGTGCTGTCCGCGCCGGCATGGAGGGGCGCGGCAAAGTGAGCGTCGGGTGGTATCCCGCGGGATATGTGCTCTTCCGGCATGCCGGGCTCTGGGTATATGAGCGCCTATGGTCGTGGTTCGGATGGTAGGCGCCGGTGGGGAGGAAACCGTGAGTAAGCATTGGCTCGCAGTCGCGCTGATCGCGCCCCTGGTCGTCTCGCTTGCAGGTTGTCAGGGGAACAATCCCGGAACCGTCAGCGCCGGGTCTTCAACTCCGATTCCCGCCTCAATGCCCACGCCCGCGGACTCTGCCGCCAAGCCGGATCCGTTGCTCGTTTCCGCACCCCTGGTGGTCGAGCACGAGGTGGATGTAGCCGCGCAGCGGGATGGCATCGTCACGCGCATCCTGGCCGAGCCCGGCGAGCGGGTCAAGGCCGGAGATCTGCTGGCGGAACTGGATGATCGGCAGCTTTCTTCCGACCTGGAAGCGGCGCGCGCCAAGACTCGCAGCATCGAAGCCGACCTCAAGAACTGGGAAGCCGAGGCCAAGGTCATGCAGTCGGATTACGAGCGTGCGAAAAAAATGTGGGATGCCGACATCATTACCAAGGAACAACTGGAACACGCGCAATTCAAGGCGGAGTCGGAACAATGGGACATCCAGCGGGTGCGCGAACTGCTGACCAACTCGCGCCAGGAGGAACACTCGCTGGAACTGGAACTCGAAAAGACCCGCATTCGCGCGCCCTTCGCGGGCCTGGTCGCCCGGCGTTACGTGCGGGCCGGTCAGCAGGTCGCCAAGAATGATCGCCTTTTCTGGGTTACTGCCGAAGCGCCCTTGCTGCTTCGTTTTACTCTGCCGGAAAAGTTCCTGGGCCACATTCGCAAGGGTCTGCAGCTGCCACTGACTTCTCCCGACTTTCCCGAGGAAAAGCACATCGCCGAGGTCGTCGCCGTCAGCCCGGTGGTTGATCCCGCAAGCGGCACGATAGAAGTGGGTGTGGAACTGATAGGACCCTTGGGCCAGTTGCGGCCGGGTATGACAGCCATCGTCCGCCTCGACGCTCTGCGATGAATATTACCGAAGCCCTCAACGCGGCTCTGCCGGAGATTCCGGCACGGATGGTCGCGGAGCGTTACCCGCGGCTGGCTCCCGACGTCGTTTTTCGCGAGCACATGGAAGACGGCAAGCCGGTGTTCCGGGTTTATGTTCCCAATGCAGAGGCGATGTACAAGTTCCCGCCCCAGAACTGGGCCCTGATTCAGCTATTCGACGGCCAACGCTCTTACAGCGAGATCGCCGACCTCTATTCGCGCCAGACGCGGGTTGAATACGGCGCGGAGCAGGTTCGCGAATTTGCGGCCGAGCTGGAGTCCATGGATTTCTGGTGCAAGACGCCGCAGGAGAAAAACGTCGTCCTGATGCAGAAGACCGCCGAAGAACGGCGCAAGCTGCTGCAAAAGAAAAGCAAGTACGGCGATCTGTCGCTCATTCTTTTCCCCGCTGTGAATCCCGACAAGTTCCTGACGTGGCTGTACAAGTACACCAGCTTTTTTTATACCCGATGGTTCACGCTGGTTACCTTGGTAGCCTTCGGGTTTGTAGCCGGCATCACCATCACCCACTGGTCCGAAATTGGCCGCGACACACTCGAGTTCTACAACTTCGCCGACAAATCGTGGGGAGATGTCGTCCAGTTTTACCTGCTGGCGCTGGTGGTTCTGGGGATCCACGAAATCGGCCACGGCCACGCCTGCAAACACTACGGGGGACGAGTTCCGGCGATGGGTTTCGCGCTCATCTACCTGGCTCCGGCGTTTTACACCGATACGACAGAAGGAGATGTAAAGGGCACCCGTTACGAGCGGCTGATCATTGCTTTGGCTGGGGTGTGGGCGGAATTGTTGATCTACGCGGTTGCGACTCCAGTCTGGTGGGGGACACCGCCGGACACGGCGGTTCACAACGCAGCTTACATCCTGATGCTGATCACCGGGATTTCCGCGGCCCTTATCAATTGGAATCCGCTGATCAAGCTCGATGGCTACCACATGCTCTGCGAAATCCTGGGCATCGTGGACCTCAAAGAGGCTTCTACCGCGTTTGTCTCCGCCTGGGTAAAGCACCACGTCTGGGGCTTGCCGGTGGACGTTCCTTACATTCCCAGGAACCGCCGCCTCGGATACGCCGTATACGCTCTGTTATCCGGCCTCTACAGCTACACCGTGCTCTACGTGGTCGCACGCTTCGTGGGGAATGTGTTCCGTAACTTCAATCCCGAGTGGTCGTTTCTCCCCGAGCTGGCGACGGCCGGGCTGATCTTCCGGTCACGAATCCGCACCCTGTTGAACTTTATGAAATTCGTATACCTCGACAAAAAGGACCGTATCCGCGCGTGGTTTCGGCCCAACCGCACGCTCGCGATCGCTGGAATCGTGGTTCTGCTGATGCTGCTTCCTCTCTGGCGGGAATCTGCTTCCGGCCGGTTTGTCCTGGAGCCGGCGCAGCGCGCTGTTTTACGTAACTCGGTAGCTGGCGTGGTAACAGGAGTTCATGTCGATGAGGGTCAAAACATCGCCGCCGGTGCGCCCGTGGTCGAGCTGCGGAACCTGACCTTGCAGTCGAAGGTCGCTCGGAGTCAGGCTGACCTGGCCGTGGCTACCAGCCGCGCCACTTCCGCCGGCCTGCATTACGCGGACATCGGCCCCGCCCTCCTGGAACGCGATCGCCTTGCCCAGCAGGCGCAACAACTGGAGTCGGAAGCCGCCAACCTGGAACTGGCAAGTCCCATCGCCGGCACGGTCGTTACCCCTCGGGTTCTCGACCGGGTGGGATCCTATGTGCCGGCGGGAACCGAATTGGCAGAAGTCGCCGAGCTCAGTAATTTGCGGGCCAGAATCTACGTGCCCGAGCACGAGATTTACAAGTTTAACGTTGGTTCGCCGGCCCGGCTGCAGGTGGAAGGGATACTCAACAAGCGGGATACCCGGGTGGTGGCGATTGCGGCGCTCTCTTCTGCCCTTCCCGCGGGACTGGAAGAAGCGGCCCAATACAAGGGCATTCGCGCGCCTAATTTCTTCGCGGTGGATCTGATGGTAGAGAACGACAACGGCATCCTCAGGCCGGGCATGGTTGGCACCGCCCGGGTATACGGCCGCCGCCGGAGCCTCGCCGGGCTTGCAACCCAGGGAATCGCCAATTTTCTCGGCCGCAAGATCTGGTGAGGCGGGTTCTCTGCGCAAAAAACCAAAGGCCGCCCGCAGGCGGCCCCACCTCCCCGCAAAATTTCGTTTTTTGGCCTAAAAGTCGGCGACTTTCGCCAGCTTCGCCATCTTGGCCATCTTCGCCATCTTGGCCATCTTCGCCATCTTGGCCATCTTCGCCATCTTGGCCATCTTGGCGGTTTTGACCCCGGTCGTGCCAGGCGTCGCGTCTGCCAGGGGAGCGCTAGCCACGTTGGCCTTCTTGGTCGCGTTCAGGTTGCTGATCAGAGACTTTTTCTGGATGCTCACTGTGACTCTCCTCGCGAAAGAGTTTTTTTAACGGCGTTCTCTGTTAGAGCACGAGTCTGGCCAAATCGAAAAACGCCGCCCGGTTTTGCAGACTAGCAATTGAATCAAAGGCTTGCGCGGTTGTCCCCATTTTTGCCGGCTGGCCGAAGACGGGTCAATTTTCGAGCTTGGTTAAAATTTAACCATCATAAGGTTAATTATTGACCAACTGACTCAGAGGCCGAGCTTGCGGCAAAGGTACTTCATCCTTTGGCGATCGATGCGCAGCAATTGTGCGGCGGCAGATTTCTTTCCTGCGGTTCGCCTTAACGCGGCGTTGAGGTAAGCGGTCTGGATGCGTTCAATCTCCGAGTCGAAATCGACTCCCTCTTCCGGAATCAGAATCGCCTCCTGGCTGGCGGTGCTCGAGTACAGCAGTTGCTGAGGCAAATGATGCGCCGCGATGACCGGCCCATCGTTCATGACGACCATACGCTGCACTACATTCTCCAATTCCCGGACATTGCCTGGCCAGGGATAATCCTCGAGAATTTGCATGACCTCCGGCTGCAACTGCTTGACCGGCTTCTTGTTGGACGTGCAGTAGATGCGCAGGAAGTGTTCCACCAGCAGCGGAACGTCTCCCTCGCGGTCCCTGAGGGGCGGCACGGCAATGGGTACCACGTGAATGCGGTAATACAGATCTTCACGGAACCGGCCCTTCTTAACCAGATCTTCCAGGTCATCATTGGTCGCAGTGATGAGCCGGAAATCGATCTTCCGCGATGTCCTCCCGCCCAGACGCTGCACCGAACGATCCTGCAATACCCGCAGCAGCTTTGCCTGCAGGGGATGACTCAGGGTGGTAATTTCGTCAAGAAAGAGCGTGCCTCCGTGCGCCGTTTCAATCAGCCCGGGCTTCGCCGAGTCAGCCCCGGTAAAGGCTCCCTTCTCATATCCGAAGAGTTCCGCCTCGATCAGTGTCTCGGGCAGGGCGGAACAATTCAGACAGACGAAGGGTTTTTCCACCCTGTTCCCCGACTGCACGATTGCCTGGGCGATCAGTTCCTTGCCCACGCCGCTTTCACCACGCAGCAAGACGCTGGCGTCGCTGTCGGCCACAGCGCGAATCGCGTGGTACACCTTTTGCATGACCTCGCTTCCGCCGATGAGACTGCAGAATGCCGATTTGCTCTCCGCCTGACAGAGCAACCATCGTCCTTCAAACTGCAACGCGCGTTTTTCGATGGCTCCCAGCAGCACTTCGCGCAGTTGGGTAAAGTCGACCGGTGCTTGGCAGAATTCGTCCGAACCCGCCTGGCTGGCCTTAAGCGAGATCTCGCTGCTGGTGGATTCGGTGATCGCCAGAAGGACCAGATCCTCCCGCAGTTTGCGTATTTCCTCGAGAACCTCGATGCCATCGGCAGACCCCTCGCCAATGCTGTCCAGGTCAAAGACGATGCCATGGGTTCCAGGATCGTGAACGACAACCTGGATTTGCTCCTCGGTGCCGGCCAGAATGGTTCGGAAGGTGGGTTCCAAATAGCGGTGGATCTTGGGAAACAACCCCTCCTTCACGGTAATAACCGCGATCGAGTACCGCTCGCCGGTCGATTGCTTGGAGCCTCCGCGAAGGGAAAGACCCATATTGGGTTGCCAAGGGTGCCAGCAGCGGATTATAGGTGAATTTTTCACCCAAGTGAACCATCGCTTTGTTTTGCCCCCCGGGAGGACCTGAACCGGGCTGCAGCGCTCTTGCCTGACCACGGCCCCACCTGCGATGCCAACCACGGGTTGGTCACGAGCCCGGTGGATGACCGATCAATCCACCGCAAGGCAAGCCTCGGGGCACAGGTAGGCTGCATAGACGGGGGATCCTGTACATGCGACGATGGAGCCGCAAAGGTGTACCGCTTTGCCTAAATGGCCGCGCGCGCAAGGTCAGGGACAACGAGATCCGGCCTGGGCGATTATTCTGAAATGTGGCTGAACATCCTGAGACACACCCCAAGAGCCCGCTTCGGAAAGGCTTTCTCCGATCCTTTGTTGGATGGTTTGTCCTCGGAGTAGCGCTTCTTTGGTCGCTTGCTGTGTTGATCCTTGTGGCTGCGCGGTGGATCGACCCGCCGACCACCGCGGTGCACATCGAGCGCCGCTTGCAGGCCTGGATTCACGACGCGCCGTACCACAAGCGATACAAATTCGTTCCGTTGAGCCAAATCTCGCCCGATCTCCAGCATGCGGTCATCGCAGCGGAAGACGCGCGCTTCTACCAGCATCATGGATTCGACTGGCATGCGATACAAATCGCTGCGGAAGACGATATGGAAGGCGGCCGCATTCGCGGAGCCTCCACCCTTACGCAGCAACTGGTAAAAAACCTGTTCTTTGGGACGGGGCGCTCGATCCTCCGCAAGGGCGCCGAGTTCACGCTTGTCCCGGTGGCCGAATTGGTCCTCGGCAAGCAGCGCATTCTGGAGCTCTACCTGAACGTGGTCGAATGGGGTCCTGGTGTGTATGGTGCGGAGTCGGCATCTCGTTACCACTACCGAACCTCGGCACGAAATATCGGCCGGCAACAAGCGGCCGAACTCGCCGCAATTCTGCCGTTGCCCCTGAAGCGGCGGCCCGATCACATGATTCACTACAGCGGGCTCATCCTGGAGCGGATGCGCCAAATGGGTTGGTGATCGGGCAACACATGACCCTTCGAAGATTCATACCGGTACGGGCAAACCAGAAGAAAGCGAACAACTTCTTACTTGCTCGGCATCTACGAACCAGACGGGCTCGTGATCAAGAAGGCGTTTAGGCGGTACTGAAGTTGCTGCCGCAATTGACGGCGGGGTTGAACACAGACCACAAGTTGTCTCCCTCCAATCGTTGGACTGGACAGAACCGTCTGGTTCGACTTCATTCGAGGAGACGATGCGAGGCCTGCGGAAGAGGCAGCTTAACAGAATCAGACGCTGCCGATTCCGTAAGGCTGCGCACCCGAAGCGGAAGGTCGTTGCTGACGGGAGGTCATCGCGTGCGCGTCAGTTGCGCCGCATGGTGCCACTAATCGGCCGGTCCGGCGCATCGTTGTCCAGTCATACGCATAAGCAATTCCGCACGACGCACAGATTTGATAGTGGCCGCCATTGGCATCGACTCGTGGCCACGAAAACCGATGCGCGCAACCGCTTCCCCAAAGCCGCTTCCAGAAATTCATTGTCAGACCCCTGATTACGGCCTCTCAACTATCGCAGGCACTAAGAGAAGTGGTGGCAAACTGATTGGACCACCCGGGTTGAGCATCTTCAAATTACCAAGGGCCACAGAGCCGGCAGTTACCTGGAGTTGCTGAGGCACAATCGGCGCCACTTGCTGGCCCGAGCGGCTACTGGTTTGGAAAATGCCGAGGAGTCACTGCCAGACGGTCATCGCCCGCGAAAACCCCGACCCTCGTCTCAGACGGAGAGACGAGGACGGGGTACACCATTCGAAGGTTAAGCTGCTTTCTTCATCTGGGCTTGCATCTGCTTCATCAAGTCGCGCATTTTAGCGATGTGGCCCGGTGCGCGTTTCTCCCACCAAGCCTCGTAGCGCTCCGCCGCCTTCTCTACATTGCCGAGGAATTGCGGATTGGCCCACTGTGCCCGCCCTTCGGCGATGGTTGGCTTGATTCGCTCCCAGACGGCAAAGAACTCTCCACTGGTCTCGAAGAACAAGTCATCGTGAAGAAGGCCATAGTTCAGCAAAGCACAGGCTTGCTCCCAATAGCTGACCACCATCATGAAGTAGGTGCCCCCTTCGGTGCCCGGTGCGGTGATCCGCATGGCATCACGATAGTTGTCAGCGAAATAGTTTTGGAAGAACCAGTCCCGCGCTTGGCGCAACTTCGCCTCGCGCCGTTGATCGTAGACCTGCAAATGAAGTTGCGCCTGTTCGTGCGTCGGTTTTGTGCTCATCTTTACATATCTCCTTTTGAGTGTTGTTGTTTGTGGCTTATGAATTGGCACTAAGGCATGTCGCCCTGAGGTTCGGGAGACACCTCGCTAGCGCCTGCTGCATATAGACGATGAGGCCCCACGACATTCGGTCAAAAAAAATTGTGGAAAAGGGAAACGGTTCAGAACCTCAGTTTTGTCATACTCGTGGAACGCGCGTCGGCGACCAATCTTGCATGAACCGACAGGTCAGTTGGCTGCAGCGCCCGCCCTTCGCCCGAGCGGTTCGCGGCCCATCCGTAAGCCGCGCGGTTCCCTGAGCATCTGCTTCGCTGCTAGGCGTCCGCTATCCTCGAACCGGCTTCGTCTCGCACCCACGCCTGTTCAGGATCTTCGTCGGGCAAGGGGCGGACTTCCGGGTTCTGCATGATCAGGCGCGCACAAGTGTTCCATCGCAGAATGGCATCGTCGTTTCCGGGCGTAGCAAAATCGATGGCTCTCTCGTAGTGAGTCATGGCTTCCTCGAGAGCGTGATATGCGTGCGCACCTCCTCCAGTGCCGCCCTCGCGAATCCGCGCATGCCCGACACGTTCCCAGATAAGGCCGGCGTAATAGGCTTGTTCGTAGTCGCCCTTGATCTGGGCGAGAACCTCCTGTGCCGCTTTCGGAGGCATGTCCAGACGAAATTGATCGGTTCGTGCCAGCAATAGCGAGATGAGCGCTTGCTGGTGGTCGGGCACGATGGCCAGGATATCGAGGCAAATGCTTTCGGCGAGCGTGGGTTCATTCAAAAGCCGGTAACGCTCCACTTTCGCGAGCGCTTCGGGGATGCTCTCGACGGAAATGGATTTCAGCTGGAAATGCATAAAGAATCTCCTATGTTTCCCTGGCAGCGAAAACGCGAAACAACTTCGACAACGGATCGAAGAAACGATCGACGACGCGCTCCTTGAGCGGAATGATGGCATTGTCGGTGATGGTGATGCTTTCGGGACAAACCTTGGTACAACACGTTGTGATATTGCACAAGCCGATGCCGAAGTGCGTTCTCAGATCTTGCAGTCGGTCGCCCACGTCCAAGGGGTGCATTTCGAGGGCCGCCACATGAACCAGAAATCGTGGACCAATGAACTGTTCCTGCATGTGATGCTCACGCAAGACGTGGCAGACGTCCTGGCAAAGATAGCACTCGATGCACTTGCGAAATTCCTGCACTCGTTCGACATCCTCCTGGGCGATGCGCCACGTTCCATCCGCAGCGTCGGGAGGCCGCGGCTTGAACCTCGGGATGCGCCGCTTCACCGTGTAGTTCCACGAGACGTCGGTGACCAGGTCTTTTATGTGGGGAAACGCCTTCATCGGTTCGATGGTGACCGGCTTGTCGAGCGCCAGCGTGTTCAGCCGGGTCATGCACATCAATTTCGGCATCCCGTTTACTTCGGCCGAACAGGACCCGCATCTTCCCGCCTTGCAGTTCCAGCGCACAGCGAGATCGCCGGCCTGTTCCGCCTGAATCTGATGAACGACATCGAGCACGACCATGCCGGGCGCAACTTCGGCGCGGTAATCGCGATATTGTCCCTGGCCTTTCTCTCCGCGCCAGATGCGAAACGTGGCCGTCGCCATTACTTCATCTCCTCGATGATTTGCCGCAGTTCCTCGGGCAAGGGCGGCAGCGGTTCGCGAGAAAACTGCATTGCCCCGTCAGCCCCTTTACGCACCACCATGTTGAAGGCGCCGAACTGGTTGTTCTTATCCGGGAAGTCATCGCGAAAGTGGGCGCCGCGGCTCTCTTTCCGTTCCAGAGCGGCTCGAGTCACAAGTTCCGAAACTGTCAGGAGATGGTACAGGTCAAGCGCGGTATGCCAGCCCGCGTTGTATTCCCGATTCCCGTCAACGCTGACCCGCTCACTTGCGGTCCTTAATTCCCGAATGCGATCGAGGGCCTCGCTCATCTCCTGCTCCTGCCGGACGATCCCCACCAGATCCTGCATCACTTCTTGCAACGCATGTTGTACGGTATATGGATTTTCAGAGTTCTTCCGCGCGAACGGTTCGAGAGCCCACGCTTCCGCTGATTTGAGTTCACCGTTGTCGACATTGCCGAACGAGTGTTCTTTGGCAAAGGTCGCAGCGTATTCTCCAGCCCGCTGGCCGAACACCAACAGATCAGAGAGGGAATTCCCGCCCAGGCGATTGGCTCCGTGCAATCCTGCGGCACATTCTCCTGCGGCAAACAATCCAGGTACGTCTGACATCTGGGAATCGGCGTCAACCCGGACACCTCCCATCATGTAGTGCGTTGTCGGGCCCACTTCCATGGGTTCCTGCGTGATGTCGATGTCGGCTAGCTGCTTGAACTGGTGATACATGCTGGGCAACTTCTTCTTGATGTGTTCGGCAGCATGGGGAAGTCTTTCCTTGATCCATGCGATGTCGAGGAACACACCACCGTGAGGGCTGCCGCGCCCTTCCCGCACCTCGCGCCGGATGCAGCGCGCGACGTGGTCGCGTGTCAGCAGTTCGGGAGGTCGTTTTGCTTCCTTGTCGCCCTGGGTGTACCGCCAGCCTTCCGCTTCCGAATGGGCGGTTTGGCTCGCGTAGAGCGATGGAATGTCGTTGAACATGAAGCGCTCGCCGTTTCTGTTGCGAAGGACTCCTCCCTCGCCGCGCACTCCTTCCGTGACCAGGATGCCGCGCACGCTTGGCGGCCAGATCATTCCCGTCGGATGGAACTGGACAAATTCCATATCCATCAGAGCGGCGCCTGCGTGAAAGGCGAGGGAGTGGCCGTCCCCCGTATATTCCCAGCTGTTGCTGGTGATTTTGTAAGCCCTTCCAATTCCTCCCGTGGCTAAAACCACCGCCTTGGCGCGGAACAGGTGAAAGCGTCCTCGCTCGCGGTCATATCCAAACGCACCTGCAATGCGCTCGCCGTCTTTGAGCAGCCTGACGACGGTGTGTTCCATGAATACGTCGAGACCGAGATGGATTCCGTGGTCTTGCAACGTGCGGATCATCTCGAGGCCGGTGCGGTCACCAACATGCGCCAGCCGCGGATAGCGATGACCGCCGAAATTGCGCTGCAGGATCCGCCCGTCGCTTGTGCGATCGAAAAGGGCGCCCCAGGCTTCCAATTCGCGCACCCGCGCCGGAGCTTCCTTGGCATGGATTTCAGCCATTCGCCAGTTACTCAGATACTGGCCGCCGCGCATCGTGTCGGCAAAGTGAACGCGCCAGTTATCCCGGTCATCCACATTTCCCATCGCCGCGGCTATACCGCCCTCGGCCATGACCGTGTGGGCTTTACCCAGGAGGGACTTCGAAACGAGAGCAACCCTTACCCCAGCTGCCGAAGCCTCCACTGCAGCACGCAGGCCAGCCCCCCCTGCGCCAATAATGAGAACGTCGTGTTCGTGGGTGACGTACTCGGCCACTAAACGATCCTCCAGTCGCTCCACACACCCATCGAGCACAATCGTACATAGAGATCGGAAAACGCGACCGTGAAAAGGCTGCACCAGGCAAACAGCATGTGCCGCCGGTTCAGACAACTCACGCAGTCATAGACTCGCCTCCGGGCCGGAGCACCCGCCAAACGGTCGCGAAAGCCGCCAACCAGATGACGAAGCGAGTGGCAACTGAAGGTGTAGCAGCTGAGCAGCACGAGGTTCGTCAACAGAACCAGTGTGCCGAGGCCCACCCCGAACCGGCCGTCGAACCAGAACGCCTTCCACACATCGCGCGCCAGTATGACCAGAAACATCAAGGCCAGATAAAGAAAATAGCGGTGGATATTTTGCAGGATCAGGGGAAAGGAGCGCTCACCGAGATATTTTTTCCGCGGCTCGCCCACAGTGCAGGAAGGAGGGTCGGCCCAAAAGGCCTTGTAGTACGCGCCGCGATAGTAGTAGCAGGTCACTCGAAACCCGCCCGGTGCCCAAAGGATGAGCATCGCTGCCGTTACCCACGCGGGCATCCAGTCCGGCTTGGAACCAAACCAGCCCTCATGGGCACCGCCCAACAATTCCGGGGAATAGAAAGGGGAGAGATAAGGTCCGAAGCGGAAGTGCTGTCCCTGGAGGGCTGCCCACGTCGCATAAACAATGAACGCCGACAGTCCGAGAAACACAGCCAGCGGCTGTATCCACCAGCGGTCTGCGCGCTGCGTCTTTCCAAATCCGGAGCGCGACAATGGGACGTCAATGTGAGACATCGGGCCTCCTCACTCGCGCACTTTACACGCGTGCGGTCAAGCCCCGCTAGTTTGGCGTTGCAGGCGGTAGTCATCATACAGGCAAACCCTCGATCCGTGTTGAACACGGACGCTTCAGAAGGGGAACGGCGGGATATGCGCCTCAAGCAGGACCGCCAGCGAACTCTTCGGTAGGGCAGTGCTGTGGTAGAGTCGGCGTGGGTTCGATGACGTTTCGAATTGACTGAGGTCACATTGAACGCTAAAGAGCGCAAGATTCGCTGCTACGACTATGTGAACCATCCCTATGAACGCGTCCGCGATGAGTTGAAACAGAACGCTCTCACGGT
>Ga0126383_10000120_pt1 | contig 37150 bp, 33 predicted proteins | sample PanSoiMetPlot_35_FD_96882 | JGI IMG/M metagenome (GOLD analysis project Ga0126383, IMG submission 96882) | Tropical forest soil microbial communities from Panama - MetaG Plot_35 | ecosystem: Environmental > Terrestrial > Soil > Tropical forest > Bulk soil | place: Panama | collected 2016-02-17 | reverse complement strand
TTTCTCGCGGCGGCTTCTGAGGTCGCGCTGGACCCCGGGCGTTCGCAAAAGCTTCTCGATCCGTTCCGCTTCATCGAATCGTTCGTCGATTCGAAATCTGATCTCAGGTGCAAATTTGAGGTTAACGCGCCGCGCGATCTCGCCGCGCACGTAGCGGCTGTTGCGCTCCAGCGCGTCGAGCACTTCCTTTTCGTCCCGTCCGCCAAGCGGCATGACGTAAATCGTCGCCAGCCGCAGGTCGGCAGTTACGCAAACTTCCGGAACCGTAATCATGTGATGCTCGATCACCGGATCATGAACCTCGCCACGCGCGAGCAGATCAGCCATTTTGTGGCGAATCAGTTCGGCAACCCGCAGCTGCCGCTGCGAAGCTCCGGCCGCTTGATCACGATGCTGACGGCGGTTCATGGGTGAATCCCGATATTCTTTTGCGATGGCTGCTTTGTTGAAGCCATCGACGTCCAGGCAACTTTGCAATTTAAGACGGAACGCCCGGCACAAAACCAGGCAGGGCGCGGCTGTCACAGCGTCCGCTGTATCGTCTCCACGCGGTAACACTCAATAATGTCGCCAACCTTCATGTCTTGATAATTCTCGAATGCCATGCCGCATTCCTGCCCCGCCAGGACCTCGCGCGCATCGTCCTTGAAGCGCTTGAGTTGCGACAGCTTGCCTTGATGCACGACGACACTGTCGCGAATCAGCCGAACGTTGGCGCCGCGCTCTACCGTGCCCTCGGTGACGCGGCAGCCGGCAACGTTGCCAACTTTCGAGACCTTGAAAATTTCAAGAATGACCGCATTGCCGAGCATGGTTTCGCGCAGCGTCGGCGCGAGTAGTCCTGACATCGCCTTCTTCACGTCGTCGACGAGATTATAGATGATGTCGTAATAACGGATTTCGATGCCATCGCGCTCGGCGGCTTCGCGCGCTTCCTTATGCGCGCGCACGTTAAAACCGATGACCGCAGCGTCCGATGCTTCGGCCAGCGTAACATCTGATTCGGTGATCCCGCCGGCCCCGGCAAAAATGACGCGGGCCGCCACTTCGTTCGTCGAAAGCTTTTCCAAGGCTCCCACGATCGCCTCGATCGAACCCTGCACGTCGGCTTTGACCACCAGCGGGAATTCCTTGCGGCCGGCGGTTTTGAGCTGAGTCATCATCTGCTCGAGTGAACCGCGCATGCCGGTCTGCCGGGCTGCCATCTTTTCGCGTTTCTGGCGAGCCCGATAATCGGTGATCTCGCGCGCCCGCGCTTCGCTGTCGACGACGGCCAGCCGATCGCCGGCCTCCGGCGTGCCGTTGAAGCCAAGCACCTCAACCGGCATCGATGGCCCGGCGGCGACCACCGAATGCCCGGTGTCGGAGGCCAACGCACGCACGCGCCCCCATTCGCTGCCGGCGACAACGATGTCGCCGGGCTTCAGGGTGCCGCGTTGCACGAGCACGGTGGCGACCGGACCGCGGCCGCGATCAAGCCGCGCTTCGATCACTGTGCCTTCGGCCGGCCGGTTAGGATTGGCCTTGAGCTCCAGCACTTCGGCTTGCAGCGCGATGGTGTCGAGCAACTTGTCGAGATTGGTTTTCTCCTTGGCGGAGACTTCAAGTTCGAGCACATCGCCGCCGAGCGATTCCACCTGGATCTCATGCTGCAACAATTCGGTGCGTACGCGCTCCGGCTTGGCATCCGGCTTATCGATTTTGTTGATTGCGACAATGATCGGCACTTTGGCCGCTTTGGCGTGATGAATTGCTTCGACGGTCTGCGGCATCACGCCATCATCGGCGGCCACCACGAGCACGACGATGTCGGTGACTTTGGCGCCGCGGGCCCGCATCGCGGTGAAGGCGGCGTGGCCGGGCGTATCGATGAAGGTAATCCGGCCGCCGGACGGCGAGGTGACCTGATAAGCGCCAATATGCTGGGTGATTCCGCCCGCTTCAGCAGCGGCAACTTCGGTCGAGCGGATCGCGTCGAGCAACGACGTCTTGCCGTGATCAACGTGACCCATAATGGTCACCACTGGCGCGCGCGGTTGCAGGCTTTCCGGCGAATCCGGGGCGTCGAACATACCTTCTTCGACGTCGGCCTCAGCGACGCGCCGCACCGCGTGACCAAGCTCCTCGGCAATCAATTGTGCAGTATCGGCGTCGATCGTGTCAGTGATCTTGGCCATGTGGCCTTGCTGCATGAGAATGCGTACGACATCAACCGACCGCTCAGCCATGCGGTTGGCGAGCTCCTGGATCGTGATCGTCTCCGGGATGATCACCTCGCGGGCGATTTTTTCCTTCGGCTCGGCGTCGCGATGGCCGGTCTTGCGCAACACGCGGCGGCGGAATGCGGCCTCGGATCGCTCACGCTCCTCACCAGCGGAAAAGGCGGTGACGACGGTCAGTCGGCCACGTCGTTTTTCGCCGCCGCCGCGCGCCGGCTTAGGCGCCGCGGCGGGCCGAGCGGCGGCACCGCGTCTAGTCGTGCGCGGGCTCTCGTCGTCGTCAGCCTCCAGGGCCGGACGGCCACCCGGCTTTGCCGTCAGCGCATCGGCGCCGAAGCGTTTTTTGGCGACCTCGTCGGCTTTGCGTCGGGTTTCCTCGTCGTGCTTGCGGCGGTCTTCTTCTTCACGCTTACGGGTTTCCGCGGCGGCGCGTTCGACTCGCTCGGTTTCCTCGCGACTGCGCCGTGCGCGGGCCTCTTCCTCGGCGCGCTCGCGCTCTTCGTGTTCGCGCAAGCGGGCGTCCGCGAGCGCATGGGCGCGCGCGTTGCGCTCGTCCTCGGTCAGCGTCCGCAGTACGACCCCTGAGGATTTCGGCGGCACCACTGGAGCCGTGGCGGGTGCCGATGCGGCGGCTACTTTGGCTGCCCCGCCACGCCTGGGCGCGGCGCTGCGATCGGCTGCCGGCGCTTCCGGCTTGGTCTCGCCTGGTCCGGCAATGCGGCGTTTGACCTTTTCGACCACCACGGCCTTGCTGCGGCCATGGCTGAAACTCTGGCGCACCACGCCTTGCTCGACGCCGCCGCGTTTTAACGTCAGCGTCTTGGTCGAGGTAACGCTCAGCTTTTCGCCGCTATTCTTTGTGGTCTCGCTCATTCCGATCCAGTTCCGTACGCTTTAGCCTCGGACATTAACCTTGCCGGGGCCGGCTTCATCAAGTTCCCTATCGCAGCGAAATCGTTCCAAACGCCGTAAACGCGCCATAAAGGTCTCGCTCGCCCGGCCGGCGAGCAGGGCTGCATGTATCACATTTGGGCGGCCCAGTGCCAAATCCAATTGGCTGGTAGTCAATATCCGGACGATCCTCACGGATTCGGTTTGCCGGCTTTGCCTTAGCGCGGAATCGAGCTTTTTAACTCCGTCCGGGGCCGCTTCGGCCGCATGCAGAAGCGCAGTCACTGCGTCGCGCTTGAGAGCAGTCTCGACTTGGGCAAAGCCTATGGCGATCAATCCCGCTTTCCGCGCCACCGCCAAGGCATCGACCGCGGCGTTTTCGAGTAATCGTTCGGTGTCGGCGACCACATCGCCGGCCACCCGCACGTCGCGCCGGAACCCGCGGGCGAAAGCGTTGGCCTTGACGGCTCGATCCAGCGCGTTTCGCGTCGCGGTCACCCACACTCCGCGCCCAGGCAAGTTGTGTTTGAGGTCGGCGATGGCTTCGCCATTGGGGGCGATGACGAAGCGGATCATGTGTTCAACCGGGCGCACAGTGCGGGTGGCCAGGCAAAGCCGCTCAGCGCCGCGCAATCGTGGGCCATCATCGAGTTCGGTAGCGTCTGACTGTGCAAGCATCGCTTCGATCCGTCCGTTTTAGGATTGCGCCGTCTCCGCCAGCTCCTCGGCGGCCGGCTCAGCAAGATCCGCCTCGCTGATCCAGCCAGCCTTGACGCGCGCGCGCATGATCAGCGCTTCCGCCTCATCCCGGCTTAAATCCATGCCGTCGAGAATGCCGGCTTGGCGCACGGCCTCGCCGTCCTTGCGTTCGGTCCAGCCGACAAGGTCGTCAGTCGCGCAGCCAGCGAGATCCTCGACCGTCTTGATGCCGTTCTCGCCAAACCGCACCAGCATCGCCGTGGTGACACCCTCGACTTCCTTAAGCGCGTCTTCGACGCCGAGCTCGCGGCGTTTGTTGTCAAGCTCGGCTTCAATGCGGGCGAGATATTCACGCGCGCGGGTTTGCAGTTCGCCCGCAGTCTCCTCGTCAAAGCCTTCGATGCTCGCAATCTCCTTGACATCGACCATCGCGAGTTCTTCGGCCGAATTAAAGCCTTCCGAAGCCAGCAATTGGCCGATGACCTCGTCGACATTAAGCGTGTCGATGAACATCCGCGTGCGATTCTCGAATTCGGCCTGGCGCCGCTCGGATTCTTCCTGTTCGGTGAGGATGTCAATGTCCCAGCCGGTGAGCTGCGACGCAAGCCGCACGTTTTGGCCACGCCGGCCGATGGCGAGCGAAAGCTGCTGGTCGGGAACGACCACCTCGATGCGTTCGCGCTCTTCATCCAAAACCACTTTGGCAACTTCCGCGGGCGCCAGCGCATTGACTACGAACGTGGCGATATCGTGCGACCAGGGAATGATGTCGATTTTCTCGCCTTGCAACTCATTGACCACCGCCTGCACGCGCGAGCCGCGCATGCCGACGCAGGCACCGACCGGATCGACCGAAGAATCGCGGGACACGACGGCGATTTTCGCGCGCGAACCCGGATCGCGCGCCACCGCCTTGACCTCAACGATTCCGTCGTAGATTTCCGGCACTTCCTGCGCGAACAATTTGGCCATGAATTGTGGGTGCGTGCGCGATAAGAAAATCTGCGGGCCGCGCGGCTCACGCCGCACATCGTAAATGTACGCCCGGATGCGGTCACCGTTGCGGAATACTTCGCGCGGAAGCATTTCATCGCGCCGCACGATCGCTTCGCCGCGGCCAAGATCGACGACGACATTGCCGTACTCAACGCGTTTGACGATGCCGTTGACGATATCGCCAATGCGATCTTTGTATTCGTCGTATTGGCGATCGCGCTCGGCCTCGCGGACTTTCTGCACGATCACCTGCTTTGCCGATTGCGCGGCAATCCGCCCATATTCGAGCGGCGGCAGCGGATCGGCGATGGTGTCGCCGATTTGCGCCGCCGGATGCCGGCGCCGCGCATCATCGAGGCTGATCTGAGTCGCAGGATTTTCGACGGTATCGACCACGAGCATGTGGCGAGACAGATGCAACTCGCCACTTTTCGAGTCGATTTCCGCGCGCACTTCGGTCTCGCTGCCGTATCGCGAGCGCGCGGCCTTGGCGATCGCGTCCTCCATGGCGCCGAGCACGATCTTGCGATCGATCGCCTTTTCACGGGCAACCGCGTCGGCGATCTGCAACAGTTCGAGTCTATTGGCGCTTACGGTCGCCATCGGTCAGTCTCCTTGGTTGGGTCTCTGTTTGCTCTTGCGCAGCGATTCGGCAACCAGCGCGTCGGTAACAACCAGCCTGGCCTCTGCCATGTCGTCGATGCGCAGCAAAATGTCATTTGTCTCATCGCAACGGATACGGGCACATTCGCCGTCGGTGCCATGCAGTTCGCCGCGGAACCGTTTGCGCCCCTCGATCGGGACCTGCATTTCGATCTGAGCGACATGGCCGGCGTAGCGATCGAAGTCTGAGCGGCGCACCAATGGCCGATCGATGCCGGGCGACGATATTTCCAGCCGATACGAGCCTTCGATCGGATCGGCGACGTCGAACACCGGTGATAACGCGCGCGAGACGGCTTCACAGTCATCAATGCTCATCGTTCCGTCGGCGCGTTCGGCCATAATTTGCACCGTGCAACCGGCAAAGCCGGAGATGCGAACGCGGACCAGACGATAACCGAGGCTGGCGAGCACTGGCTCGGCCACGACAGCGACGCGCGCCGCTCGCCCGGGCTCGGTTATCAGCCGGGGCTCCACGGCAAAAGCCGCGTCTTTAAAGTTGCTCGATCCACCTTCCATGTTCGTCGCAAGCCGCCCGGCCTCAGGTAATAAAAAAGAGCGGGTCCCGGGGGGCCCACTCTCAAAACCGCTCGGATAATCCGACCGTTATGAGGTATCCAGTTACGGACAGTGCAAATATAGCGTTTTGCCACGCCCTTGCAAGGGTGCAGCCCACACACGCCCGCGAATAATAGCGGTTCGGCCGGCATGTTTAGTCATCGCCGGGGCCTTTGCCTCTGCGGCCCTAACTCCGGCGGAACACTAAAAAACATGATGAACGTTGTTCGCGCGCAGCCTTGGCGTGATACCGCGTGCCGATAAAGCCCGGCCAAGGATTGCGCCAATCATCGGCGCCTTGCGCCATCCACTCGAAATTGTCAGAGCGCACCAGCCGCTGCAGGGTCCAGGCGGCGTAATCCGCGATGTCAGTGACAAAACGAAATTCACCCCCGGGGCGCAGAATGCGCGCCAGCTGCCCGACCGTTTCATCTTGAACGAACCGGCGCTTCCAGTGCCGCCGCTTCGGCCACGGATCAGGATGAATGAGATCGATCCGAGTAAGCGACGCATCGGGGAGCCACGCCATCAAGCCAAGCGCATCATCGAAATGCAGACGAATATTCTGAAGACCTTCGGCCTGGATGCCCGCGAGCGCCTTGGCCATACCGTTGACGAACGGTTCGACGCCAATAAAGCCGACGCACGGATGCGCTTTCGCCTCGGCAAGCATCGCCTCGCCGCCGCCAAAACCGATTTCGAGGCAAACTGCAGTGACCGGTTCGACAAATAGCGAGGTCAGCTCAGCCGGCGCCGGTTCGGTGAGATCGAGGGCGAGTCGCGGCAGCAGCGTTTCCAACAGGCCGGCTTGCCGCGGCCGCAGCTTATGCCCTTTGCGGCGGCCGAAGAATGCGCGGTGGAATGCGGGATCCATAACCGTCTTGATCGCGGTTCACCACGACGATCGACATGTTCTCTGTGCGCCTAGGTATAGCAAAGGCATCGGGACTGGGCACGACCCATATCCGCACGGTGAGGCCGCTTAGCGCAAAGCGCGCCTGAGCGAATCCGCAAGATCGGTTCGTTCCCACGAGAATCCGCCGTCCTTCTCCGGCGCGCGGCCGAAATGGCCGTAAGCGGCTGTGCGGCGGTAGATTGGCCGGCTGAGCTTCAAAGCGCGGCGGATATTGGTGGGGCGCAGCGGGAACAGTTCGGGCAGCAGCTTCTGCAGCTTTGCTTCCTCGATATTGCCGGTGCCATGAGTGTCGACATAAAGCGACATCGGGTCGGCCACTCCAATCGCGTAAGCGATCTGAATCGTGCAGCGCTCCGCGAGTCCGGCCGCGACGACGTTTTTCGCCAAATAGCGCGCCGCATAAGCTGCCGAGCGATCAACTTTGGTCGGATCCTTGCCGGAGAAAGCGCCGCCGCCATGCGGGGCATAGCCGCCATAGGTGTCGACAATGATTTTCCGGCCGGTGAGCCCGCAATCGCCATCCGGTCCGCCGATGACGAAATTTCCGGTGGGATTGACCAGAAAATCGCTCGGTCGCTTTGGCATCCAGCCGCTCGGCAACGCGGAAGCGACCGTATCCTCGATCATATCGCGGATCATTCCGGGCGAATATTTCTTGCCGTTGCGATTCTGCGCGTTGTGCTGGGTTGAGACCACGACCTTGGTGCAGCCGACCGGCTTGCCGTCGATATACCTGATCGTGACCTGGCTTTTGGCATCCGGTTGCAAGTCAAACAGCGCGCCGGAGCGACGTTTTTCCGAAAGCACTTTGAGGATCTTGTGTGCAAAATAGATCGGGGCCGGCATGAACGAGCCTTTTTCGTAGACCTCGCTCTCGGTGCAGGCGAAGCCAAACATCATGCCTTGGTCGCCGGCCCCTTCCTGTTCGCCGTCCTTCTTCTTTTTCGCGTCCACGCCCATGGCAATGTCTGGAGATTGGCCGTGCAGCAGGACCTCGACGTCGGCGCCGTAATAGGAAAAGCCATCCTGGTCGTAGCCAATGTCCTTGACGACGCCGCGCGCAATTTCGGTGATCATTTCCCGGTTCACGACGGCCTTGGCGCCGTGTTTGTGAAATAGCGGGGCTTGGCCGCGGCCCTCGCCGGCAATGACGATCTTGTTGGTGGTGCACAAGGTCTCGCAGCCGAGGCGAGTGTTGACAGCGCTTTGGTCGGCTATCCCGAGTTTGAGATCGTTGTCGATAAAGGCGTCGAGGACGGCGTCTGATATTTGGTCGCAAACCTTGTCGGGATGCCCCTCCGACACGGACTCGCTGGTGAACAGATAATTGGCGCGGCGCAAGGCGAAACACTCCCCCTTCAAAACTGATGTGCTGTGCGGGTCTCTGCTGGTAGGCGCGGCGGCGATGCGCGCGGTTACTTGGGTTGACAGGGTTGTTGCAGCGTCGCCGTGCCCGGTCAAGATGTGGGCGAAAGGTGGGCGGCTGCCTTGGTTTTGGCCCGCGCTGTGCGCCTGATGTTGCCGTGCTTTTCAGCGCTTGTCGCGGATGGCAATTTGCTCGACGAGATCGACGATGCGGCGCCGCAATTTTGAATCCTCGATGCGCATGAAGGCTTTGGTCAATGCAAGACCATCGGCTGTCGCCAGGAAGTCGGAAACGTAAGCAGGCGAGGGCGCCTCGGCCAAGCCTTCGTGGCGGCCCGCGGTTTGGGCATTGGGCGCGCCTTCGAAGAAAAAGGCGACCGGGACTTGGAGAATGTGAGAAATCTGTTGAAGACGACTAGCGCCGATCCGGTTGGTGCCCTTCTCATATTTCTGAATCTGCTGAAAGGTCAGGCCAAGCGAGTCGCCGAGCTTTTCTTGGCTCATTCCCAGCATCATCCGGCGCATGCGAACCCGGCTTCCGACATGCTTGTCGGTCGGGTTTGGCGCCTTTTTTGCTAGCGTAGCCATGGGGCTCTTTCCCCTTTTAGCCCAATGCCGACAGATAGCAAATCTGTCACGATTGAAACTGCTTCCCTGATAGCGGGTCCCGGAGCCGGCGGTTTTCTGACGCAACGCGCCCATTCTCCCACTGAGAGAACGCACAATTTGCTCGCGTTGGTTGCAGTGCAGGGTGGCCTGTGATTCCGAATTTGTTTGCTCCTTGATGCCGCTCAGATCTTGGTGACACCTGCGCGCAGACGGCCGCGAATGGCAAGAACAAATGCGATCAAAATCAGGACGGCAGCAGGTGCGTCGCCAAACCGCGCATAGATCGGCGCGCCGATCGAGCGCGGCAATGGCGCGTCCAACACGCCTTCACTGGCGAGCGGCAGAGAGCCGACGATCCGTCCAAGTGGATCGACTACGGCCGAGATCCCGGTATTGGCGGCGCGGGCGAGCGGCAGACCTTGCTCGATCGCGGTCACCCGCGCCTGCTGCAAATGCTGGTAAGGTCCGCTGGAATTTCCAAACCAGCCGTCATTGGTGACATTGACGATCCAGGCTGGCCGCTCGCCGGAGGATCTCAGCTCGTCGGGAAAGATGATTTCATAACAGATGAGCGGCAAAGCGCTCGGCGCACCGGGTACGGTGATGAGGCGATGCCGATCGCCGGCAAGAAATCCGCCGCGCTGCTCGGTCAGAGTCTGCAGCCCGATGCGCTCCAGGATATCTGCGAAGGGCAGATATTCGCCAAATGGAACGAGGTGCACTTTATCGTAGACGGCGCGGATGGATGCCTGGCGATCGATCACATAGATCGAATTGTACACGCCGGATTCTGGCGGATTTGCAGGGTCGGCAAGCCGCATCGCCCCGGTAAACAACAAAGTGTTCTGCGGCAAAGCTCGCGCAATCTGCGCGAACTCATCGGCCTCGCGGGTCAAAAAGAAAGGAAAAGGCGATTCCGGCCAGATCAGATGGGTGACGTGATCAAGGCCTTGTCGGGCTGATAGTGCAAGATAACGTTCCACCACCTCGTGCCTGGCGGCGTAATTAAACCGGACATCCTGCGGCAGATTGGGCTGCATAATTCGCAATTGGACACCGTCAACGAGCCGGGTTGGCATGCGCGCGAGTCGGACGGCGCCAAAGCTGCCGAGCGCGGCAAGCGTGAGTGCCGCCAATGCGAACGGCAGGAATGTCCGCCGCTTTTTTGCGTCGTGATCGAGCAGCGTCGCCGGGCTGGCGCAGACGGCGACTGTGATGAAGGTTAGTCCCCACAGGCCGAACACCGAAGCCGCTTGCGCCAGCGCCAACGGCGCGGTGAGCGCATGGCCGAAAGCGTTCCACGGAAAGCCCGTGAAGGCGTGGCCGCGCAGCCATTCCGCCGCGGTGAGGCAAGCGGCCAAGACCAGGATGCGCATCGCACCGCGCTGCCACAACGAGCGCGCCAGCACGATCGCAAGCGCAGTATAGATCGCGAGAATCGCCGGAAGACCCAGGACCGCGAATGGTAACAGCCAGCCAAAGGTCGCGGCATCGACGAGAAACGCGTAGCCGAGCCAATACAAGCCGGCAAGAAAATAACCGAATCCGAACCACCAGCCGATATCGGCCGCCGCGATCAAGCCGCTCCAACCGCGGCTGGCGGTGCCGTCGATGAGCAACACAAGGGCGGGGAATGTCAAAAACAAGACGGGCCATGCATTCAATGGCGCCATCGCCAGAGCCGAGACAGCGCCGGCGCTAAATGCAATCGATCGCCGCCTCCAACCCCAGGCCAGCACGATGCTGTGGACCAGTTTATTTGGCGTCACGGTCCACGCGAGGGGTTTGGATTGGAGCGGGCGGTCTCGTTGCGTTCGGTCGCGGGGCGAGACGCTACGGTCCGCAGCGGCGGCGCCTCACGCGCACTTGCCGGCCGGCGATCCTTGCGCAGATAAATCTTGACGCGCTTGACCCGGCGCGGATCGGCATCAAGGACTTCAGCCTCAAACGGTTCCGGACCCGGCACCAGTTCGCCGCGAACGGGCACGTGGCCGGCTTTGGTGACGAGGTAACCGCCGAGAGTGTCGACTTCCTCGGCGACGTCGCCGACGTCGAATTGGCTGCCGATTGCGGCGCGCACATCATCCAAGTGGGCGCGGCCATTGGCCAAAAACGAGCCGTCGGTTTGCCTAATGATCCCCGGGCTCTCTTGCTCGTCGTGTTCGTCGGCGATGTCCCCGACGATCAATTCCACCAAATCCTCGATTGAGACCAATCCGTCGCTGCCGCCGTATTCGTCGATCACAAGCGCAAGGTGAATTCGCGTAGCTTGCATTTTCGCAAGCAGATCAAGCGCCGGCATGGACGGCGGCGCATAAAGGATTTCGCGGACGATCTTCGCCGCGGTCAACGGCGTTGAAAGATCGATGTTCGCGAAATTGAGCGCTGCGGCTGTTGATTTGACGGCTGCATCCGGCGCGACCTCGTCATGCGACGCCCGTGCCGCCATAAACGCTATCAAGTCGCGGATATGGACCATGCCCGCGGGGTCATCGAGGGTATCGTTGTAGACGACGAGGCGCGAATGCCCCGCCACTTCGAATACTTTGACGAGTTCGCCAAGCGTAATGTCTTGCTGCACCGCGACGATGTCGGCGCGCGGTACCATGATCCTTTCAACTCGGGTCTCGCGCAGTCCAAGGATGTTCTTGAGCATCGCCGCTTCTTCCGGCGAAAAATCCGATTGCGCCGGTTCGGCGGTTAGAACCAGTTCGAGATCCGCGCGCGGGGACGGCGATCGCCAACCGAACAGCACGCGAATCATGCGCGTAAACCAACTTTCCGGCTGGTCGGTTTCCGCCGGGACCACGACAGGGAGCGAATGACGCTCGCTCTGGGTTAGTTCGGTGCGGGGTGAAGGTTCAGCCATTGGGCGTCTTCGCGGGCAGGATCAAGGAACCTATTTTACGCGTTCTGCGCGATGCGCGCTCGATCTCTGCCGGAATCACTGCCGGGTCGCTTTGCTGGCCGCCGGCCGGCATGCCCGGCGATCGAGTCGGGCGCGCGATAGGGATCCGGCACTGCGAGATCGCGCAAGATCGCGCGCTCCGTATCCTCCATGCGGCGCGCTTGCGCGTCGTTTGCGTGATCATAGCCGAGGAGATGCAAAAAACCGTGCACCGCCAGATGAGCAAGATGGTGATCGAACTGTTTACCGTCGCGTCGCGCCTCGCGCCTGATGGTCTCATAGGCGAGCACGATGTCGCCCAGGTGCCCGCCCAGGTGCTTGCCCAGGGGTTTGTCCAGCGGCTGCTGGCTGCCAGGATTTTTTGGCGCAAAGGAGAGTACATTGGTCGGCGCATCGATCCGGCGCCAATTGCGGTTGAGCCTGCGCATCGCAGCATCATCGGTCAAAACAATGGCGAGTTCGGCAGATTTTGTTGATAACCGAGTGGATGCCTGCTTGAGCGCGCGCCTGACCACTGCTTTTGCCGGGCTGACGTTTTGCCAATGTTCCGAATCGACCAATACGTCGATCTTCAGTCCGGCGGCTGCCGCGCGCTTCATTCCCGGCGCTCGCGCTTGCGTCCGGCCTCTTCGTCGTAAGCCGCAACAATGCGCGCGACCAGCTCGTGACGAATCACATCCGCCGCCGTGAAGTTGACATGTCCGATGCCTTCGATGCCCGCAAGCAAGCGAACCGCGTCGGCGAGCCCGGAGGTTTGGCCGGACGGCAAATCGACCTGGCTCGGATCGCCGGTCACCACCATCCGGCTGTTTTCGCCAAGGCGAGTCAGCAGCATTTTCATCTGCATCGCCGTCGTGTTCTGGGCTTCATCCAGAATAACCGCGGCATTTGACAGTGTTCGCCCGCGCATAAAGGCGAGCGGCGCGATTTCGATTTCGCCCGTCTGCAAAGCTCGCTCGACGATGCGCGGATCCATCAAGTCGTAAAGCGCGTCGTAGATCGGCCGCAGGTAAGGATCGACCTTTTCGCGCATGTCGCCCGGCAAAAAGCCGAGCCGCTCACCCGCTTCCACCGCCGGGCGCGACAGAATGATGCGATCAACTTCCTTGCGTTCAAATAATTGGACGGCATAGGCGACAGCGAGCCAGGTCTTGCCGGTCCCGGCCGGCCCGGTGGAAAACACCAGGGTGTGCCGCTTGAGGGCGCGGATATAGGCGTCCTGCGCGGCGGTTCGCGCGCCCACGCGCCGCTTGCGCAGATTGATTTCCTCAAAGCTCTGTCGCGCCGACGCTGGATCGAAATCGAACAGCGAACCTTGCGACAGCGCAAGCCGGATCGTGCCTTCGACGTCACCGGGCACCAGATCATCACCGCGCTTGAGCCGCTCGTAGAGACTTTCGAGAACGCGACGCGCCTGATCGCAAGCTTCACGGGCGCCTTCGACCGTCACCTGATTGCCGCGCGAATTGGCAACCACGCCGAGTCGCCGCTCGATCAACGCGAGATTCTGACCGTACTGGCCGAACAGTATCGAAGCTAGCCGATTGTCGTCAAACGTAAGAACGATCTGTGCCGTGTTGTCGGGCGCGATGAAAACCGATTCCTCCGTTTCGGGCGTGCGCATTCAGACTCCTGTTGCGACCAAAGTCGACACGGTGGGGGTCGGCCTCATGTTTGCGGCGGCGCGATCCGCAAGCGTGCCGAACAGGCTGTTGCTGCCGATCTCGGTAATCGTTACCGCCGCTATTTCCCCGATCAGGGATTGCGGCGCGTTGGCTTGCACCGGCTGGAGATAGGGCGAGCGGCCGACCAGTTGGCCCGCGTGGCGGCCGTTTCGTTCAAACAGCACGTCGAAGGTGCGTCCTAGGCAGCTGCGATTGAACTTCGCTTGGCTCTCATTAATCGCATGCTGCAGGCGCTGCAGCCGGTCTGATTTTATCGCCTCGTCGATCTGCCTCGCCATTTCGGCACCAGGCGTACCGGGCCGCGGCGAGTATTTGAACGAAAAGGCACCTGAAAAACCGACCTCGGCGACCATGCCGAGTGTCTCGGCAAAGTCTTCCTCCGTCTCGCCGGGGAAGCCGACAATGAAGTCGGAGGTCAGTGCAAGCGCGGGGCAGGCGCGGCGCAGTCGTTCGACAATGCGCATATAATCGGATCGCGTGTGCCGGCGGTTCATGGCGGCGAGGATTCGGTCCGAACCGGATTGCACCGGCAAATGCAATTGCGGCATCAGCTTCGGTAAATCGCGATGCGCGGCTATTAGATCATCATCCATGTCATGCGGATGACTGGTCGTGTAGCGCAAGCGCTCGACGCCCGGCACTTGCCCGACGCGCTGCAGCAAGCGTGCCAGCGACCAGGCGCGGCCGTCCGCAGCCGTGCCGTCGTAGGCATTGACGTTTTGTCCGATCAGCGTTACCTCGCGCACGCCGGCTTCGGCGAGCGATTCGATCTCTGCAATAATGCCCTCGACCGGACGCGACAGTTCGGCGCCGCGCGTATAGGGCACAACGCAAAATGTACAAAACTTGTCGCAGCCTTCCTGTACGGTGACGAAGGCGCAAGCACCGCGCGCGCGAGTGGCCGCCGCTGTTGGCGCGGCAAGAGCTGCAAATTTGTCGTCCGTCGAAAAGGCGGTGTCGATCGCGGGTCGGCCATCCGTGGCGCGCGCCAACAAGCCGGGCAGTCGATGATAGCTCTGTGGCCCGAACACCAAATCAACCGTAGGCGCGCGGCGGATAATTTCTTCGCCCTCGGCCTGTGCCACGCAACCGGCAACTGCGATCAGCACACGGCGGTTTTCCGCGGCCGCGGCCTCTTTTAGCCGGCGCATGCGGCCGAGTTCGGAATAGACCTTTTCGGCGGCTTTTTCCCGGATGTGGCAGGTGTTGAGAATGACGAGATCGGCATCCTCGGGCGTGCCGGTCTCGATATAGCCGTGCGGCGCCAGCGTGTCCGCCATCCGACGGGCATCGTAGACGTTCATCTGGCAGCCAAACGATTTGATGTGGAGCTTGCGGGCTTTCGTCATGCCGCGACCGCTAACCTAACCCTTTGTTGCAGATCACGAATCAGCTCCAGTCGACAATCCGTAGCGCCCTGAGGCGGCTTCTCCTTGGATTGCAGATATTCGCGCAATATACACGCCCTTTGACGGCGGCAGATGTCATATAGGCAACCCTCTCCGCGCGGCTACCGGCGCAAGCTCGTGTAGAACCGTGCGATTGATTCATGCGCCGAAATCCCGACGCAGCACCAGCGCGGTTGCGCCGTCTTCGTAATAGCCGTGTCGGCGGCCGATTTCCTTGAATCCAGCACGGCGGTAAAGCCGGCAAGCCGGCGCATTGTGCTCACCGACTTCCAGAAAGACGGCGCGGATGCCGAGACCGACGAGGCGCCGCAGGTGCAAATCGAGCAATTGCCGGGACAAACCGCGCCCGCGCCACCCCCGAGCAACGGCGACTGAGAGGATCTCCGCTTCGCCTGCGGCAAGACGCGACATGATGAACGCGATCAGTTTGCCGCCGACCGTCATCCGTTGTGTCACCACATTGCGTTCGAGCAACAGCCGCAGAATTTCGTCTTCGCCCCAGCCGCGCCGGAACGAAACGCCATGCAACGCCGCGATGGCCGCCGCGTCGCCCGGCCGCGCTTCGGCAATGGCCGGCCTTTTGCGGCTAAAGAGCCGTGATATCAACCGCATCATCGGCGCGGCAATTGCGCGGCATTTTGCGGCTGCGCGTCCGGTGGGCGCAGATATTGCGGATTAGGGCCCGATTGCGCTCGCGGCGTGACGGCGCCGATCTGTGCCACCCACACGATGTCGGGTGCGTCGCGCGCATCGACGGCGCGCGGCGGCGCCGCGTCCTTCCTCAATCCATCGGCGATTGCGCGCGCCGCCGAACCGACCAGACAAGCCGGCGTGCGGGATGCCGCGGCTACCGCCTCACTCAAGGGCGCCAGGCGTGGGCTAATGAGGGTCTGCCCCCCGGGTCCGAACATTTGCAAAAACACATGGTCGTGCCGGGCATCGATCGTGGCGACCACTGGAGACTTGCCGTTACCGGCGAGATAAGGTGCGGCATAGACCGACAGCGTCGAAACGCCGACGACTGGCACGCCAGTGGCGACGGCGAATCCTCGGGCGGCGGCCAGACCGACCCGTACACCGGTGAAACTTCCCGGCCCAGTGGTGACGGCAATGCGGCCGAGATTGCGAAAAGCCATATCGGATTGCTTCATGACTCGCGCGATGAGCGGGATCAGCGCCTCGGCATGACCGCGGACCATCGACAGGCTCTCGCTTGCGACGATCCCATGGTCGGTGTCCAGAACGGCAGCCGCGCAAGCCGCGAGCGCCGTATCAATGGCAAGCACACGCATGGGGCGTTACAAAAATAGACTTGATCGCCGGCGCCAACTACGCCGGATCACATCGGACGGACTTCGGTAACGTCAGGAATGAAATGGCGCAGCAAGTTCTGAATGCCGTGGCGCAGCGTCGCAGTCGATGACGGGCAGCCGGAACAAGCGCCTTTCATGTTGAGATAGACGACGCCATCCTTGAAACCGCGAAACGTGATATCGCCGCCATCATTGGCGACCGCGGGGCGGACCCGCGTCTCGATCAGCTCCTTGATAGTGGCGACGGTGGCGGCGTCCGCCTCGTCGAAGAATTCTTCGCCGTCCTTGGCTTCGGCACTGCCGGCGGTGACGAGCGGCGCGCCTGACATAAAGTGTTCCATGATCGCGCCCAGGATCATCGGCTTGAGCTGTTGCCATTCGCCGACGTTTTTGGTCACGGTAATGAAATCGGAACCGAAAAACACGCCGCTCACTCCCGGAATGCCGAACAGCCGTTCGGCCAGAGGCGACTGCTCGGCCTGCTCGGCGTCGCGCAGATCGAGCGTACCGTTTTCCAGCACCGGCCGGCCGGGCAGGAATTTCATCGTCGCCGGATTCGGCGTGGCTTCGGTCTGAATGAACATCGGGGCCCTCCATCACCGCGCGTTGCGAACCGCAGCTGCGCTGTGACTCGCGTCAAACTACCCTATTAGGTGGCGAATTTGCCCGCAAGTTCAAGGGTCAAGGCGGCCACCAACTTGTCCAATAAAAAGGGCTAGGACCGCACGAACCCAACTACGTCCTTGACTGCATCCATAGTTTCGCGCGCCATTTTTTGTGCGCGTGCGGCGCCATCGGCCAAGATCGCGTCAATCGCCGCCGGATCAGCAAGAAGCCGTTTCATTTCCGCGCCGATCGGCCCAAGCTTCGATACCGCAAGCTCGGTCAGCGCCGCCTTGAATGTCGAGAATTGGGCATTGCCGAATTGCTTGAGTACGCCGGCACGGTCGATGTCGGCAAGCGCCGCATAGATGCCGACAAGGTTGTCCGCCTCAGGCCGGGTCGCCAGCCCCTTCTCCTCGCTCGGCAGCGGCTCGGGATCGGTCTTAGCGCGGCGGATTTTCTGCGCGATCGCGTCGGCGTCGTCGGTGAGGTTAATACGCGAGAAATCGGAAGCCTCCGACTTCGACATTTTTTTTGAGCCATCGCGCAACGACATCACGCGCGTCGCCTCGCCGGTGATCAGCGGCTCGGGCAACGGAAAAAAGGTATCGCCGTAGCCCTTTTCCTTGATCGACTGCCCGAAGTCGTTGTTAAATTTCTGTGCGATGTCGCGCGACAATTCCAGGTGCTGCTTTTGGTCTTCGCCGACCGGCACATGGGTGGCGCGATAAACCAGAATGTCGGCGGCCATCAGCGTCGGATAAGCGTAGAGTCCGACTGAAGCATTCTCGCGATCCTTGCCGGCTTTCTCTTTGAACTGTGTCATGCGGTTGAGCCAACCCAGCCGCGCCACGCAATTGAATATCCAGGCGAGCTCGGCATGCTCGGCCACTTGGCTCTGGTTGAACACGACATTTTTTTTTGGATCGATGCCGCAGGCCAGAAACGCTGCGGTGACCTCGCGGATCGCGCGCGGCAACTCGCTGGGCTCCTGCCACACCGTGATGGCGTGCAGATCGACGACGCAATAAATGCAATCGAAGCGGTTCTGCAGCTCGACGAAGCGCTTAATAGCGCCAAGATAATTGCCGAGATGGAGGTTGCCGGTCGGCTGCACCCCGGAGAAAATCAGTTCTTTAAACTTCATCTCTAGAAACCTCGCCCGCCCGCAGCAGAACCGGCTTGGCGCCATTAGTGCCGCTCGACGGCGTCCCCCATGCCATCCGTCAGCTTGCCGTGCAAGAGGCGCCCGCTATAGTGCGCGACCCGCGGCAGTCGATCGCAACTCAATGCCGGCCATCACCTCCGCTCGTTTCGACGTCCTCGGCATCGGCAACGCCATCGTCGATGTCCTTGCCCGCGCCGATGACGACTTTCTGCTGGCGCATGGTATGCGCAAAGGCGGCATGGCGCTGATCGACGAGACGCGGGCGCAAGCGATCTACGACGCTATGGGCCCGGCGGTCGAGATATCGGGAGGATCGGCGGCGAATACGATGGTCGGCGTCGCCGGGTTCGGCGGCCGCTCGGCCTTCATCGGCAAGCTCAAAGCCGACGAGCTCGGCGGCAGCTTCAGCCACGATATCCGCGCGGCCGGCGTAAGCTTTGGCACGCCGCCGGCATCGGACGGCCCTTCGACCGGCCGTTGCTATGTGCTGGTGACGCCGGACGGCGAGCGCACCATGAACACCTATTTGGGCGCGGCGCAGGATCTGCACCCGAGGGACGTCGACGAGCAAACGGTGGCGGCAAGCGCGATTACCTATCTCGAGGGCTACCTGTGGGATCCTAAGCATGCCAAGGAGGCGTTTCTCAAAGCTGCCAAGATTGCGCATCGCAGTGGCCGCAAAGTTGCGCTGTCACTGTCAGATGCGTTCTGCGTCGATCGCTGGCGCGATGAGTTTCTACAGCTGATGCGCTCCGGCACGCTCGATCTCGTCTTCGCCAACGAGGCGGAGCTGCACAGCCTGTATCAGACATCGGACTTCGACGGTGCTGTCGCCGCACTGCGCGCCGATATCGGCGCCGCGGTCGTGACGCGCAGCGAGAAGGGTTGTCTCGTTATCGGCCCGGAAGGGATCGAGGCGGTACCGGCGTTCTCGGTCGAGCGCGTCGTCGATACGACCGGCGCGGGCGATTTGTTCGCCGCCGGTTTTTTGTGTGGTCTTGCGCGCGGCATCGACGACCGCAGCTGCGGCCGGCTTGGCGCGTTGGCCGCGGCCGAAGTCATCCAGCATCTCGGCGCCCGCCCCGAGCTTTCGCTGCGCCAGCTCGCGGAAGAAAACGGTCTTGCTGTTTAGGACCACGGGGTCGGTCGTAATTTCGGGAAAGTGCAAGCGGTAACCAATCGCTAACCAAAGCTGGTTAACGATTGATCAACCGTAAATGCCGGAGACCCGAAATGGCCGAGACGTCCGCTGATGCCGCTGGAAGCGGCGATACCACCGCCGCAAACGACACCGGCGCGCTACACATTAATCTGCCCGCCGTGGTGGCGCCGAATTTGAGTGCAGGCGCAGATCAAACCGCCAAGGACGCGCCAGGGCAATCGGAACAAAATAAAATCGCCGCGGCGCCGGCACGCTCCAAACGTTTTGTCATGCTGGCGGCGAGCGTGGCTTTTGCCGCAGGCTTTGGTTCATTCGTCGGCTCGGTGTCGGGCTCGGGATTAGCGCGGTTTATTTTCCCGCCGGCCCCACCCCCGGCTCCAACAAGCGGAATCGAGAGCACCATCGCCGCTATGCGCGAAATCAAGCTTCAGCTCGCCCAAGTTGTGGCGCTCAAATCGAGTCTCGACAACGCGGCGCGCAACACCACCAACCAGTTTGCCAAAATCGCTGACCGCTTGGATCGGATCGATCGCAGCGCCGCGGCGGCTGAGACCACGGCTTCATTACCGGCGGCAATGTCGACCGCTTCAGCGCCAGCGCCGCAAAGCTCAGTGCTGGCGGCGATCACGCCACCTGTGGAACCGCCGAAACTGAGCGACCGGATTTTGCAGGATTGGGTCGTGCATGATGTGCGGAACGGTCATGCTTTGGTCGAGAGCCGCTATGGCGGACTATTCGCCGTCAGCGCCGGCGGTGTCCTGCCCGGCATCGGCCGGGTCGACATGATCAAGCGCCAGGACGGCCACTGGGTCGTGCTGACGGCCCGCGGCACCATCACCTCGGCGCGCTGAGGCCATTTCAACCACTCGCGAACGCAAATCGCGCGGCGACGCAGGCGCATGCGCGCGCTGCGCTGTCCGATTTGCTATCGTCTGGCGCTTGAACCAGGACCGTGAGGATGAACATCTTGCGATGGGTCGTCCCATTCACTTTGGCGGCGATTGCGCATTCGATTTTGCCTTTGCTTGCCGTCGCGCAACCGGCGGCGCCGCCAAGCCCGCAAGTGAATCAAACCTGTCCAGGGCTGGTCGCCGGCGACCAGGCAAGGGTAATTCCGGCCGCCTCGCAGCGTGCCGCCAATCTCGGCGCGCTGACTTCGGATGGCTTTCATCTGGCCGCGCTGAATTCAGATCAGGTTCGCCTCACCTTTCTCGGCCACGCGACTTTCCTGATCGAAAGCCCGCAGCTCGTGCGCATTGCCACCGATTACAACGATTACATCAAACCGCCGCTGTTGCCGGACATCGTTACCATGAACCATGCGCACAACACGCATTACACCGACCATCCCGACCCCGCGATCAAATACGTGCTGCGCGGGTGGGAAGAGAGTCCCGATCAACCGGCCAGCTGGGACCTGAAATATCGTGACGTGCGGGTGCGCAACGTGCCGACCAACATTCGCAGCTTCTACGGCAGCAGCACGACCGAGCGTTACGGCAATTCAATCTTCATTTTCGAGATTGCCAATCTGTGCATCGCGCATCTCGGCCATCTGCATCATACGCTCACCCAGCAGCAGCTTAACCAAGTCGGCCGCATCGATGTGGTCATGGCGCCAGTCGACGGCAGTTACACGCTTGATCTCGACGGCATGATGGAGGTGCTGAGCGCGCTCAAGCCGCCGCTGATCATCCCAATGCACTATTACGGCCAATACATCCTCGACCATTTTCTCGATCGGGCGCGCAAGCTCTGGGATGTCGAGACGGCGGAAATTCCCTCGATCGTGGTGTCCAAGGCGACGCTGCCAGCCACGTCCAAGGTCTTGGTGCTGCCGGGGCGGTTTTGATCGCTTAGACGTCGACGCTCGCGGCCAGCGCGTGCTGTTCGATGAATTCACGACGCGGCTCGACTTTGTCGCCCATCAGCTCGTCGAAAATCGTATTAGCGTCGTCGATTTCCTTGACGCTGACGCAAAGCAATGACCGCGCATTGGTGTCGAGCGTGGTTTCCCAGAGTTGCTCAGGGTTCATTTCGCCCAGCCCTTTGTAGCGCTGCAGCGCAGCGCCCTTGCGACCGGCGGCGGTCACCGCTTCGAACAAGCCGACCGGACCATGGATCGGCACCTCCTCGTCCTTTCGCCGCAGCATGGCGGGCGGCGTCGGCCGGGGATAAGTCTGCTGCAGCGACGGTGCGTATTCGTCGAGCTTGCGGGCGTCGGCGGAGCCGAGCAGCGCCTGATCGATGACCGCGACTTCCTTGACGCCGCGCAACGTGCGCTCGAACTGGAATCCGGCCTCGCTGAATTGCCCTTTCCAGCCGCGCTCCGCCGCCTCGGTGAGTGCATCGAGTCGCCGGGCGATATAGTCCGCAGCCGCAGTCGCGTTGACCGGGTCGCCGGTGACCTGCGTGCGCAGCACGCCGGCGATGGCGGCCTGTTCGATCACCTGGCGATTGTACCGGCTATGTAAGCCGCGGAGCAGATTGCGGATGCTGCGCGCTTCTTCGACCAATTTGCGCAGATCGTTACCGGCACGCACCTCGCCGGAGGACAGTCGCAGCACGGTGTCCTCGAGCCCTGCGTCGATGAGGTAGTCTTCGAGTGCGGGCTCGTCCTTAAGATATTGTTCCGACTTGCCGCGGGTCACCTTATAGAGCGGCGGTTGCGCGATGTAGAGGTGTCCGCGGTCTATAATCTCCCGCATTTGCCGATAAAAGAAGGTCAACAGCAGCGTGCGGATATGCGCGCCGTCGACGTCGGCATCGGTCATGATGATGACCTTGTGGTAGCGCAGCTTGTCGATTGAGAACTCGTCAGTGCCGATACCGGTGCCCAGTGCGGTAATCAGCGTGCCGATCTGTTCGGACGACAGCATCTTGTCCATGCGCGCGCGTTCGACATTGAGAATCTTGCCGCGCAGCGGCAACACCGCCTGAAATTCGCGGTTACGGCCCTGCTTGGCGCTGCCGCCGGCGGAATCGCCCTCAACAATGAACAGTTCGGATTTTGCCGGATCGCGTTCCTGACAATCAGCGAGCTTTCCGGGGAGCGAAGTCACTCCGAGCGCGCTCTTACGGGTCATTTCGCGCGCTTTGCGCGCAGCTTCACGCGCGGCGGCGGCCTGGATCACTTTGCCGACAATAATCTTAGCCTCGGACGGATGCTCCTCGAACCAAGCGTTGAGCATGTCGTTAACGATACCTTCGACCGCCGGCCGGACTTCGGATGAGACGAGCTTGTCCTTGGTCTGCGAGGAAAATTTTGGGTCCGCCGTCTTGACCGACAAAACTGCCGTCAAACCTTCGCGGCAGTCGTCGCCGGTCAGGGCGACTTTTTCCTTGCGGGCGACGCCAGCGGAGTCCGCGTAGCCGGTGACTTGGCGCGTGAGCGCGCCACGGAAGCCGGCGAGATGAGTACCGCCGTCACGCTGTGGGATATTATTGGTGAAGCAGAGTACGGTCTCGTGATAGCCGTCGTTCCACCACAGCGCGCAATCGATCATGACGCCGTCGCGTTCGGATTTGATCACGATTGGCTGCGGCACCAGCGGTGTTTTGTTGCGATCGAGATATTTGACGAATGCCTCGACGCCGCCCTCGTAGCGCATTTGTTCGCGCTTTTCGACGGCATGGCGCATATCCGAAAGAACGATGGTCACGCCGGAATTGAGGAACGCCAGCTCGCGGAGCCGATGCTCCAGCGTGGCAAAATCGAACTCGGTCATGCTGAAGGTTTTTTTGGACGGCAGAAATGCTACTTCGGTGCCGCGCTTGTCGCGCGCAGCGCCGACGACAGCGAGCGGCGCCACCGCCTCGCCGTCGCGAAATTCCATGAAATGTTCCTGACCGTCGCGCCAAATGGTCAGCCGCAGCGATGTCGAGAGCGCATTGACCACGGACACCCCGACGCCGTGCAGGCCGCCCGAAACCTTGTACGAGTTCTGGTCGAATTTCCCGCCGGCATGGAGCTGCGTCATAATGACTTCGGCGGCCGAGACGCCTTCGCTCTTATGGATATCGGTCGGGATGCCGCGGCCGTCATCGCGGACCGTGCAGGAACCGTCCGGATTGAGGATGACGGTCACTTCCTTGGCGAAACCGGCAAGCGCTTCGTCGATGGCGTTATCAACGACCTCGTAGACCATGTGATGGAGGCCCGAGCCGTCATCGGTATCGCCGATGTACATGCCCGGCCGCTTGCGCACGGCATCGAGGCCCTTGAGGACCTTGATCGATTCAGCGCCGTAGTCGGACGTTTTGGGAATTTGCTTGCGGACGGGTTCAGCCATGTTTGGGCTTTCGAATCACTTCCAAAAAATATGTGTGAATCAGCGAATCTTGTACACCAAAAAGGCGATCCGTACAGGACAAAAGGGGTGTGACTAACATATTGTCACACCGCTGTTTTTCAAGATTTTGGGGCGGCGGAAAAGTCACCGCCTTTTGGCCTGGAATTGGCCGCGGGGTGAAGCGCTTATCGGCCCCGCCCGCAAATCACGCGCTGCCGCCGTGGTGAGGGTTTAACGCGTTGATCACGCCCCGGGATGCCGCCGGCCTTTCGGGCCGCGGCTCAGCAGATGCTGGTCGCCAGGGTGGTAATCCGGGATCGGATGCTGAAAACGGTCAAGTGCCGCGGCCCAAAGTTCCATGCGATCTAAATCGTCACGCAATCGCTCAAGCGCTTCGATCAAATTGCGCACGATCGCATCTGCTGCCGGTTCCGGCATTGCGACGCCTCTGTCTCATACCCGACGTTATGGCTTCTTTCGGGTTAAGAGGCGGCACGCGGTCTTGTTCCCGAACGTGGGGATTGCTCGGCAATGTTTGACACGCGCAGCAGCGGAGGTTCCGCTCAGTCTCGGCGAGCGGACGTGGTCAGTGTTCCGGACTTCACCTCAACGACGCCGGCAGATGATTCAATTTCGCGGAACAGTGTGGGATCCGCCCCGGTCATCCATGCTTGCGCGTTAAGCTCGGCGAGTTCGCCATGCAGTGCTAGGCGGCGCGCGGGATCGAGATGGGCGAGAACCTCGTCGAGCAACAGGATAGGCGCCGCTCCAGTCATCTCGCGCAGCAATCTAGCATGCGCAAGCACCAGCCCTATCAGAAGCGCTTTCTGCTCGCCGGTCGACGCATCCGCGGCGGGAATGCCCTTTGCGGCATGGACCACTTTCATATCGCTCAAATGTGGCCCGTCGAGCGTGCGCCCAGCGGCGGCGTCGCGGTCCCGATTGTCGCGCAGCACCACGCGGTAGCGTTGTTCGACCTCACTCGCCGGATAGGCGGGGATGAGTTGCTCCAGCCAGCCGTCGATTGCGATTTCGACAGGCGGGAACGACGAGTCCTTGCGTGTTTCCAGCACAGCGGCGAGGCGGCGAACCGTCTCGACCCGCAGGCTCGCCACGGCCACAGCAAGCTCTGCGGTTTCGTGTTCGACCGCTTCGAGCCAATGGCTATCTGCTCGCGCTTCTTCCAGGAGCCGGTTGCGCGCGCGCAGCGATCGCTCGAGCGCATTGACGCGGCTCGCATGTTCGGCGTCGATCGCGAGCGCCAGACGATCGAGAAAACGCCGGCGCTCCGAGGGCGCGCCGTTAAACAAGCTGTCCATCGCCGGAACCAGCCATATGACTCGCAGGTGATCGGCGAAAGCCGCAGCCGAGGGCACCGGTTCTCGATCGATGCGGCACTGGCGTACTGTGGTTGCCGCGTCCTCCGGCGGCGGGTCAATCCCGGTGCCCAGCGTCGCCAATCCGAGGGTGCCCTCGATTTCCGCAGCGACTGCCCACGAGCCGTCGCCTTCATTGAACGCGATTTCGCTGAGAGTGGCGCGGCGCAGGCCGCGGCCGGTGGCCAGAAACGAGATTGCTTCGATCAAGTTGGTCTTGCCGGCGCCGTTTGGTCCGACCAGTGCGATCGTACCGATACCGGCCTCGAGCGAGGCGTTGCGATAGTTGCGGAAATTATGCAGGTTCAGGCGGCGGACGAGTGCAGGCATCGGTTCGGATTCGGGCCTCAGGCGGCCGCGATACCTGACGATCGATTGCCGATCCTTGTCAAACTCGCATCGGCATCAGGACATAGAGCGCGCCATGCTGCTCCTTGTCCTGGATGAGGGTCGGCGAGCCCGGATCGGCAAGTTTCAGCACGGCGGCCTCGCTTTCGATCTGTGCCGCGATATCGAGAAGATAACGCGAATTGAAGCCGATATCGATCGGATCAGCTTCGTATTCGACCTCTAGTTCCTCGTTGGCGCTCCCTGAATCTGGATTGGTCACCGACAACAATAGCCGCCCGGCATTGACCGACAATTTCACCGCACGCCCGCGCTCGCTCGAGACGGTCGACACGCGATCGACCGCTGCCTCGAATTCTTTTTTGTCGACTACCAATTCCTTGTCATTGCCCACGGGAATGACGCGCGCGTAATCGGGAAAGGTGCCGTCGATCAGCTTCGAGGTCAGCACGGTGTGGCCGATGGTGAATCTGATCTTGCCGGGAGAGAGTTCGATCGCGACCTCGGTCTCGCCGTCTTCCATCAGCCGGTGAACTTCGCCCACGGTCTTGCGCGGCACGATGATGCCTGGCATGCCGGCGGCCCCTTTCGGCAGTTCGACTTCCATCTGGGCGAGCCGATGGCCGTCGGTGGCGACGGCGCGAAGCGTCTGCGCCTTCGCTGTGCCGGCGGCATGCAAATAGATGCCGTTGAGATAATAGCGGGTCTCTTCGGTCGAGATCGCAAACTGCGTCTTGTCGATGAGGCGCTTGAGTTCGCTCGCCTTGAGCGTGAACTTATGCGTCATCTCACCGGCCGACAAATCGGGAAAGTCGCTCTCAGGCAGCGTCTGCAGCGTGAAACGGGAGCGGCCGGCGCGTATCGTCAAGGCCGCACGATCGCCCGACGATTCCAGCGCGATCTGCGCGCCTTCCGGAAGCTTGCGGACAATGTCGAAAAACATGTGTGCGGGCACGGTGGTCGAGCCGCCAGGGGCGACCTCAGCACCGATGGAGTCGACGACTTCGATATCAAGGTCAGTGGCCTTCAACGAAAGTTTGGAGCGGTCGCCGTGCAAAAGCACATTGGCGAGGATCGGAATCGTGTTGCGGCGCTCGACCACACGATGAACGTGGCCCAAACACTTCAACAGTTCCGAACGTTCAACGGTGACTTTCATCGCCGAATCCAAAAAGCAAGCCGAAACGCGGACAATAAGGGTGACGCGCCGCGAGGCTTTCGGCAAGCCCGGCCCCGCAGGCCCGCGGGGCTTTTCCATGTCTTTTTATGGGTTTGCCGGATTGTGGGCTTGCGGGACAGCAAGCCACCAGTCCTCACTCAGTCCTGCAGCTGGCGCTTGAGCGACTCGATCTCCTCGGCAAAGGCGCTGTCATTGCCGGCCAAATTTTCGATTTTGCGGACCGCATGCAGCACGGTGGTATGGTCGCGTCCGCCAAAGCGGCGGCCGATTTCCGGCAACGACCGCAGCGTGAGCACCTTTGCGAGATACATCGCCACTTGCCGCGGACGCACCACATTTGCAGTTCGCCGCGACGACAGCAAATCCGCGCGGCTCACATTGTACTGGCGCGCCACGATGCGTTGAATGTCCTCAATGCGCACCCGTTTTGGCTCGGCCGGACGGATCAGGTCGCGCATCTCCCGTTCCGCCATTTCAATGGTGACCGGCTGCCCAGTGAGCTTGCTGTGGGCCAACAGTCGATTGACCGCGCCTTCAAGGTCGCGGCCGTTGTGGGTGACCGATTTGGCGATGAAAGCGAGCACCGGCTGCGGCACTTCAAAGCCGGGATGATGCACCCGTGCGGCGCAGATCCGACTCTTGAGGATTTCAAGACGCAGATCTTCGCCGAGTGATCCAATCTCAACCACTAAGCCTCCGGCAAGCCGGGAGCGCACGCGGTCGTCAAGGCTCTCAAGATCGGCGGGCGGCCGATCGCTTGCAATCACCACCTGACGCCCGGCGTCGATCAGCGTGTTGAGGGTGTGGCAAAACTCGGCCTGCGTCGAACGCCCTTGCAGGAATTGCAGATCATCGATAACCAGCACGTCAATGGCGCGAATAGCTTCCTTGAAAGCGAGCGTATTCTGACTGCGCAGCGCCGAGACAAAGCCATACATGAAACGTTCGGCTGTTAGATACAGTAATTTGCGATCAGCGGCCGTATTGCCAGCCCAGGTGATCGCCTGCAGCAAATGGGTTTTGCCCAATCCCACCGCGGCGTGGATGTAAAGCGGATTGAACATCAGTGGTTCGCCGCGCCGGCTGGTGGCGACCTGTTTGGCGGCGGCGTGTGCAAGCGTATTCGAACGCCCGACGATGAATGTTTCAAAACTCAGCCGCGGGTCGAGCGGCGACCCGCCAAGCGCGTCGTGCACGTTCATAAAGGGAATGCTGGCGCGCGCGATCTCGAGCGAGGATTCGCGGCCGTCGCGCGCCGACAGCGGCGGCTCCAGCGTTTTCGGCTTTGGCGTCGGCAGCCGGATGGTCGAGGAACGGACGGTCAATTCCAGACGCGTGACGTCCGGCTCTTCGGACTGCCATTTGAGCAGTACCTTTTCGCTGTAATGCGATTGAATCCAGTTGCGGAGAAAACGGGTCGGCACCGAGAGCCGGACCGATCCATTTTGCACGGCTTCGAGCTCCATGCGGCCAAACCAGCTGCTAAAGACATCCTCACCCAGTTCAGAGCGCAACTGGTCCTTGACCTTTCGCCATCGCTCCTGATCGGTGCTTGTCATGTCGATGCTTTTCGTTTCGAGGAGGAAGTGAAGCAGGCACGTCGGACAGACGCTCTCGGCTTCGCGAAGACGCTCTACAACTCGGTGCAGGGAAGTGGGCCGCGCAGCCGCCTGATGAGCTGACGCAGACCGCGCCGCGGCGAACTCAGCCGCTTGACGGGACGCCAGGCTGGTACACTCCAGGCCAGTGAGCTTCGGGCCGAGGCGCGCTCGGCGCGTTTGATGATTGATAAATTGTCATTGCAGTAATCATGCCCCCCACCTCCACCGCTCGCGGGCTCGTATCACCCCCTCAACGCCGCGGCGCCTGCCGAAGCGTCAACGAGACCCGTTTTTAAAGTTTCAGCCGCTTAGCAAACTACGGCTGTACTATCCGCTATACAAATACGCTGCGGCTCACTCGATGAATTGGACACACCTCTCCCGCGCCCATTCTTCGATGGGTTTCCGCCTGCCTCGTTGTTGAAGACCTTCAGAGCGGAAGGGAGTTAGAAGGCTAGCATGCGATTTGCGGCCCGCAACCGCAAAAACCGCGTCAACATTGGGACTTTCTGCATTGCACGGCGACAGCTGACGGCGTCGTGACGCACGCGTCCAGAAGCAAGACATTGAGTCAATTTAACGATTCACATTTCCGCCACTATGTGACACGCGTGCGAAACCGATTTGATGCGCAAAGCAACAAATAAAAAACGGCGCAATATCACGCTGCCAACTCAAAGTCCGTGCGACGCTATGTGCGATAACCCTTTCATAGTGCATGAATTCTTCTGCGCGCAGAGACGGGGTACCCGTCGCGGCGCGAGATCGGAGCAAACAAGAATCATCGTCGTCGCTGCGCGCAAGTCGCATCACGATTGCTCCCGGGGATTTTCCGAAGTCGCGTGACAATATTGCAACAGATTGATTGCAATCCACAATTCGGATTGCGAAATCGTCAGCGCTGATGTGAGGAAGTTTATTTCTTTTCGAGCTTCGCAATCTGCTGTGACAGCCGAGACACTTTTCGGCGCGCCGAATTGCGATGCACGATGCCCTTTTGCGCCGCGCGGATCAAAGCCGGCTCGGCTTCCGCCATGGCCGAGGTCGCTCGGCTGCGATCGCCAGAGGCAATCGCCTCCTCAACCGCGCGGATCGCGGAGCGCATGCGCGTGCGCCGCGATTTGTTAACGATGGTTCGGCGCGCGGCCTGGCGGGCAGCCTTCTTTGCGGATTTCGTATTGGCCATACGTACAGGACACAAGAGATGGTGACAGGGAGCCGGGCTTATAGGGTCCTGGCGCGATACCGTCAACGGCGCCGACAGCACGAGGCGGCGCCTTGTGTCCAGAGCGCGGGTCAGGCGACGCGCTTGGCCCGTACCGTGTCGTAGCCAGCAATTGCCGCCGCCTGGTCGGCGGCAGGGTAACCGAATAAGGGCGGCTGGACCCGCGCCCATTGCGGGTCGCCGTGGATGTGCGCAAGCAGCGCTTTGATTCCCGGCACCAAGGGTTTGCCATCGAATAATTTGCGGATCGCCACCGCTTCGGAAAGGGCCACGGCGTCGCCGGAACGGTAAGCGCGCGCGCAAAGATCGGCATTGAGATTGGCGGTCGCCGAAATGCAACCGGCGAATGGGCCCGAGCGCGCTTCCGGCAGGGCCGCTTCGGTGGATGGAAAGACGCGAAAGCTCGGAGCAATTGCGGCCGCCTCACGGGCGTAAGCCATGTCGCCGGAAGAATCTTTCAGGCCGACAATGCGGTCGCCGAAGTTCTGAACGAGCCGGCGGACGAGCGCGACATGCCAGGGCAGTCCCGATTGCGCCGGAAAATGATAGAGGTAAAGCGGAATGGGTCGCGCGGCGGTCGCCGACAGAATAGCCTCAATGACCGCGACGAGACCGTCATCCGGCACGCCCTTGTAGTAGAAAGGCGGCAGCACAAGCGCACCGGCAAAGCCAAGCTCGGCGGCGTGCCTGGTTAGCGCGATTGCGTCGGCCAGCGCGGCGGCTCCACTTCCCACCATCATGCGATTAAGCGGCAGATCGCTCTCGGCATAGGCGTTCATGACGCGGCGCCGCTGATCGAGCGAGAACGATGTGGCCTCGCCTGTGGTGCCGAGCACGTTGAGCCCATCGCAGCCGTTAGCCAGGAGAAAGCGCGCCAGCGCGATCGAGCGCGCGCAGTCGGGCTCGCCTCTCGCATCCACTGCAGTCGCGATCGCGGCGATCACGCCATGAAGGTCCCGCTGTGGCTGCTCAAGCTTGCCTGCCATGTTTCGTGATCCCGTTATTTTGGGTGGCTTGTCTCACCTCACCAAGTAAAGCATGAGGCGGGCATGTTCAATCCGATCGCGCTCGCAGCGGCGCCAGGGGAAGCCTTGCGATGACAGCGGCATTCGACGTCATCATTGTCGGCGCCGGGGCCGCCGGCTGCGTATTGGCCAACCGGCTTTCAGCGCGGTCTGCAACGCGTGTCCTGGTGCTGGAGGCCGGGCGCGACACGCCGGCCGGCAGCGAGCCCGCTGACGTGCTCGATTCCTATCCACGCTCTTACTACAACGACGCCTACTTCTGGCCCGACCTCAAGGTGCACTGGCGGCGCAAGGACAACTCGCCGCTGGTCGGCTTTGCTCAAGCGCGGGTCATGGGCGGCGGTTCGACGGTGATGGGCATGGTGGCCCATCGTGGCACGCCTGACGATTACGCCGAATGGGAAGCGCTTGGCGCGGCAAGATGGGGCTGGGACAGTGTCCTTCCGTACTACCGCAAGTTGGAAAACGACTGGGATTTTAACGGATCACTGCATGGCAAAACCGGTCCAGTTCCGATCCGGCGCACCAAGCCGGATGAATGGGCGCCGCTGGCAAGGGCCGTGCATGCTTTCGCGCAGGAACGGCAGATTACGTTCGTCGCCGATATGAATGGTGATTTTCGCGACGGCTACGGCGCGGTGCCGATGAGCAACTGGCCGCGACAGCGCGCATCAGCAGCGATTTGTTATCTCGATTCCGAGGTTCGGCGCCGCGGCAATCTCAGCATCGCCTGCAATGCATTCGTGACCGGGCTTGTGTTCGACGGCCGACGCGTTGCCGGCGTGCGCGCCAGGATCGGCGCCGAGCAAAAGGAATTTTTCGCCCATGAAATCATCGTGGCGCTGGGCGGCGTCCATTCGCCCGCTTTTCTGATGCGCGCCGGAATTGGAGCGGCGGCGGCGCTGCGCGATCTTGGAATCGCGGTGCGCGCCGATTTGCCTGGGGTCGGCGAAAATCTTTCGAACCACGCCATTGTCTTCCTGGGGCTTTTGCAAAAGCCTGGCGAGCGGCAGTCGCACGACATCCGGCCGCATCCAATGACGGCCTTGCGTTACTCCTCCGGGCTACCCGGCGCACCGGCGACGGATATGTACATTAACGTGCAATGCAAGACGTCGTGGAGTCCGCTTGGCCATCAGGTCGCAAACCTAGCGCCGTCGCTGCTCAAGCCGATGGCACGCGGGCGCGTCTCGCTACTGACAGCTGATCCGGCGGTTCATCCGCTGGTCGAGTTCAATTTCACCGGCCACGAGCTTGATCTCAAGCGCTTCATGGGCGGCTTCGCCGCTGTGTGGAGATTCTGGCGCATGACGCGGTGCGCGCCATCACGCGGCTGGCATTCCCGGTAAAGTTCGACGACCGATTGCGGCGGCTCAACCGCATTACGCCGGCAAACAAGCTCAAGAGCGCGGCCATCGCAGCGCTCATTGATGCCGTGCCGGCAGTTGCCGGACCGATCTTTGCCACGCTAGCCGATCGCAAAGTTGATATTGCCGCGCTGATAGCGGATGACGACGCGCTAGCGGAACACATCCGGCAGAACGTCGCCGGCACGTTCCATCCGACCGGCACCTGCCGCATGGGCAAAGCCGACGATCGTGCATCGGTAACTGATGCCGCGGGCCGGGTTCACGGCGTCGCCGGCTTGCGCGTGATCGATGCCTCGATCATGCCGACGATCCCGCGCGGCAACACCAATATTCCGACCATCATGGTCGCCGAAAAGCTTGCCGCGGAAATGTTGCGCGAGCAAACGTAACGTCAGCGCAAACGCCGATGACGCCGGATTCAGGCTGAGGTCGAGCTAGGCGAGAGGTGAACGGCGTCGGGCCCGATCAGCCGATGCTGATGTAGATGTGCCCGTTGCGAACGGCGACCGGAACCGGAGTCAGGCGCATCGATGGGTCACCTGGATGGCAGCCGGTGGCGAGATCGAATTCATAGCCGTGCCAAGGGCAAACGATATGGCGTTGCTTGCCGAAGCGTAGGCCGGCGCTTTTTTTATCCGGCGTAATTACCTCCTCGACCTGGTTGAAGATCTTGCCCTGGCAGACCGGGCCGCCGGCATGCGGGCAAACGTTCTCGTAGGCAAGCACCTTGCTGCCGGTGCGAAAGATGCCGACCTCGACTCTGTCGACAGCGAAGATTCGGTAGTCGCCATCGGCGATATCAGCCAGTTTGCCTATTTCCAACTCTCGCATCCGAATCTCCGTCTCCAAGATGTGCAGCGCCAAAGCCGATCGCCCTTTGGCCCGTTACTCGATCCCTTGCGGTCGATGAAACCAGATCGCCACGTCGAACATGTTGAGATCGGCAGCGCGAATCATGCCGCACGCGGTCACCACAGTTTCAGTTGCGGTCACCGTACCGGGCGCGAACGGTGCCACATTGTGTCCGCGCCGCTCCACTTTGGCGGCATAGATTTTGACCGCGGCGGTCAATACCTGCTGCAGGGCCTTGTCGGTAATATTGTCCGGCGTGCCGCGCTTGAGCGCCTCGCGCGCACGGGCGCAGAAGTCAGCCGCAGATGCAGGCTCGGCCGTTTTTGCAGAGCGCTTAACCGCGCGTTTGGCCGTTCTTCGCTTTGTCGGTGCAGGCATTGCCGGCTCAGGCGGTAACCGGTACGCGGCCTGCCGGCGTCGATTTCGCCCTGGCGAGTTTGTGCTTGGGCACTTCCAAGTTGAACAGCCGGGCTGCATTGAAACCCAGAATGTTGCGTTTGGCCCGTTCATTCAGGAACGGCAGGCTGGTGATTGAATTCGGCAGATCGAAATCCCAGTGTGGCCAATCGGAAGCAAACAACAGCTGCGTCTCAGCATGGACTGCATCAAATGCCGCCTCGGTGAGCTTGAGATTCGAACGTTCAAGCGGCTGGCTGGTGAAATACATGTCGGCGATGTATTCGCTCGGGCGGCGCTTGAGCAGCGGCGCTTCCGACGATCGCATCATGTATTCGGAGTCCAGCCGCTGCATCAGGAACGGTACCCAAGCGAGTCCGCTTTCAATCCACAGCACATTGAGCTTGGGGAAGCGTTCGGGCAGCCCGTTGATGATCCAATTGGTGAGATGAATGAGATTGTAATAGACGAACGAGATCGAATGCATGGAGATGAACCGATTGCACTGTTGCATCGACTGATCACCCCAGTGGAATCCCGAATGGAATGCGAGCGGTTTGCCGGTCGCCTGGATGGCCGAGTATAACGGCATGTAACTGTCGTGATTGACCGCGCGGAAACGCGTTGAGGTGACGGAGTAGCCGATGACGCCCGGATCATTGGCGTACATCTCAACTGCTTTCACACAGGCTTCGGGGTGGTTGAACGGCAGGTACAGCATCGCCTTGATGCGCTGGTCCTGCGGCAGGATTTCTTCCGTCAGCCATTTGTTGAAGGCGTTGCCGATCACGACCTCGGTCTCGACCTGCGGGTGCATGCCCAGCACCAGCATTGGTGTTGGGAATACCACCATGTAGTCGATGCCCATCGAATCCATCGCACGCTGCACCAGAGTCACCTGGGCGTGGGTCCGCCCGCCCGGCACGCTCTCAGCGAGCCGTTGCTGGTGTGGGATGCGCCCGAACACGTCCTGATGCAGAAAGCCGGGTGTGGCGTTGAGGAGGCCGGGCGGCGAGCCGCCGCGATCCTTGAATGCGCGCGCCATCTGCCGGTAGACGTCGCTGTCCATGCGGTCGATGATTTCCGACCAAAATGCGGTCTCGGTGACATGTGCATCGACATCGACGATGAAGTAGTCGTCGCGCTTCTCCTTGGCGGCATGAGCCAGGATCTCGCGCGTGTCGGTCTGGGTGGTGATTTTCGGCAGCTCACTGACGCGCGCCTTTTTCCCGTTTTTGCCGCCGCTGCCATTGTGTTTCTTGCCGTTCTTGCCGTTGGGCGGCATGCGCTTGAGCATCGGGATCCTCCACTTTAGCGGACCGGGCGCCTTGAAGCCTCGCTGTTACACCAAACTAGCAGAACCCGAAGGCTTTGGCATCGCGCAGGAGTGATTGACCGGCCCTGGTGCGAGAGCTACGGAACTGATCGAATTTCCGCCGTTTTAGCGAATTGGACCGCTGACACGCCATCACCTACGCCATGGTCCGCGCCCTGGATGGCTCATGAAGCTTCCATCTTTCGATTACGCCTGTCCCACTACGATCACCGAAGCCATTGCGCTTCTGGCGACGCATGGTGGCGAGGCGAAACCGATCGCGGGCGGCCAGAGTCTTGTGCCGATGCTGGCCTTTCGGCTGACGGCGCCGATGCTGCTCGTTGATTTGCGCAAGCTCTCCGAATTGCGACACATCAAGATCGCCGATGCCGGGGTCACGCTCGGCGCCATGGTGCGGTGGCGCGATATTCTCAATGAGCCGGCACTGCGGCAGGCGCAACCGCTTCTAGTCGCCGCGGTCGAATACATTGCCCATTATCAGATTCGCAATCGCGGCACGGTCGGCGGCAGTCTGGCCCACGCCGATCCCGCCGCAGAACTGCCCGGCATCGCGGTCACTTGTGCAGCGGACATCGTTGCCCGAGGTGGCGCCGGGTCGCGCGTGATTGCCGCGGCGGACTTCTTTCGTGGCGCGCTTATCACCGCCTTGCGACCCGACGAGATCGTCACCGAAATCCGTTTCCCGGCCTGGCCACGCCAGCGCCGCTATGGCTTCCGCGAATTCGCCCGCCGCCGGGGCGATTTTGCCTTGACGGCGGCAGCGGTGACATTCGATGAAGTGGAACAGAAATTTCGCAACGTCCGTGTCGGTGCCATCGGTATTGGCGATCGCCCGATCCGCCTTGGCGCGGCCGAACACGCGCTTGAAGGCAGTGCCATGACGCAGGCCGCTATCGCTAGCTGCGCCGCTGCGGCCGCCGCGGCGGTCGATCCAGCTGACGATATTCACGCCAGCGGGGTCTATCGCAAGACATTGATCGAGGTGATGGTCGAACGCGCATTGCGCGATGCCGTCGACCGGTCCACTGTCGCGCCTTAGCTGCGCGAGTTCACGAGCAGGAGCATCAGCCATGAGCGTTGCACGCCATCCGCGCCCCAAAGAGCTCGAGGGCGTTCCGCTCGAAGAAATCATGAAAAAATATGTCGGCCGGTTCAAAGACAAGAAGCCGGATTGGGCCGCGTTCGAAGACGCCAAGACTGAGGGTTACAAACGGGCGCAGCATCGCTTCATTGGCGCCGGCGGTTCCGGCAAGCACGGTGATCCGACCGTTATCCCGGCTGGCAATTTCACGCTGTCGATCATGTATGTCGAACCGGGCCAGGGCAACGCCGCGCACACCCACGAGGTTGAAGAATGTTTCTTCGTGCTGCGAGGCTTGCTCGATGTGTTCGTCGAAGACGAAGGCGGCAAGCGCATCACGACGCGGCTCGGGCCATGGGAATGCATTTCCTGCCCGGCCGGGGTCATCCACGGCTATCAGAATGGCTCGCTCGAACCGGTCTATTTCCAGGTCATGCTCGGCCGCGGCAAGCCGGACACCATGGGCTATGCCGATGACGAACTTTACAAGCGCAAGGACGCGCACCTCAAAGCCGTCGTCGGCGAAAACAATTAGCCGTAGGTGGGCACAAAAAGCTTTTCAATCGGCATCGGCGCCGCGATGAGCCCTTGTTCGGCCATATACGCAACCAGCGCCTGAAGCGTCGGCCGATTTGGCTCGACGCCATAGGGCCAGCAGTCGCCGCCAAACAAAGTGTCGACCTCTTCAATATCGGCCGCCAGCCAGGGCAGCATGTAGCGCAGCGTGCCGGGGTAGCGCATCTTCTGCCATGCCCAATCCTTGGCCGCGCAGAACGCGCCATAAAGGCTTGTCGCTACGAACGGATGCCGCTCATAGAGTTCTTTGCGGATGACCACCAAATGCATGATCGGGAAAATCCGCGTGCGCCGAAAGTAATCGTATTCGAGCGTCCGAAAATCTGGAAATAGCCGCACCACGTCGGGATGCCGGCCGAGCGCGCCGGGTAAATTAGAGCCGATAATGGCGTCAATCTCGCCGGCTTCGAGAAGATCGCTCAGTGATCTGCCGGTCGTATTCGGTGTGATTTTGACCGGCTTGAGCAACGGCATCAGCGACGGATGTCCGTAACTTCTAGCTTCGTTGACGGCGCCCTGCACCCATTCGATCCCGGTCAGATCGATCCCGAGGTCGTGCTGCATCAGTCCGCGGACAAAGATTGCGGCGGTCTGGGTGTAGAGCGGAACGCCGATGCGCTTGCCGGCGAGCTCCTTCGCCGCATTCACGCGGCGGCGGTTTACGACAATAAAACCATGACGAAAGACCCTCGATGCGAACACCGGCAGCGCCACGAAGGGTAATTTCTGCGCCGCGAAGCGGCTGATATATTCCGAGCTCGACATCTCGCAGACGTCGAATTCGAGCCGGCTGGTCATGCGATCGAAGATCTCCCGCGGATTGTCCAGGACGGCAAAATTTAGATCGATACCATCCGATTTAACGTCGCCGGTATGGAGCGCCAGCATCCGGTCGTAGAGGCCGCAGGCGAAGGTGATCGGTAGGGCTGGCATGCGTGGCGCTCCACGGGATTTGCGAATTTGTTTTCCCACTATTACACAGCGCCAGCGGCGCTGTCCGCTTGACGGCCAGCGTTGGTCCAATTCATTTTGATAGCACCATGACAGATTCAGCATTGCTCGCCCGCTTCGACGGCCCCATCGTGATGATCGGCTTCGGCTCGATCGGCAAGGGCACCCTGCCGCTGATCGAGCGGCACCTTGCATTCGATCATGACAAATTCGTCGTCATCGCACCGGATGATACCGATCGCGAGCTGCTTGACGTGCGCCAGATCAGGTTTCTGCATCTGGCGATCACGCGCAATAATTATCGCGACGTGCTCAAGCCGCTGCTGACCTGTGGTCCGGGCCGCGGCATGATCGTCAATCTGTCGGTCGATACGTCT
>Ga0126383_10000119_pt1 | contig 37220 bp, 34 predicted proteins | sample PanSoiMetPlot_35_FD_96882 | JGI IMG/M metagenome (GOLD analysis project Ga0126383, IMG submission 96882) | Tropical forest soil microbial communities from Panama - MetaG Plot_35 | ecosystem: Environmental > Terrestrial > Soil > Tropical forest > Bulk soil | place: Panama | collected 2016-02-17 | reverse complement strand
TCAGGCCCTGGCCGTAGAGCACGGAATACGAGTAATCATGTTTCGCAAGATCTTAATTGCTAACCGCGGCGAGATTGCGGTGCGGGTGATTCGGGCCTGTCGCGATCTACACATTTCACCGGTGGCAATTCACTCCGAAGCTGACGCAAGTTCACTGCATGTGCGTCTGGCTGATGAAGCCTATTGCGTAGGTCCCGCTCCCTCCGCGGAAAGTTATCTCAACATTCCGGCAGTCATCGACGCTGCCCAACGAGCCGGCGCCGAGGCCATTCACCCCGGTTATGGGTTCCTGGCAGAGAATGCCGGTTTCGCGCGAGCTGTAGCGCAAGCCGGACTGGTGTTCATTGGGCCATCGGCTGAGGCCATGGAAGTCATGGGATCTAAGACCGGCGCGCGCCGGTCCGCGATGGCCGCCGGCGCACCCGTGGTGCCCGGCACCACCGAAGCCCTGAAGGATTTCGCAGACGCCCGGACGACGGCCGCTGAGATTGGCTATCCCGTCATGCTGAAGGCGGCGGCCGGCGGCGGCGGCAAGGGGATGCGTGAGGTGGACAGCGTGGCCGAGCTGCGCTCCGCGCTCGAAGCCGCGCAGTCTGAAGCGGCCTCTGCCTTTGGTAATTCGGAAGTCTATATCGAAAAAGTCGTCGAGCAGCCGCGGCACATCGAGATTCAAATCTTCGCTGACAGCCAGGGAAACTATGTGCACCTGGGTGAGCGCGAGTGTTCAATTCAGCGTCGGCACCAGAAAGTGATCGAAGAGTGCCCGTCGCCGATTGACGATGCCGATTTGCGGCAGCGGATGGGCGAAGCGGCGATCAATATCGCGCGGACCGCGGATTATGTCGGCGCCGGGACAGTCGAGTTTCTCTTCTCAAACGTAAGTCGTGAGTTCTACTTTCTGGAGATGAATACGCGTTTGCAAGTGGAACATCCGGTAACTGAATTGGTGACCGGACTCGATCTGGTGCGCGAACAGATTGCGGTTGCCGCCGGCCAGCCGCTCTCGTTTACCCAGCAGGATGTGCGTCTGCATGGCCATGCCATCGAATGCCGGGTGTACGCCGAAGATCCTGATAATAATTTCCTGCCGTCGCCGGGTACAATCTCGTTTCTGCGAGTGCCGGCCGGGCCTGGCGTGCGCGATGATGGCGGCGTTGCCAGCGGCGATGAGGTCTCAATCTACTACGACCCGATGATTTCCAAACTGGCAACGTGGGGACGTACGCGCGGGGAAGCGATTGACCGTATGCGGCGCGCGCTGGACGAATACGCAGTGGGTGGAATCAAAACCACCTTGCCATTTTTCCGCGCGGTGCTTCGCGACGCGGAATTCATTGAAGCCAAACTCGACACCGGCTTTATTACCCGCTTCAACCAGCGCCGCGCCAGCGCCGGCGGCCAGGCCGAAGCCGTCACGATAGAAGCCGACATCGCGATGATTGCGGCGGCCCTTGCCTACCAGCAGGCCGCAGCGGGTGCGCGCGAAGCTCGAACCACAGTTCGGCCAAGCAGATGGAAAATGGCAGGTCGCAATTCCTTGCTGCATAACGATTCGCGGAAGCGTTGAAAGACTGTGTGACTGATGAAGTTGCAGGCAATCATTTCTGAAAACCAAACTGAGGTTGAGATCAGCGCCGATGGCTCGCACGTTTCGGCGGTCGTCGATGGCCGCCCATACGAGTTGCAACTGAACACGGCGCAAAACGGGAACCTGCTGTTGCTGCACGAGGGCCGCGTGTTCTCGTGCAGCGTCGACGGACGGCTGGAATCAGGAGGGCAGGTTGATGTAACCGTCGGCGCCAGTCGCCACGCGATTACTCTGATTGATCCAAAGCGCTTGCGCAGCGCCCTGGCCGTGGGTGGCCCCGGGGAAGGGACCGCACGCATCACGGCCCCCATGCCCGGCAAAGTGGTGCGCGTGCTGGTGGAAGCGGGACAGCAGGTGGCTGCCGGCGATGGAGTGCTGGTGGTGGAAGCAATGAAGATGCAGAACGAAATGAAATCGCCAAAGAGCGGCACCGTCGCCAGTCTCAACGTTGAGGCGGGCGCGACGGTAAACGGAGGCGATCTGCTGGCGGTGATTGAGTGACCACGGGGAACACGTAAGAGTTGCCCATCCGCAGATGGCAATGGTCCAAATGACAAATGGTAAATAAGATTTCTGACTCTCAACCAATCGATACTACTTCGCTGCGAATCCTGTTATGGGATCTCGATGGCACCCTGGTGCGCGGCAAGCGCTACGGCATTTTCAAGGATTATACGATCCCCATGCTTGAGAGTGTGTTCGGCACCGCTGGATCATTGCATGGCATGATTGTGTCCGGCATGACCGATTTACAGATCGTCGAAGAGGCCCTTCGTGGCGAAGGCATCACCCGCGCGCACATTCATGAGAAGAAAGACGAACTGCTGCGCTGTTACATTCAGGAGATGCGACGCGCGGTCGGTAACGGCGCCCACATCATCGAGGAAATGCCCGGCGCGCACGAAGCCCTGCAAGCAGTGGCCGACGAACCGCGCTACCGGTCGGCTTTGCTCACCGGCAATATCGAGCCGGCCGCCTATCTGAAGGTGGAAATCACCGGGCTGGCTGAGTTCTTCAAGTTGCCGGGCGCCTTTGGGAACGAATCATTCGACCGCCGTGATCTTCCGGCGATCGCCGCGGCGCGGATTAACGAGCATCTGCACACCCAGCTCGCGCCCGAGCAATTCATTGTCATTGGCGATACGCCCAACGACGTCGCCTGTGCGCGCCATTTTGGCGCGCGCGTGGTGGCCGTGGCCACGGGCCGCATTTATTCCGAGCAGCAGTTGCTCGATTGTCAGCCTGATGCGCTGCTGCCGGATCTGCTCGACGTCGGTCGCTTCATGAAAACGTTAGCAAAACTTTGAGAGTCTGCGTTTTTATTCGCAGCTCAATTTACCGATAATAGGCTGGCCCCCGAAAATTAAGCCGAATTAATACGGAGGTGCGACCATGCTGGTTAATTGGTTACGCGATGTGGACGCGGCGCTGGCCCAGGCGTCGTCTGAAAACAAACCGCTCCTGATCGACTTTTCCGCCGCGCCCGCCTGAGGCGCGTGTGCTCGGCTGGAAGCTGAGTCATATTCGGATCAGGAAATCGCAAATTTCATTCACCAGAGCTTCATCCCGCTCGAAGCTCACATCAAAGAACATCCTGCCTGGTTCAAACGGTTCGATGCCTTGTGGACGCCGTCGGTGCTGGTTATGGATTCCGCCGGCGTCGAGCGTTACCGCGTTGAGGGATACCTGCCCAGGGACTGGTTTCGGGCGCGTCTGGAAATGGCCCTCGGCCGTTTGGCTTTTATGAAGAAGAAATTCGCCGACGCCGAAAAGGTCTATGCGCAGATTATCGAGCAGCGTGCAGACACGGGCGTGGTGGCCGAAGCGATCTACTGGCGCGGTGTCTCTCGCTACAAGGCGACAAACGATCATACGGTGCTGGGGGAATTTGCGAGGGAATTAGCGGAGCGGTATCCCGGCGATGAATGGATGCTCAAGAGCGTGCCCTGGGCACACTAAGACCTGGGCGATTCATTCATTCAGTCATTGATTCATTGGCTCATTTAAGGCTGTGTCCTTTGAATGAATCAATGAGCCGATGAGCCAGTGGGTCAATCGTCTGCCCCTACACCCGATGAAACCCTTTTAAGATATCCTGCGTCGTGAGGCGCAGAATTACCGGCCGGCCGTGGGGACAGGTCGTTGGTGATGAAGTCGTCAAAAGCTTGTCGATAAGCCAGCGCATCTTTTCCGGCGCCAGCGGCATGTTTACTTTGATCGCGGCATGGCAGGCGAGCGACGCGGCAATTTCATCGCGCAGCGTCGCGCGCGCCGCGCCTCTCTTTTCTGAATCGACGGTGTCGAGCACTTCCGACAGCACGTTGCGGGCTTCACTGGCCGGCAAGTCTGCCGGCGTTGATTTGATCGCCACCGTGCGCCCCGACAACCGCATCAGTTCGAAACCATAGGTCTCGAGTTCCTCCGCTACATGATCGAAGGCCGCCGCCTGCGCCGGAGTCAAATCGAACGTTTCCGGAATGAGCATCTGCTGCGACTCCGGCCGGCGCGCTGCCTCCAGGGCGCGGTACTTGTCGAACAGAACGCGTTCGTGCGCGACGTGCTGATCGATTAGCAGCAGTCCTTCGTCGTCGGTGGCGATAATAAAACTTTCTTCGAGTTGCCCAAGGGGGCGGATGTTCGTGCTGACCGATTCGACGGCGACCTCGCGCACGAACTTGATGGCCGAATCGAGCGGTGGCAAATCGGGAAATGCCCTCGGCTCAGTCTCAAGGTGAGGGAAGTGAATGGCTTCCCGGAGTTCCTCCACGTTTGTTGGCGCAGGGTCGACGGAGCGCGGCGCCGGCTGAGAGAAGACTTGATTCTGAGGATCAGCAAACGTTGATGCTGCCGCCGCCGGCGGGGTGAAGCCAATTCGCTCCTGTTGCGGCGCGACCAGCAATTCAAATCGAGTATCGGACGAGCTGGTATCAGCAATATGGACCGGCGCCGGAGTTTCGGCAGGTTCTGGCCTGGTCTCGGCAACCATCGCCGAGTCTCGCAGCTCGGCGGCGGGCGCGTACCCGGCGCTGGCCAAACCGGCGCGCACCGCTTCCCGGACGGCGTCGGCGACCGCGGCGGCGCGCCGAAAGCGCACTTCAGTTTTCGCCGGGTGAACGTTCACGTCGACTTCTTCCAGCGGCACGTCAATAAACAACAAGGCCACGGGATAAACGCCGTGCGGCAGAATTGAGCGATAACCTTCCGACAAGGCGCGGCCAATCAAACGATCGCGGACGAAGCGGCCGTTAACGAACAGAAACTGCGCGTCGCGCGACGTGCGCCGCTCGCGGGGCGCCGAGACAAATCCCTGTACCCGCGCAATCTGCGGCAGCGCGAAGCTGGGTTCGGTGGGCTCACTGACGCCGTTATTGATTTCCAACAGCCCATCGAGAAATTGCGCGCCAAAGATTTGGTAGGCGCGCTCGCGCAGATCTTTGGCGGGCGCCACGTGCAGTGTTTCGCGTCCGTTATTCGCCAGGGTGAAGTTGATTTCCGGGTGGGCCAGCGCGTAATGCGTAACCAGATTCGTCAGGTGATAGCTCTCGGTGGCTTCCGAGCGCAAAAATTTCCGGCGCGCCGGGGTATTGAAAAAGAGATCGCGTACGCTGATGGTGGCGCCTCGCGGATGCGCCGCATCTTTTACGTCGCGCATGCGACCGCCTTCGATCAAGACGCGGGTGCCGGCGGGCTCGTCGCCGGTGCAGGTGACCAATTCAACCCGGGCCACTGAAGCAATCGACGCCAGCGCCTCGCCGCGAAAGCCGAGCGTCGCGATGGCGCTCAAGTCTTCGGCCCGGCGAATCTTTGAGGTCGCATGTCGCTCAAATGCCAGCACCGCGTCGTCCCGCGTCATGCCCTCGCCGTCATCGCTAATCTTCAACAACCGGCGGCCGCCGGATTCGACGTCAATCACCAGACGCGAAGCGCCGGCGTCAATTGCGTTTTCGACGAGCTCTTTGGCGACCGAAGCCGGCCGTTCGACCACTTCGCCGGCAGCGATCAGGTTAGAGATGTGATCCGGGAGTACGCGAATTTTGGACATGCCCGATACGTGTGATGAAATCCTGAGAAGTTATTGCTTGCGGGCTTCAAACGTGCCCTTGCTGACCGCACCAGCATAGCCGTTGAAGCTCCAGGTTCCGTGAAACCGCTGGCCCTCGATCTTACCTTGCAAGATGACATTCGCATCTGAGATGTTGGGATTGAGATTAAGGTAAAGCTCACCTTTGTCGAGCGATCCGATCAGATCGCCTTTACCTTCCTGCATCCCGATGTGTTCCTGTGGGCCGACTTTCTTCAGCTCCCAATCGCCCTTCAACTGGGTCTGTTCTGCTGAACCTATGCGCCGTACTTCGCTTGAAGTGATCGAGATCCGGCCCTCGACAACTTTGTCGCCCTTGCCGTCGTAGCTCGTGTATTGGTAGTCGCCGACGGGAAAGGGTTTCTCGGTCACCGAAGTCCGGGCCACAGAGCAGCCGAGCGCGAGCGCCACCGTGAGCGTGCAGAGACCGGCGAACCTCAGAGGTTTGCGGGTCTTTCGCTTATAAGTAGATGACTTCATGATCACGAGTTTGCAAATCGATCGCGTCGAAGATCCAGTCGATAAAGTACATTCCGTGGCGAGCGATGAACGAAGAGATATTGATGTGCCGCTCTTGCAAGGCCTTCTGCGGGTACAGCAGATCGAATGCGTGTTCTAACTGCCGCTCCACGGCTTCATCGCGGGCGACTTGAGCGCGGTTGAACCTGGTGCGCAAGCCATCGATTTGATAATTGATTTTGCGGCGGCCTTTATCCAAGGCTTCGGCCAGCGTCGGATCGACGCGCCGCAGTTGCTCCTGTAAATCGGCCAGCTCCTTATTGAAGGTCTCAGTAGTGCGTTCAAAGGCGGCGGAAGTCTCCTTACCAAGGTAATTGGTGACGACCTGCGCCTTGACGTGATCGATGCCGGCGAAGAAATCCCGGAGTTGCACCTGGTAGCGCTGTAACGAACGCCACGTGTGTTTTTCCACTAAGGTGAGACTGGCGCGCGCCAGGATCGGCGTCGCGGGCCGGTTGAGAATGCGATAAACCTCTGAGGTCTGCGCGAAGTAGGCAATCTCTGCCGCTCCGCCGAAATAAGCAATCGTCGGGAGCAGGTAATCCTGCACCACGGCGCGCGAGGTGACGTTGGGACTGAACCGCGCCGGTTCGCGGCGCGCCCATTCCGCCAGATCCTCGGCGGTGTAGCCTTCGGTCTCTTTGGTGGTTTTCGTCTGATAGCGGCCGCTGTCGTTTCGCGTTAACGCCTGGCGCGTGCCGTTCTCGTCGTGCAGGAACAGCGGGAATGAATTCTCGGATGGCGTTACCTGGGCGTGATATCCGGCCTCAGTTAATTCGCGGCTGCGGGCGACAATGGCTTGCGCGATCTCGCCAGCCCGCGCGGCCGCCTCGGCGTAGAGCGGCGCCGCCATCTGTTTTAGTTCAGCGTCCAGCGGATCGAGCAAAATCAAACCGCGGGTGGCCGTCAGACGCGCCATTAGTCTCGCGAACGCGTCCGAGAACTTTATCTGCGGCGTGTAAGATTGGTTCAGCAGCGCGCGCAACTCGTCAGAGAATTCGGTCTGCGGCAGCGATTGAATCAGCTCCTGGACCAGGTTGGCGATGGAGTCGTCGAGTTGAACCTGACCAACCGGGAGCCCGTCAAGATGAATGGCCGGGGGGACTGAGACTTTGCTTAACTGGCAATCGCGATCGATAAACTCTGCCGAGGCGACTTCCTCAAAATCGTGATCTTCAGTGGCGATCCAGAACACGGGCACTGCTTTGACACCGCGCAAGGTCAGGCATTCGGCAAGCTTCACCGCCGACAGCGCCTTGTAGATCGTGTACAAGGGCCCGCCGAGCAAACCCGCCTGTTGACCCGTAACGACCGCAATGCTATCCGGCTCGCGTAAGGTCGCGATATGTTCGAAGGTCTTTTCGCCGGCGCCCCAGGCGCGGTTCATTCGCCCCAGGGCGTCGCACAGCCGCTTTCGATCTGTCCGGTAATTCTGGAGCACATGATCGCGGCGCTGAGCCAAGTCGAAATGGTGCTCGACGGCTTCCGGATAGAAGCGCCGGAGCGCCGCCGGCTGGCGCAAATAATCGAGAAACAACGGGCTCTGTTGCGGAATTTCGGCGAAGGGGATGGCTTCCAGACGCAAGCCCGCCTGTTCAGGTGACGCATGGCAGGCAGTTTCAGCGGTGCTCAATTCTGACTTTGCTCCTGAGGGAGACATTCTACGCGGAGAGTATCAGAACCGCGAGTGGTAACGAGCGGATCGAGTACGCACCTTGAGTGACAGGCGATCATGACCCGGTTGCTACCGCTCCCGGCGCTGACACTGCTGCTTCACTCAATAGTTGCTCTATCTCGGCGCGCGCGACGTTGTCTGGCCTTACTAAAGGAGCCCGTACGTGCCCGCCGACGTAGCCAGCCATTTCCATCGCGGTTTTCAAACCGCCGATACCGTAGGTCTTGGTCACGGCCCGAGCCAGCGGCGTGAGCCGATGTTGCAACTCAGCGGCTCGATCAGAATTATTGCCGGCCTGAGCGCGAAAGATTTCGAGGCAAATAGCCGGCGCGCAGCAACCTACGGCCAGAATTCCGCCACGCGCGCCGGCGCGGAGCGCCTCGGCGAAAACAGTGCCGTTGCCAATCATCATCGCAAAGTTCTCATGGACCATCTGGACGGCCTGGTGAAACTTTTCGATATCATTCGAGCTGTCCTTCATGCCGATGATGTTCTCGTGTTCGCCAAGCCGCGCCGCAGTCTCAGGCTCAATCCTGATCCCGGTCAAATCGGGCATGCTGTAAAGCAGGACCGGGATCTTTGCGGCGTCAGCCACGGCGGTGTAGTAATCGATCAAAGCCGTCTGGGTGATGGCGGAACGGTAAAAACTCGGCGTGATTACCAAAGCGGCTTCCGCTCCGGCGGCGGCGGCGCGGCCGATTTCGTTAATCGTTCCGCGCGTGCTTTGTTGACCAGCCCCGACGATAAAGGTCATTGCATCAGGCACAGCGCCCCGGGCCGTCTCGATCACCTCCAGGTACTCACGTTCATCGAGATTAACGCGCTCGCCGGTTGAGCCGAGCAGGACATATCCGGTGAGACCCGCGCGATTCCATTTCTCGAGGTTCGAGTTGATTCCCTCGGTGTCGATACTCTCGTCGCCGGTAAACGGAGTCGTGATGGGTAGCAGCAAACCGCTAAGATTGATTTTCATAAGTTGTTTGTAGTCGGATTTGGGCCGAGTACAGGATTATAGCGGACTAGGGCGCGGAGAGATATGAGCGTACTGCCTTAATCGCGCCTGGACGTCGTAGCCCTGAAAGATCTCCCGCCAAGTCCGGTTGCCAGCGAGATCATCAAGCGCAGCAACCATGGCTTGCCGACAACAGACGTCAGCCCGGCAGTCAAACACAACCCGCACGCGAAAGCGATGATGAATATCACCGGCCAGGGCGTCCCTGCTCGGCCCAGTTGGTCATCAGCCAGGCGTTCGCTGACGACCCAAAATGTCACGTAGGACAGAGCGGCTCCCAGCAGAGTAAAGATTAACCCGGCCATTAGCGAGATGGCTCTTACGGCTCGCGCTGGAGCATAGCCAAAGCGTCCGCAGGCTGGGCACTCCACATGTTTTTCCCCGCGGTAACTACACCAGATGCACGCATGATCCGACAGGCGGTCGCTGAGTTCCTCGCGCCGCTGCGACCAGAGAGGCAATTCGAACATCCAAAGCGACGAAACTTTGGGCATCACATAATAAGGTGAAAAGGTGAGGCCGCTTCTGACCACCAGAGTTTGGGCCATGTAGTCATGCCAGGTCTGGCGCTGGTCGGAAAACGAAATCAAATAGCCGAGCATGAACTCCAAACTCGAGACGGCTTTGAGAAAATACCTTCCGGTCGCGCGCAGAAACGAAATACGCGCTCCATTGATATTCGTCACCTTGATTCCCAGCGCCGCTTTACCCGGCGTCGCCTGCCAGCGGCTGCTTTCCATCAAAGCGAAATAAGGATAAGCAATAAATAGTTTTACCCCGGCGAAAATTGCGAAGAAGCCAGGGAAATCATAGGTCATAAACATGGTCGCCGTTTCGGGCCTTTGCCAGTTAAATAAGCTCGTGTATCTCACCGGAAATCCCAAAGCACGATTGACCAGATAGAACAGGCCGCAGGGCGCCAGCACGAAGCCCAGGTCAATCAAACGTGCCAGCGCACGTCGAGTGAATGACGCATAAACCGAGCTTGCTCCTGTTCGATTCGGCATTTGGCTATCAATTTACCACCAGGTGTTAAGCCTATGACATGATCCCTCACGCGGGTAGTGTGCATTTTGCTGGGAACGCGGACGCCCCGTCCGCAATCCCCACAAGATTCACGAACCTATGCGGACGAGGGCGTCCGCGTTCCCGGCATTAAGGCGACCTTCGTCTCTAAACCGAGCCCACCCTCCGCGAAGGAACTCCGTTTTTGCAACCTGATGAGCTTTGTGGGACCGAAAGCCAAGGGCGTGGCGGAATTCGCCATGGCCGGCAAGCCGGTTTCGGCCGGGTCAACTGAAAGTGGATTTGCCGGCGATACGTACTTTCTGGCGCGGCGAGTTTCCCGCTATAATAGGCGCTCCTTGGTCATCAAACCCAGCATCGCGAATCGGATTTCTCATCAGCCAACAAATTTCGACTGAGGAATTGAGTTATGCCGTATCTGAAACCCGAACGTCCGGAAAAAGTCAGCGCACCTTCGTTGCGCGCGAGTAAAGAGCGAGGCGAGCGTCTGGTTTGTCTGACCGCCTACGACTATCCGACTGCGCGGATCGTCGATGAGGCCGGCATCGACATCATCCTGGTGGGGGACAGCCTCGGCAACGTGGTGCTGGGTTACGGCAACACGGTGCCGGTGACGCTCGACGAGATTCTGATTCACGTCAAAGCCGTGCGGCGCGGGGTGGAACGGGCGCTGCTGGTCGCCGATATGCCGTACGGAAGTTTTCACACCGGCCCGGACGACACCGTGCGGGCGGCGCTGCGGCTGGTCAAGGAAGGCCAGGCCGAGGCCGTGAAGCTGGAAGGCGGAATCAAGCGCGTTGAATTGGTGAGGCGGTTGGTTAACGAGGAAATCTCGGTGATGGGCCACATCGGATTGACGCCTCAGTCCATCAATCAACTGGGCGCCTACCGGGTGCAGGGCAAGACTGCCGGCGCGGCCCGGCGCTTACTGGATGATGCTTACGCGCTGGAAGATGCCGGGGTGTTTTCAATTGTGCTCGAGCTGGTGCCGCGCGAAATCGCCCAGATGATCACAGAGAGCGTTAAGGTGCCAACCATTGGAATCGGTGCGGGCTCGCATTGCGACATTCAGGTATTGGTGTTTCATGATTTGCTCGGTATGGCGTTCGGCAAGCTGCCGAGGTTTGTCCGCGAGTATGCAAACCTGCGCGAGACAATCACCGACGCCGTCACCCGCTGGGCCGAAGACGTGCGCAACGGCAGCTATCCTTCAGAGGCGGAGTCTTACGGCTTGCCTGCTGAAGCTGCGGAGGAATTAAGGATCAATACCGGGGAAGTCAGAAGTCAGAAGTCAGAAGTCAGAAAGCCTTGATCAGAAGCAGGCTCTGCGGCCGGTGTTTCGCCCTCAGCATTTCTCCTGTCTTCTGACTCCAGAATTCTGACTTCTGTTTTTGTATGGAAATAATCAACAGGCGCAAGCGCATGATGTCGGTCGCGCGCAGGTTGCGGCGCGAAGAGAACCGCACTATCGGGCTGGTGCCGACCATGGGCGCGCTGCACGAAGGACACCTGAGCCTGATTCACGAGGCGCGGGCTTTATGTGACGTGGTGGTGGTTTCGGTTTTCGTCAATCCGGCGCAGTTCGGACCTGCAGAGGACTTTGAAGCTTACCCGCGTGATTTGACGCGCGACGCCGCGCTGCTGGCCGAATACAATGTCGATTACGTTTTTGCGCCCACCCAGGAAGAAATTTATCCCGACGGCTTTTCGACTTACGTGATGGTTGAAAACCTCTCGAACAAATTGGAGGGGGCGGCGCGCCCCGGTCATTTTCGCGGGGTGACCACGGTCGTTTCCATTCTGCTGAACATCGTGCGGCCACATTTCGCCTTCTTCGGACAAAAGGACGCCCAGCAGTCGATCATCGTTAAGCAGATGGTGCGCGACCTCGCCCTGGATTCGGAAATTGTGGTACTGCCGACTGTGCGCGAAGAATCCGGTTTGGCCCTGTCGTCGCGAAATGAATATCTGGACCAGCAGGAGCGACGGGCGGCCGTGGTCCTGAATCGGGCTTTGCTTCAGGCGCATGCGGCCTATGATGCCGGCGATCGCAGCGCGTCCCGGCTGGTTGATTTGGTGCGCGGCACGATTGAAGCGGAACCGCTCGCGCGCATTGATTATGTCAGCCTCAACGACGCCGGGACCTTGGAAAAAATCGACAAGATCGACGAGCATCCGGCGCTGTTGTCAGTGGCGGTGTTCATCGGCAAGACCCGCCTGATTGATAACATCGTGCTGGGGCAAACGCAGAAGAGCGCCGCCACCGCCCTCGCATAATTCAGTTCATGAATCAGAAAGCGCACATATCATTCACCCTCAACGGCGAGCCGGCCGAAGTTGCTTTTGCTCCGCACAAGACGCTGCTGGAAGTGCTGCGCGAGGATCTCGGGCTGACGGGGACCAAACATGGATGCGAGTTGGGTGAATGCGGCACCTGCACCGTGCTGGTTGACGGCCGCTCGATTCTTTCGTGCCTGATGCTGGGTCTCGATGCGGAAGGGCGGGAGGTCACGACGATCGAAGGAATGGCTGCGGGCAGCGAGCTTCACCCATTGCAGCATACCTTCGCCGATCTCGGCGCCGCGCAGTGCGGCTATTGTTCGCCGGGATTTTTGTTGGCCGCCAAAGAGCTGATCGAGAAGTCGCCCAATCCATCGCGTGATGAAATCAAGGAAGCCCTCTCGGGTAATCTTTGCCGCTGCACGGGGTACATAAAGATTTACGAGGCAGTGGAATTAGCGGCGGCCAGGATGCGTGGCGAGGCAGCCGAGCCCATGAGTGAGAGCATCTACGGTTTGTAAGAAGAAAAATGAAACTCATTCTGGCCTCCTTGCTCTGTTTTAGCTGGTTATTGTCAATCGGGTTGACTCAACCGAATCCTCAGACGCCGGCAAAAGTTGAGGGCCCCAGGGTTTTGGCCTTTGAGGCTCCCACGTATCCGAAGATTGCCGCGGCAGCACATGCATCGGGAAAAGTGATATTCGAAGTTGAGATCGATTCAAAGGGTGATGTGGTTGCTTCTGAGAGAATCAGTGGACACCCTTTGTTGGTTAACGCGACGAGAGAGGCTGTTGTTGCGTGGAAGTTTGAGGCCGCGACAAAGGCTGAACCTAATCGGAAGATCCAGTTAGAGTTTGATTTTGATGTCGATGCTCCTCGTTGCCGTCCGTTCACGGTGATTACACCATATCGCTTGCGGATCGCGCCCAGTCGTCCTGCGGAAACCATAAGCTATGTTCGCGACGCCGATGATTACTGTGAAAAGCATCGTGAGCGAATGAGTAAGGACAGGCTCAAAATCATCTACGGGCTTACTACCACTTCTAACGAATTCCTTCAGGCGGCACAGAAGCACTTTCCAAATGCAAATTCCAGCGTGTCGGGGGGATGTGATCGAAGGCGATACTTGCGACGGCACGTTTGTGCAGACGAGTCCGAAGTACGCCGAAGTTCTTTATTGTGCGAAATGTCGGAAGGCGGAGGCGGAGTGGCTTAAGCAGCACCGCGCTAAGACTTCAACCAATAGATGTCTGACAAAGGAAACAAGATTGAACTCAATGTAGTCGGTAAACCTTTTCGTAAGGTCGATGCGCGGGCAAAGTGTATCGGTCAGACGAAGTTTGCCGACGACATCTTTTTGCCGCGCATGCTCGCCTGCAAGATTCTGCGGAGCCATGAGCCTCATGCGCTGATTAAACATATCGACTTGGCGAAGGCATTGGCGCTGCCGGGCGTGGCTGCGATTATTACCGGCAAAGATCTGCCCATTCCTTACGGCATTCTGCCCGTCAGCCAGGACGAACACGCGCTCTGTATCGACAAGGTGCGGTTCGTCGGCGATCCGGTGGCGGCGGTGGCCGCAATCGATGAAGACGTCGCTTTCGAGGCGATGAACCTGATCGAAGTCGAGTACGAGCCGCTGCAAACAATCACTTCCATTGAGGAAGCGGTGATAATTGACGAGCCGCGGATTCACGATTATGGCGACGGCGCGAACGTTCACAAGAAGGTCTCGCTTGAATTCGGCAATATGGATGAGGGTTTTGCGGAAGCTGAGCTGGTTCGCGAAGATACTTTCTTCTACGAGGGCAACACCCATTTGCCCATGGAGCAACATGCGGCGGTTGCGCATTTCGATTCAGACGAAAAACTGACGCTGTGGAGTTCGACCCAGACGCCGCATTACGTTCACCGGGCCCTGGCTAAAGTGCTGGGTCTGGCGGCGAGTCACATTCGAGTGATTGCCACGCCGAACGGCGGCGGCTTTGGCGGCAAGAGCGATCCTTTTAATCACGAAGTGATTGTCTCAAAACTTTCGATGATCACCGGCCGGCCAGTGAAATGCACGCTGACCCGCGAAGAGGTTTTCTATTGTCATCGCGGCCGCCATCCGGTGTTGATGCAGGTTAAGACCGGGGTGAAAAAAGATGGCGCCATCACCGCCATGCACTTCAAATCGTTTCTCGATGGCGGCGCCTATGGAAGTTACGGAGTCGCCAGCACCTTCTACACGGGCGCGCTGCAGACGGTCACTTACGAGGTGCCGCGCTACAAATTCCAGGGCGCCCGGGTTTTCACCAACAAGCCGCCCTGCGGGCCAAAGCGAGGCCACGGCACGCCGCAGCCGCGATATGCGCTGGAAGTACACCTCGACAAAATTGCCGAGCAGCTGAATCTTGATCCGGCTGAGATGCGACGCGCGCATCTGGTGAAACCGAATTCAGTGACCGCGAATTATCTGCGCATCGGGAGCATGGGGTTGGGTGCGTGCCTCGATAAAGTCGTCGAAGGCTCGCGATGGAAAGACAAGTTTGGATGGCGAAAAGGGTCGGTACCCGAAGCCTCAGCGGCGGGATCGATTCACCGGCGTAGCGCACCTGATTCCGACGCTAACAATCCGGGTACTGACGCATTGCCCGGGCTGCCTTACGGCAAAGGTATCGGCATCGCCTGCTCATCTTATATATGCGGCGCCGGACTTCCCATCTACTGGAACAACATGCCGCAGTCGGGCGTCCAGCTTCGCCTGGATCGGCAGGGCGGCGTCTGTGTGATGTGCGGATCGACTGATATTGGTCAGGGATCGGACTCAATCCTGGCCTACATCGTCGCGGAAGTTTTGGGTATCGATCCGTTCGACATTCGCGTGGTGACTGCCGACACGGATTTGACGCCGGTCGATCTCGGCAGTTATTCGAGCCGCGTCACGCTCATGACCGGGAATGCCGCGATACAGGCTGCTGAGCGGGCGCGGGAACTCTTAACGATTGCCGTCGCCGAAAAATTGAATCTCCCGATTGAGAATATCTCGTTTGCCGAACGGCGCGCCTTTGACGTTGAGAATCCGGAAGTTGGGGTGTCGTTTGCCGAGGCCGTGGTGCTGGCCGAATCAAAATTTGGCACCATCGGAACCGTAGGCTCGTACAGCCCGCCTCGTTCACCCGGTAAGTATAAAGGAGCCGGCGTGGGGCCGTCACCGGCGTACAGTTACTCAGCTGCGGTTGCCGAGGTCGACGTTGATCCGGATACCGGCATCGTGACGGTCGAACGCATCTGGATTGCGCACGACATCGGCAAATCCATCAATCCGGTGCTGGTGATGGGCCAGGTTGAAGGCAGTGTCTACATGGGTCTGGGTGAAATCCTGATGGAAGAGATGTCCTACCGGGCCAATCGCAATGTAGTACACAAAATCCCGTCAATGCTTGAATATAAAAGTCCGACTACGATGGAGATGTGCGATGTCAAGACATTTCTGATCGAAGACCCGGATCCGAATGGGCCGTTCGGCGCGAAGGAAGTGGGGCAGGGGCCGTTGCTGCCAGTGCCGCCGGCGGTCGCCAATGCGGTTTACCATGCCGTGGGAGTTCGCATCGACGAAGTTCCGATTACGCCTGAGAAAGTTTTGAAGGCGCTGCGCGAGAAAATGAGAGGCCGTGAAGCGCGCCTGGGCCCAGAGGCCGTTCCTCATATCGAATGGCCTGAGCCGCTGCGCGTCATGACTCCCGCCGAGGGCGGCGATGGTCGCGAAATGCCGCGTGTGGCGGTACATTCTTAATTGTATGAAACGATATTTGCCTTTCCTGATTATTCTGATTGTGTTGATTGCCGGGTTAGGTGTCGCCGCTACCTTGTGGAAGCGAAGCACTCCGGCGACGAATTCAAACGCTCCATTTGCGGGCAACGCGCCGCCGAATGGTCCAAACGCGCCGACGCCAATTGCGGGCGATAACGGGGCCGGGTTGACCAAGCCGGCGCCGAAACCCGGCGTCTTCGTAGTCGTTGAAGAGTATGGCGATTATCAGTGCCCGCCGTGTGGCCAGCTTTATCCTGAGTTGAAGCAGATCGAGAAGGAATATGGCAGTCAGGTGCAGATTGTCTTCCACCACTTCCCTTTGATGAAGATCCATAAGAATGCCTTGCTGGCGGCGCATGCAGCCGAAGGCGCGCGCAATCAAAATAAGTTTTGGGAGATGCACGATCTGCTCTATCGAAATCAGAAGGAATGGTCCGAGCAATCCGATCCGCGGCCGATTTTCGAAAATTATGCAAAGCAGTTGAGTCTCAACCTGGACGCCTTTGACCGCGACCTGGTGAGCAATGTGATCGACCAGAAGATTAGCGCTGACATTCAGCGCGGAACCTCGCAGGGCGTTACCGGGACCCCTACCGTGTTCCTCGATTCCCGCCTCTTGAAGTACGAGTCAACGAACCTCGATGGGCTGCGGCGGGGGATAAATTTGCTCCTCGAGCGAAAGCCTGGCTCGTAATCGAACACAGTAACTTGTTAGCTGCCGCCAATTAACTTTCCTGAGCTCAAGTTGTTGTTGACATGTCGTACGCAGGGCCGTATAGTTGCGTACCCGTAAGGTCGTTATTGGTGCCAGCTCCGGCGTCACCCCCCGCATCAAACGACGGATGCCGATGTTCAAGCTAAAGCGCCTCGAAATAACGGGCTTCAAGTCCTTTGCCGACCACACTGACCTCATCTTCACTGGTGACGGAATAACCAGCATTGTCGGGCCCAACGGTTGCGGCAAGAGCAACGTGGCCGATGCGATCGCCTGGGTCCTGGGCGAGCAGCGCGTGAAGCATCTGCGCGGCGGCGAGATGAAGGACGTGATCTTTCAAGGATCGCGGAATCGTTCGCCGGGCGGCATGGCCGAGGTCGTGCTTCACATGGTGCGCGACGAAGTGATTGAGAGCGAACCCGACATCGAAGATATCGATTCCACGCTGGAGCAGATCGATGAGCAGGCCGCGACCTTTGAAACGATTGGGGCAGAACCCGAGGCGGCGGTGGCGGGGCCAGGCGAGACGAGTGAGGCCATCGAAGGAATAGAGCCGGTTGAACCTGCGGCGACCGTCGAAGCGGATGGGTCATCTGGCGCGGTTGTCACCGCTCCCGGTGCTGACACTGCGCCGCCGAAATCCAAGCCAGCTCATCGTCATTGGCGGCAACGGCGCAGCATTGCGCTCGACTTTGCTCCCGGAGAAGCCGTTTCAGTCACGCGCCGTCTCTATCGATCCGGTGAAAGTGAGTATCTCCTAAATGACCGGCCCTGCCGGCTGCGCGACATCCAGGATCTTTTCTCGGGCACCGGTCTGGCCGGCGGGCATTACGCCATCATCGAGCAGGGACGCATTGGACAGATCCTGTCGGCGAAGCCGATGGACCGGCGCACGATCATTGAAGAGGCGGCCGGCATCACCAAGTTCCGCGTGCGGCAGCGGGCGGCCGAAACGCGGCTCGAAGCGGCTCGCACAAATCTCTCTCGCGTCTCGGACATCATTTCGGAAATTGAGCGGCAGGTGAACAGCCTGCGACGGCAGGCCGCCAAGGCGCGCCGTTATCGCATTCTGCGCGAAGAGTTGCGCGAAATGCTGCGCCACGTTTACGTCGCGGAAGATAGAAGTCTGGCGGCGCTGCTCGATGAGAGCGAGACGCAGCTGGCCCAGGCGGCCGAAGAGGAACAGCGCCTGGTTGCGGAATTAGCTGCCCGTGAAGAAAGCAGTCGGGCGGCCACCCAAAACGCCCGGGCTCGTGAAGACGAACTGGCGCAGGTGCGGGCGGCCGTGGCCGATGCAGCGTTACAGCGCGATCGGCGTTTGCGTGAGCGGGTCTATCAACAGGAACAGATTGAGAATCTGCGTCAACGACGAATCGAGATTGAGCGCGAACTCGAGGCTTTGAATGCCCGCATCATCGTGGTCGATGCTGAACTCGAGCGCTTGCGGGCGCTGGATGCGCAGCTTACCGCCGAGAATGAGCAGACAGTCTCAGTGCTCCGGCAGGCCGAGGATGCGCACGCGCTGAAACTGGCGTCGATTGCTGACGGCGAAAACGACATCGAAGCCGCTCGCGCCGATCTGCTGAAACATACCGCTGCTTCCGAACGTCTGCGGGAACTGGGGCGGCAGCTGGAAAACAGTCTGCAAAAACTGGCGCAGCAAGCTGACGGTTTGGCGCGTGAAGGTGAGCGTGCGGCCGCCGCGCACGCCGAACGCAGCGCCGAAGCCGCCAAGCTCGATCAACAGATCGCCACGGCGCGAGAAAAACTGACGCGTCTGACGGCCGAACGCGAAGCTGCGGTGACGGCGGTGGTTGAAGGGCACGAGCGGGTTTCGGATACCGATGCCGAGATGACGCGGATTCGCGACGATCATTCGCGCGCACTGCATCGGCTGGAAAGTTTCAGAGAGCTCGATGACCGCCATGCGCATTATTCGCTCGCGGTCCAGGAAGCTTTCTCGGCCAACGAGCGCGAAGACTTTCATCTGATTGGGACGCTGGCCGACAACATTCAGGTTGAAGAGCGTTGGGAGCGGGCCGTCGAAGGCGTCTTTGGCTCGGCTCTGCAATCAATCCTGGTGGCCACCCCGAACGATGCGATTCGCGCGGCCGCGTGGCTCAAGCATAACCATGCCGGCCGGGCCAATTTCCTGGTGACCGGATTGCACGGCGGCAGCGACGAAGTTGAGGTGCTCACTTCCACCTTTCTCGGGGCCACCTTCGAAGCGCGGCGCGAGTTCGCGCCCGTGGGCATTAACGGTCCGCGTCTCGCCGATATCATTACCGCACCGCGCGAGCTGTTAGCGCTGCTTGAGCGGACTATGCCGGAGCGGATGAACGCGCGCATCGTCGACAATCTGGATGATGCGACTGCGCTGTCGCTGGCCACCGGCGATATGTTCGTGACAACCGACGGCGATTGGGTGGCCGGCGGGCAGTTCGTCAATGCCGGCAATGGCCGCTCGCTCGAGGAAGGCTCCGGCCTGCTGACCTTCAAGCGCGAACTGCGCGAACTCGAATCACGAGTTGCCGATCTGGCGGCGGCGCTGGCCGTGGCGGAAGTTTCGGTGGCGGATGCTCGTTTACGGATGGCCGGCCTGGAAGAGGCAGTCGTGTTGCTGAACGCGTCGATGGCCCGTGAAGAGCGCGAGGTCATGGCGCTCGAGATGACCGCGGAAACTCTGCGTCACGACGTCGAACGCGCCGAGCGTCATATGCGGGTCGTCACCGACGACACCAACCGGCTGTCGCAGGAGCGTACCGCGATTGCCGAAAGCCTGGCAAAGACTTTGAGTGAGGCCGACGTGGCCGAGCAAATGCGCGACGAGGCCCTGGCGAGAATCGAGCAAACGGCGACGGCCCTGGCTAACCTGCGGCGCGATGCCGAGGCGGAAAGCGAATTGCTCAACCGGCAAAGAGCAGAGGCGGCCGCGGCCGCGGAACGCCGTCGCTCAACCAGCGCGGATTTGCGCCGGTTGGAGACGGAGCGGGAAGACGTTGCCGGCAAGCTCGCGCGACATCAGCTGGAATTGACGGAAACCGCGGGCAAGATCGATGAACTGGCGCAGTCGATTGCAGAAATTGATCGTTTGGCGGCCACCGTCGAAGAAGAGAAAACCAGGGAAGACGAGCTGATTGCCACCATCACCAAGCGTCTGGAAGAAGCGCGAACCCAGGCAGACTTGCTGGCCAACGAACTGGCTGAGTTGAATCGGGCAGCCGCGGCTTCACGCGACGCTCGGGCGGCGGTTGAGGTGCATCGTGCCGAAGCCATGGCCCGCCTTAATTTTGTGCGCGAAGCCTGCACCAGCGAGCTAAACCAGAATCTCGAAGATCTATCGCGCGAAGTGACGCTGGCCGACGAGTTCGATCTGGAGACCGAGCGCACGCGTCTCGAAGACCTGCGCAATCGGCTGGAGAATTTCGGGGCCGTCAACATGATGGCGCTGGAAGAACTGGCGGAGGCCGATGAGCGTTTCGTGTTCCTGACGACCCAACGCGAAGATATCACCAAGGGCATTGCGGCCACCGAAGAAGCGTTGCGCGAGATTAAGAAGCGTTCGCGTGAGCGTTTCCGCGATGCGTTTGAAAAGATCAATCGCAACTTCAGCGAATTGTTCCTCGAATTGTTTGGCGGTGGCCGCGGCGAAATGAGCTTGATTGATGCCGATGATGAGCTTGAATCCGGCATCGACATTATCGCGCAGCCTCCCGGCAAACGTCTGCAGAACGTCCTGCTGCTGTCGGGCGGCGAGAAAGCCATGGCCGCGCTGGCGCTGGTCCTGGGAATCTTCCACTATCGCCCGTCGCCCTTCTGTCTGCTCGATGAAGTCGACGCCCCGCTCGATGAAGCCAACATCGGCAGGTTCACCAGCAAGGTGGTCTCGATGTCGGCGAATACCCAGTTCATCGTCATTACTCACAACAAACGGACGATGGAGACGGCTCGTGCGCTGTACGGCGTGACCATGGAAGAAGCCGGCGTATCGAAGCTCGTCTCAGTTAAATTCGAATAAATTTCCTGTCAGAACCCGGCGGCTAGCGCCGGGGCCCAGCGCTCGCGGCAAGTCGATTGGCCCCGTAGCTGCCGCTCCGGGTGCTAACCCCATCCAACTTGCATTCTCTTTATCGCATCTACAAAATACTTCGACTTGCCATATGAAAATTGTTCGCAAATCTCCGGTGCGCCTGATATTCATCTTTGTTTTGTGTTTTGCCGTGTACGGGCAGGAGAAGCGCAACGATCGCCCGCAAACGCAACCGACGCCGGCGCCGCGAGTGTCGCCGGACACCCAGCCGGCGGCCAGTGACGTGGTCCATTACACTTTCGAATTCAATCAACCAAATTTCGTGGTCAGCCACATCGTGCTGCAACATGACTCGAGTGGCCGCGGCACGGTCACCTTCATTCAGCGCACTGAGACGCCGATCGAAGAACCCATTCAATTATCCCCAGCCGCGATGGGCCGCATTGTCGGCTTGTGGAGAGATTTACACTTCCTCGACTCAGACGAGAACTATCAGTCAGCGAAAAACTTCGCCCATCTAGGCGTCTACAAGGTCGGCATGGATGACGGGAAACGGAAGCGCACGGCCGAATATAACTGGAGCGACAACAAGACCGCCTGGGCGTTGGTCAATGAGTACAGGCGCGCTGCGGACCAGACAATTTGGGTTTTTGATATGAAGCTGGCGCGCGATATGCAGCCGCTGAATGCCCCGTCGCTGTTGAATGAATTGGAATCGCGGCTGACGCGTAACGACCTTTCCGACCCGCAACAACTCGTGCCGTTCCTGACTGAACTGAAGACGGATGAGCACATTCCGCTGATTGCCCGCAATCAGGCCGATCGTATCCTGAAGAAAATCGGCAAGTAATTCCTACCGCGCGACTGCCAGGCAAAAATCAATCAAACGGTTCTCAGCCCAAAACCGATCTTCGACCTGGGTCTGAGCGCCGGCCGAAATAAACGCCACGTGACCACCGCGCTCCGGAGCGAGCAGCAGCACGTTCGGATTTGCGGTGACTGAAGCGTCCTGCAAGGGCCCGAAGGGAACGAACGGGTCGTCCTGCGCGTGAATGATAAGCGTGGGAAAATGAATGTCTTTTATCAGCGGCAAGGAACTGGCCTTCGCGTAGTAGTCATCAACCCCGGCAAAGCCAAACGCGGGCGCGACATATTTATCGTCGAAGTCCCGGATTGTTTTTATTTTGCGCAGACCGTTTACCCGGTAAAGCTGTGGGAACAGGTTTTGTTTTTTCTCCAGGCGCCGTTTCAGATAGTGAAGGAAACGCCGGTGATAAATCCAATTCCGCCCGGCCAGCAACCGCGCACTGCTCGCGCTCAGATCCACTGAAGGCGAAATGGCCGTCACCCCGATGACTTCCTGCGGAGGACTATCCCCATATTCCCCGGCCAGCTTGAGGACTTTGTTTCCGCCCAACGAAAATCCGGCAATGACGATCCGGCGCAGTCCGTGTTGATTGATCAGCTGGGCAATTACGGCGCGCGCATCGCCGGACAGGCCGGCGTGATAGAGCGTTGGCGCCAACTGATCAGTCCCACCGCAGGTTCTGACATTCATTCGCACCACGTTGAAACCAGCACCGAATGCCTTGGCGGCGGTGCTCAACATGTAGGCTGACGATGACGAACCTTCCATTCCGTGCCACATCACCAGGGTGGGACAATCGCGCCGCCGGGCATGCCAGCGACAACGTCCCAGCAGTTGTGTCTGCGGATCTATGTCGAAGATGGACTCTTCATCACCGGTTAAGTCGCGGGCCCGAAAACGACCCGGCCAGAAGAAGGCGCCTATTGTTTGCAGATCAGCGTGCGCCAGCAATCGTGGCGGAACGAATGGTTTGGTCTCAAATTCAGCCCGCAGCCGGGTGAGCAACGTGCTGGCAAAATTCTCCGTCGGCGACATAGCGGAAGCCTGGTGCGGCAGTCGTTTTAGCCGGGTCTCTATTTAAAGGCGATCACAATGTCAACCGTCTTGTTTAGCTGGTCCGGACGCTCCTCGACTTCGACGTTGTAACGCGTGCTGAGGCGCGAGCGTTGGGTCAACACGCGGACAAACTCGCGCAATGGGCCCTGCCGAAATTGTTCGAGGTAAGCTTCGTCAAAAACCGCGTTGCTGCCCAGCGTCCACTTGGACTTCAGATCCTCGGTGTCGGCTGTCGTCAGGCCGCTGACGATTAACTTGCCCATAAAAAATCGCGGCCCTTCGTTAATCTTAAAATGGTAGGTGACCAGCATTGCCGATTCGTCGAACTCCGGGGTTTGTTCGATCGTGGTCGACATAAAACCGCGACTGCGATAAGCCTTGGCCACGTTCTTCAGACCCTTGTCAATCTTTCCCCCATCAGCAAGATCACCGGGGTTCATGTCGAGAGCGATGGCCAAATCTTCCACCGTCAGTTTGTCGTTACCGTCCCAAATCGATTTGGCCCAGCGATAGCTCTGACCTTCGGTGACCGGAATCGTGACGTTAACGCCGCCGGCACACTGGGCGCCGGTTTCCAGGGTTGCTGAGGGCGGCTGAAACTCTGCCCGCAGGTGGCCAATATGACGGTAGAGCGGAAGCAACTTGATCGGAGCAAAAGTCGCAATGTCCTTCTTAGAGTAGTCAGCTTTAAAAACTTCCTGCGACGCTTTTACCAATTCGGCTTCGGGAACGGCCGAGGCGCCGGGGAAATGAAGCGAGCAAACCGGAATCCGCGCGCCTTTCACGGTGAACAGTAATTCCTGCTTGTCCTTCGAAACGTAGGGCATATATTCCACTTGTCCGGCGATGTGCTTCTCTGTCAGCAAACGCTGCAACGCGGCGGAGATTTTATCCGGGGTCTCGCCGGCGGCGGGAGCGGTGCCATTGAAATAAGGCACGTCTCGCCTGACTGCCGCCACAATTTCGTCGTCGCTGAACCAGACGAAATTTTCAAAGGTGACGGGCAAGCTCACCGCGGATTCTTCCACCTGGAAGGTCACTACTGCCTGATTGCCGGCGTTATGAACGCGGTAACTCAGTTTGCGGAAGAGGCCTGATTTCAATAATTCGTTGGCCGCCGCATCCAGGGCATTGGCATCGACCATCTGTCCAATTTTCAGGCCGCTCATCTCAGTGACTTGCTCTCTGGTCAGGCGCTTGAGGCCGATAAACTCAAGCCGTCCGAGTGGCTGTTTTTGCTGCGCAGATGAAAGCCCCGCTAATAGCAGCAGCGTGAGCAGCGCTCCAAGTAATGTTCGGCTGTGCGATAGATTGTTGAGTCGCTGGTTTTTCATAGCATGAACGTGAGTAAGCTATGATGAATTCTATCTTGAACTAGTTTGACGATGAAAGTTAAGGATAAAGCCGAAGCGCATTTTTCGGATAGTACCTGGCAGCAAGCGGCGCTATCTGCCTGGCGGCAGTTGGGTGCGCCGGCAGTTGGCGGGCCCGAGTTGGAGGCGATTCAAAAAGAGATTGCCAATTGGGCCGGACCCAATCAAGCGCCGAGTCCGGCAAAGGTGGCGCGCGAACTGGCGAGGGAAGGGGCTGAACTCCGCCATCCTGAAGTAATCGAGTTCGACGCCCGATGGCGCGAGTCTCAGCTGGAAAATTATCAGCAGCAGTTCACCGCCTTAGGCCCGTTGCTCCAGCGAGAGACACCGGCATTAGACGAAGCGGAGCAGGCGATCGTCGAGCTCGAGAAATTGCGAATGCAATTCATGCCGGATAAGTCTGCGCTGAACGATCTTAGAGATGTGGCCATCGAGGCGCGGCTATTTGCCGTGGCGCAGGCGGCTGACTTCGATTCTCCGCTGCCAGTTCGCGAAACCCAGGCAGAGATTGCCGAGTGGTTGCGCGTCTGGCTCGAAACTCCGGGCTTGTTTACCCAGTGGCTCGAACTCCGCAAAGTATCGCGGCCTTTCGCCGACAAATTTGGCGCTGCTAATACGAGGTGATGGTTGGTTGGGCAGTAAACGGGTGCGCCGTTTCGAACGCCTGGGCAGCGTGGAAAAGCGTGGACTCGCTCCAATATGGACCAAGCAGTTGCATCCCGATCGGCAGTTTGTCTGACGAGAGCCCGCAGGGAAGGCTAATCCCCGGAACCCCGGCCAAATTGGCGGTGACCGTGTAGACGTCGTTGAGATACATGGCCAACGGGTCGTCTACTTTATCGCCGAACTTGAAGGCCGGCGTCGGCGCGGTTGGGGTGAGCAGCACGTCGCAGCGCTGAAAGGCATTTGCGAAATCCTGCCGCAGCAGCGCCCTGACCTTTTGCGCTTTCAGGTAATAGGCGTCGTAATAGCCGGCCGACAAAACGTAAGTACCGAGCATGATGCGGCGCTTTACTTCTGCGCCAAAACCTTCCTCGCGGGTTCGCTTGTACATGTCGCGCAAAGCGGGCGCGTCTTCGGCGCGAAATCCGTAGCGGACTCCGTCGTACCGCGCCAGGTTCGAAGAAGCCTCGGCCGTGGCGATAATGTAATAGACCGCGATGGCGTACTTCGCATGCGGCAGATCGACATCGACAATGTCTGCGCCCAGTTGCCGGTACGTGTCGATCGCCTCCTCGATTGATTGGCGCACTTCGCTGTCCAGCCCTTCGCCGAGCAGCGCCCGGGAAACCCCGATCCGGAACCCCGGTTCGAGTTGGCGTTCGCTAGCTTCCACATAATCGGGTACTGGAACATCAGCCGTAGTCGAGTCATGCGCATCGCGCCCCGCAATCACGCCCAACACAGCCGCCGCGTCTTTTGTCCGGCCGGCAAAGACTCCGATTTGATCCAGCGATGAGCCGAACGCCACCAAACCATAGCGGGAGACGCGGCCATAGGTCGGCTTAAGCCCAACCACGCCGCAGAGAGCCGCCGGTTGCCGCACCGAGCCGCCGGTGTCAGAACCTAACGCGACCGGCACTATTCCGGCGGCGACGGACGCGGCTGAACCTCCCGATGAGCCGCCCGGAACACGCGACAAGTCCCAGGGATTTTTTACCGGGCCAAAGGCAGAGTTCTCGTTTGAAGAACCCATCGCGAATTCATCGCAGTTGGTCTTGCCGATTACCACGGCGCCGGCATCGAGCAAGCGACCGATGGCAGTGGCGTTGTAAGGAGGTTTATAAGGACCGAGGATCCGCGACCCGCAGGACGTCTGCAGTCCTTTGACGCAGATATTGTCTTTGATGGCGATCGGCACTCCACCTAGGGCCAGCCGGTCTTTGGCCGGATCGCTATCGATTTCCGCGGCTCGCTGTAAAGCGCCCTGGCGATCGATTTGCAGAAAAGCATTCAGCGACTCGTTCAGCTTTTCAGCTGCGTCGACTGCGGAGGCAGTAATGGAGCGGGCAGAAGTCTGCCCTTCCATGATGTTCGTTCGAATTCTAGTGACGTCAAGTTTCATAAACGCTGGTTTTAAACTCAGGCAAGGGGAGCCGGCAAACTCCGCAGACAGTTAGGGCCAGGCGCGCGTGCTAGCCCAGCACTTTCGGCACGCGGAAGTGACCGGAGGCGGCGTCTGGCGCCTGGTCGAGCGCCACCTGCGGCCCGAGCGACGGTTGTAATTCGTCAGCCCGGTCTGAGCGTTTGGCTTCGCCTTCGGGCGTCAATCCGCCCAGGGCCGGCTCAACCGCGCTGGTGTCGATCTCGTTCAGTTGCTCGACATAGGTGACAATCTCTGAAATCTGTGGCGCGAACATCCGGCGCTCTTCTTCGCTGATCTCGAGGTGCGCGAGCTGGGCAATCTTTTCGATGTCTGCTTCAGTAATGGGCATGATTAAATTAGCGAGTGTTCGCCTCGCGACGCGCAATTAGATTGTTGGCGGCCCGCAGAAACCGGGCGCGCAACTCTTCGTCGGCAATAGCTCCGGCCGCGAACAGGAGTTCAGTTGGCGGCGCGCTCGGCTTGGTTTGGGCCGGCGGCTCAATTCGGGCGGAATCGACCGGCGGCAAATCAGCAGGCGATATCCGAAACGTAATGTTGTCGACGCGCGTACCGCCGAGCAGGTTGTTGATCCGGAACAGCAACTCGCCGGCCATCGACTCGAGTTGTTTTCGCCACAGCGTGTCGGCCACCGACACGGTCAACGTCTTCCCGACCAGGCTTACGGGAACTGCATTGTGGCGCAATCCTTCGCCGGCCGCCCGCGACCAGGCCAGCTTGGCGGCGAGTTCGGGATTTGCGCGCACGAGCCTGGGCAGTAATTTGGATAAGTCGATCATACGTCGATAAAAAATTTCGGAGAGGCTCTGATTGACTTCAACCGGGAAACTCTCACAATAAGTCGAACTTCGAGAGTGTAATGGAAGACTGCCGCGTGAACCAAACCACTCGCGTTGATGACCGGGTCAGGGAAGCGACAGCGTCAGTAATGATTGAACTGCCAAGAATCGTTCTGGCTTCTGCCAGTCCGCGCCGGGCGGAAATCCTGCGCACCGTCGGTTGGCCCTTTGAGGTCCTGGCGGTCGATATCGACGAGACCCGGGACGCGTCAGAATCCGCCAGCGCTTACGTAGAGCGACTCGCGCGCGAAAAGGCCGAGGCCGCAGCCGCGCACCGGCCCCAGTCAATGATTCTGGGCGCAGACACGACGGTCACAATCGATGACCATATCCTGGAAAAACCGTTTGATAGAACTGACGCCGTTCGCATGCTCGAGGTCCTGAAGAATCGCTGGCACAAGGTCTTGACGGGCATCGCCGTGATTAATCAAACAGACTCGCGAACCATCGTTGCCCGCCAGGAGACTGAGGTGAAATTCGCCGCCCTGAGCGAAGACGACATCGATTGGTATGTGCAAACGGGTGAACCGATGGACAAGGCGGGCGGCTACGCGATTCAGGGTTTGGGAGCGCGCTTCATTGAAGAAATCAGGGGAGATTACTTTAACGTAGTGGGACTACCAATCCGGCTCGTGTACGAGACCGTCCTCAAGAGTTTGACGTAGAACGAAACCGTTGACTCACCAGCCTGGAAAGTCATCCCTGCAGCACTTTATCCAGCCGGTCAGATAACTGCTTGGCCAGATCCGTAGTTGGATCTATGCCGCTGACGTTTGCCGCAATCTGGCCTTGCTTGTTGAGAATGATTGTAGCCGGAACCTGATCGACTCCAAGCCGCTTCGAGGTGGCGCCATCGGGATCGCGCAACACGGTAATCTTGTACCGGCGACCCAGTTCGCGCAGTTGCTCATCGGCCGCAAAATTTTTCGATTTTGCCGATTCAGAGTCGGTGCTCACCCAATAAACGATCACGCCCCGAGCGGCGTATTGGTCTGCGAGTTTCTTCAGACCTTCCATTTGCGTGCGCGTGAGGGGCAGCCACGATGCCCCAAAAGCCAGCACCACGACTTCACCGCGCAGGCTTTCGGCAGTTACGGCCGGACCGTCTAACGCGCGCAGAGAGAAATCCGGGTTTTGAATTGTCCTGGCACGTGCCGCAGGAAACCCAATTAGCCCCAGCAGGGCGACTGTGATTAAGACTCGAGAAATGGCGACCATTAGAACTCCTTTGCAGCAGCCTTCCGCAGAACGGCGGCGCAGCTTAGATGCACAAAGTGACCGGCGCGTATTGCTACCAGAAACTCGCAAAAATCTCAGAAAAATTGCTAAGACTGACGCGGCGGCGACCCGAAGGCCTCCTGATGCAGGGCCAGGTAATCTTCCCACGTGTCCATGTCCCGCGCAACGAAGGGCGAGTTCACCGGCAGGCGAGAGGTTTCGCCCCGGTGGAGACTAAAGAAACCGCGCAGTCCTGATGTTCGATCCAGCTGCCGGAGTTCCTCAAAATATTTCCTGCTAACCAACACCGGGTGCCCGCCGCGTCCTTCATATTCGGGTTGCACCAGAGCCGCGCCACCTTCCCATGCCTTGACGATTGACTTGATCGTTTGGGCCGGGACCGCGGGATGATCTGCGGGAGTAATGAGCACCGCTTCGGATCCGTCGCTAACCTGGCACATACCCAGCGCGATTGAGCTGGCCATCGGGCTGTCAGGGTTGTGATTGATCGCAAACGAGACATCAGTCGATGCCAGTTGCTCCTGAATCTCGTCACCGCGATGACCCACGACGATGATGATCTGATTGGCCCCGGCGGCGCGTAGATTCGCGATCGAGCTCTCAATGACAGTTTGATTGCCAAAGGGCAGGAGCGGCTTGAACGCGCCCATCCGGCGCGAACGGCCGGCGGCAAGCACCATAGCGGCCACACGGCTCATGGTTGAAGGTCCTGGCGAGCTGACGATTCCCAGAGCTTCACAAGGTTGCGTTCACCAGCCATCGCCTGGTTTTGATCGGAGGAGTGGACCCTTTCTACATCAGTTCACGCAAGGCGCGAATCGTATATTGCCGCGCCATCTGCTTGCGCCACTGGTAAACGAAGTCGGTATTATCCAGCGGCCGGGCCTTGACGTAAGCTGCTTCCGCCGCCGCCTGAATCTGATCATCGGTGAGCGATTTGCCAATCAATGCCTGTCCCGCGTCGGCCACCTGGACCGGCGAGGGCGCAATGCCTCCAAGGACAATCTTCGCGTCAGTAATTGCGCCGTTAGCCGGCGCAGTGGTTTGGCCCTTACCGTACTTGACGTAGGCGGCTACGCCCAGCACCGGAAAATCAAACGCGCCGCGACGTCTCAGCTTCTGATATGAAGCGCGCCAGCCATTTGTGGGCGGCAAATGAATATCGACGAGTAGTTCGTCGGGACGCTTTTTCAGGTAGTCAATGCCGTCGTCATTGTAGAATCCGGCGGCATCAATCATTCGTTCGCCGAGGGTCGAAACCAGACGAAACTTCGCGCCAATTGCCACCATCACGGGAACCAGGTCAGACGATTGGACGGCCCAACATTTCGAACTCCCCGGCGCCACCCAACAAACATCGCCATCCTTCTTCAGGCAGAAGTTGATGGCCTTACGCCATTCGTAATTCTGATCATAGTAGTTGCAACGCGTGTCGAGCAGGAGGTTCCCGCCAATAGTGCCCATGTTGCGCAGAATCGGCGTCGAAATTGTCCGCGCCGCAGCGGCAATCACCGGATAATCGCGTTTGATGGTTTCATTCTCAACAATTTCTGTGAGGGTGACGGACGCGCCAATCACCAACCCCCGAGCGCCGTCACCCGACACCTGATGTAACTCCGGCAAACGCATGACTGATATGACCGTCTGCGGCATCTGCTGGCGCCGTTTCATGTTGGGATAGAGGTCGGTGCCGCCGGCGACGAACTGGGCCTCAGGCCCGACGTCGCCAATAATCCTGACCGCCTCCGCGACGGTGCCCGGAGTGCGATATTCAAATTTAGGAAGGCGCATCATCAGAGTTGTTAGCCCGCGATAGGTTTCATGCTATTGCGCATTGCCTTCATTAATGGAGTCCATCGATCATGAACGTCCCAGACTCGCTGAGGCTCAGAATAACCTTTAAAATCGACGTTCTTTTGACGGAAGATGAGACGGTCATGTCGTTTCGCTTTCTCGTCTGCGATTTGGCTGTGGGCGGCGTCACTCATCCTTATGCCCATCGGATTGTCTGTGCTTTCGACGCGCTTCGTGTAATTGACCATATTCCCGAAGATGTCATCTCCGATTATCCGGGCAGATCCAACATGTATACCCGCTCGGATTCTGATTCGATCATCGCCTGTTTCACTGTGAAGCGCTAGAACAAAGTCGAGTGCGTCGACAGCGCTACGAAACACTACCATGAAGGAATCACCAATTATTTTGATTTCATGGTGATCGTAGTCATCCATTAAGGATCGGGCTTGCGCGAAATGTTTTAATAGCAATTCGATCCATCTTTCATCCCCCAAGCAGTTGGCCAATGATGTTGACTCGACTATGTCGGTGAACACTAATGCGAATATCCGAACAGATCCGGCCCAATCTTGTAAGGTTTCGCCTTTCACCTCAGGCTCGCTTCTTTTCTCTGACTTTCAACTCGGGATGTCGCTCAAGAAATCCGCCGCGCTTGAATTTATAACGCCCCGGCTTGAGCATGTCGTCATCAGTCCAACCGCGCTTCAGCCCGGCTTCATAATCGTCTTGTGTGACTACGAGTTCGACCTCTTGAGCTCTCGATTCTGATTTCTTATCCTTGTTGTTCTTCATATATCGCTCTTTCTGACGACGTCGGCGTCCGCGTGAAATAATGCGAATTACGTTGGAAACCCGTTCTGCGAAGACCACGTAAAGCATCCGGTTGGTCGAATAGCCAATGATAACAAAACGCGCTTCATTGACTGAGTGAGCGGTGTCCTCAAGTTCGACTGCGTTTGGATCGTAGAAGACCTCTGTCGCTTCACCAAAACTAACGCGATGCTTGGCTATATTCTCGGCAGCCTTCTGATCATCCCATTCGAATCTCATGTTTCCAAGCGACTATCGCTTCACATCTCGCCGCACATACAGGAGCAAATCAACTCCCGGCCGCAAGGGATACGAGCCGTCGGCATTGATTCCGGAATTGAGCCGGTCGTACCTGTCGGCATAGTTCCTTTTCAAATCTTCTTCCTGGGCCATCGAGCCGATGATCACCGGCTCGTTGGTGGGGACGATCTGCTGGTAATAGCCGACCTTCTTGAAATCGCGGAAGTACCAGGGCAACGGCCAATAGTCGGGTGAAACGAGAGCGATGCCCGTGTCCGTACCGGTGCCGTTTTTCTCGGCGATGCGATCGATCTCGTCGGTCATTTGCAGCATCTGGCGCTTGGTGTGGGCATAGACGTATGGCAGCACATCGTCGTCATAGTGGACGAAATTGAGCTGGTAAAGTTGGAAGCCGCAGAAGGCCGCGAGCAACAGCGCGACCGGCACAAAGAGCCACGGCTGGTCAGAGGTGCGCAGCTGCTCATATACAAAGTTGAGCGTGTAACCTGAGGCCAAGGCGAGCGGGACAATGAAGTTCAGGCAGATCCAGGGCGTCTTGTAGCCGACGAGCGAATACGCGGAGAGTAAGCCGAAGGCCCACAGCGCCAGGAAGAGCCCGAGGCGGCTGTCGGCGCGCCAGGCGACAATCAGCGCGCCCATGCCGGCCAGCAACATCAACGCGCCCTCTTCCAGTACCAGCCAGTAAGCATACTGGTACCACGGATGTTCGTGCTCATGGGTGCGATGCCGCCAGAGATTCAAAGTCCTTAACCCGTCGGCCACGCCCTTCGGATAATTCGTAAAAAACGACGAGTAAAAGAACACCGCGACGAGAATGAAGACCGCAAAGGCGACCAGGACTATGGTAAGCAACGGAACCGGGCCGCCGAGGCGATCGACTACCTCACGCAGGCGATCGCCCACCGGCAGTTCATCCGGTTCGCGCTGCGGATTGAGTTTGTTCCGCAAGCGGAAGTAGACGAACGTCGATACGAAGGCAATCACCAGCACCGGCGCGTTGATGATCCAGGTCTCTTTCGTCGCCACCATCAAAGCTGCCGAGGCCGCGGCCAGCATTAAATACGTGCCCCGGGCGGTGTCGTAATACTTCAACCCGGCGACGACGATGACAAAGGTAAAGAAGACGAACAGCGACTCGTGAATGAAATAGCGCGAGAGATAAACTGCCCCCGGCGAGATGGCGATTAGGGCCGCCGCTGACAGAGCTCCGATTGATCCCAGCCGCTTGCGCAAACAGAGCGCCAGCCAAATCGTCCCGATGCCGAAAAGTACGGTCGGCAGGCGGATGTTGAAGGTGGTCAGACCGTACTTATCGCCGGCGACCTTGCCCCCCAGGAACCGAACGACCCACGGGATAATCGCCGAAAAATAGTAGAGGGTCGGGCCGTGATAGTTTTGCGGATCGTAGAAATACTTGCCGTCGCGGACGAGCGTGATCAGGAAATTTCCGTTCACGCCTTCGTCGTGATGAAGCGGAACCAGGGTGAGTTTTACCAGCCGCAGAAACGCGCCGAGGAGCAGCACGCCGGCGGCTGAAAACATCCAGGCGCGCTCAGACATTTGCGGATCGCCCGCCACGCTCTCGGTTGGGGCGGCATTCCTGGCAGCTGACTTTTGACTGTTAGGGCGTGACTTTGTAGAGATGGTAATCACCTACCGTTGCGACTTCCTGAAACTGTTTGAAGAACGCATCGTTGATCGGCATGACCGAATGTTCCTGCGGATCAACTACAACATAATCGACGTGGTATTTGGCGAGCAAGGCGCGCGCGTCATAACCGCCGTTGTAAATCTTCTTAATGTCGGCTTCGCGTTGACCGGAATCGATGCCGTGGGTCCAGATATGTCCGGGATAACCCATCAGCGAACGGCGTCCGCTCAGAAACACCGGCGTGTTGTGTACCGGCGCATGCAGCACCATCGCCTTTGCCGGGGTCCGTTCCTTTAACATCTCGGCGAAGATGATGCCGTCATTATCAAATTCCTGATACTCGCCCTTGCGCAGCACCAGGGGAATAAGGTCGAGTGTTCCCGACAAGATGAGCATCGCCAATAAGGCTGCGGCTAAGACGCGATTGCCGGCCCTTCCTTCCCAGAGCTTTGCCAGCAGCAAGGCCACCAGCGGCGCTGAAGCCACCCACCAGTAGAAGAGGATCTTGATATTGTCCCAAATCCAGGGCGCGAATTTAATGAGATTAGGAACGATGAAGCAAAGCGTGAAGGGTAAATAAAAGAGCATCAGCTTGCGCGGCACCAGATACTCATCGGTCTTCCAGAGCAGCGCGGTGATCAGCAGGGGAATGAAAAACCCGGTGTTCTTGAACCAGAACCAGAGGACGTTTTCATTTGACTCGCGCCAGCCGAATTTCCAGCCCATAAATTGTCTGGCGCTCACGGCAGAACCATGGGTGGACCAGAGCATCTGCGGGATAGCGATGACGCAAGCCACCACGATAAAGGCGAGCCAGGGCCGCCAGTTTTTAAAATCGATTAGGGCCAGCACGCCGGCGACCCCCATGGCGGCGATGAAGCTATGAGCATGGACCAGCGGCAGGAGACCGGCCACCACGCCGGCCGCCAACATGCGGCGCATAGGCAAAGAGCTCAGGGCAAAGGGTGAAGCGACAATCGCTATTTCCGGTTCTTTACTCTTTGATTTTGGCCCTTTGCCCTTGGCGCTTTGCGCTTCGCCCTCTTTGCCGCCCTGCATCGCGTCCCACCAAAGCGTAAACACAATCACCGCCAGGGGAATCCCCAGCAAGAAGCCGCGTTGGGGAATGAGCAGCGTGGTGATGGACGTGCCCCAGCGCCACCCCTGAGTAACATCGGGCGTAATCGTGTAAGAGTGATTCAGGTTCCGCAGGATTTGAAAGATGCCGCCCTCGCTGTTGTTCACGTCGGTGAACAACATGGTCCAGCCGAGGCCGCCATTCAGGATCACCAGCACCGGAGTCAGCAGTGCGGCCGTGCGGTTGCGCAGCAGGCGCAAACCAAAACGGTGCAAGACGCCTACGAGGGCTACCGCGATTATCCAGTTCTCGATGAACAGCGAGTCGCGCAGGCTTGCGCCACTGCGCACGAACATCGCGGAAATAAAATCTGTGAGAAAAGGATAGGTGAACCGAACGCCTGAGAAGGTCGGATCTTCGGGCGGAAAATTCTGTCCATAAGCGAACCGCGTAATCACGCTGAGGTGAAACGGCAGGTCGCCATAATTGTTCAGCACTCCCGTGTAAATGCCATTGGGCAGATTGAGCAGCGCCCGATCGAAAACGAGCCACATCAAGATCGCGGCCCCCGCATAAAACAGGAAGTAGATGAATACCCAGCGATCGGGCTTCGCAGTTGCGCGACCAATCGCGTCCAGGGCGGAATCAATGTCGGCATTTACCTGGGCGCGGATTTTCTGCTCAGTGAGGAGCGCCGCCGGCAGCAGCAGTAACACGGCCGTGCCGATGAGGGTCAGCGAATTGAGTCCGGCGATTAGCGCCAGGATGAAGCCCAGCAAGCCCATCAGTCCGAATCCAATGCAGGCTCCGCTGCAGAGACGCGCCGGCAGAGGCGCGCCGTCATCGTAGGTGTAAGTGAGAAGGGTGCCGCTTGCGATGGCAATCAGCGATAGGGCGACAGAGGTGATCACGGCGCCATCTTACCAGATGGGACAGTAGCCTGAACGTTAAGCAGGGCTCAAAAGACTCGTGAATGGGAGCCCTCCCTAACGGTTGGGCTACTGTCCCGGTTCTCCCTTGTCCTTAGCAACACAGTAACGAAGCGCGACCGAACATCGCGCCTCATTTACACGCTCATGATTTCGTGTTCTTTCGACTTCGACAGGTCGTCGATTTTCGCAATGTAAGTATCGGTGAGCTTTTGCACCTGCTCCAAACCGTCGCGTTCCGTATCTTCGGAAATCGATTTGTCTTTGAGCATCTTTTTCAACTTGTCATTCTCGTCGCGGCGGATATTCCGAATCGCAGTGCGATGCTCCTCGGCGATTTCGTGAATTTGTTTGGCGAGTTGTTTGCGACGCTCTTCGGTCAGCGGTGGAATCGGAATGCGCACCAGCTTGCCGTCATTAGAGGGATTGAGCCCCAGGTCCGCCGATCGGATCGCCTTCTCGACATTGCCGAGTTGCGTGGTGTCCCACGGTTGCACCGTCAACATCTGCGGCTCGGGCGCGTGCACCGAAGCCATTTGATTAAGCGGCGTAGGCGTGCCGTAGTAATCGATCATGACCGTGTCCAGCAGGCTGACCGACGCGCGGCCGGTGCGCACGGTCGCGAGCTTGCGGCGGAAATCCTCGATCGCTGATTCCATGCGCGGCTTGGTTTCTTTAATGACGTCTTTGTCGTTCATAGCGGTGGTGAATGGTAAATGGTAAATGGTAAATAGACAACTGCATCAACCCGCGCCAATTCACGATTGACCATTCACCATTTACTGCTTTTCCAGACAGACACGCGTCCCGAAACCCGGCTCACTTTGAATTACGCGGACGATGTTGCCGGCCGTCCGCATGCTGAAGATGATGATGGGAAGGTTGTTGTCCATGCAGAGCGAGATGGCTGAGGCATCCATTACCTTCAGTTGCTTCTCGAGCACTTCCAGATAGCTGATGCAATCGAATTTCGTGGCCGTGGGATCTTTCACCGGATCGGCCGAATAGACGCCATCGACTTTAGTGGCTTTGAGGATTACTTCGGCTTTGATTTCCAGCGCCCGCAAGGCCGCCGCTGAATCGGTCGAGAAGAACGGATTGCCGGTGCCGGCTGCAAAGATGACGATGCGGCCCTTTTCCAGATGCCGAATCGCGCGCCGGCGCACAAATGGCTCGGCCAGTTGCGGAATATCGATGGCCGACAGCACGCGGGTGTTGACTCCGATTTGCTCCAGCGCTTCCTGCAGCACCACGGCATTCATCACCGTAGCCAACATGCCGATGTAGTCGGCTGACGAACGGTTCATGCTGCCGGCGCCGGCTGAGACGCCGCGAAAGATATTGCCCCCGCCCACCACCACGGCTACCTGGACGCCCAGCTCGTGCACCTGCTTGATTTCGTCGGCGACTGCGCGCGCTATTTTGACGTCGATGCCGAAGCTTTTTCCGCCCATCAGGGCCTCGCCGGAAATCTTGAGCAGAATCCGGTGAAAGGCCGGCGTGTTTGGTTTTGGTTCCATGCGAGACCGTTTGCTTTCGACTGAGCTTGGCGGCTCGAGGTCAGTACGGGAGCGATGGCCGCCGGGTGAAAAGAGTTGCTTCCTGGCCGCTGACCCGGTCGCTGCCGGTCCCGGTACTGACTCCGTTTTGTTTGTTAGTTGCCGGCGAGCTTGGCAACTTCGTCCTGGAAATCGTCTTCGCGTTTACTCAAGCCTTCGCCCATCTTGTAGCGCGCGAAGCGGCGAATCGTGATCTTCTCTCCGGTCTTGGCAACTTTTTCAGTCACCATCTCGCCCACTGTCTGCGCCGGCTCTTTGATGAAGGGCTGATCGAGCAGCACGAACTCTTCGTAGAACTTGTTGAGCCGTCCTTCGACGATCTTGTCGATCACCTGGTCGGGTTTGTTCGCGTTCTTCGGTTCGTTCTTCGCCTGGGCGCGAGCAATCTCGCGCTCTTTGTCGAGCACGCCGGCCGTCACTTCGTCACGCGAAACGTAACGGGGTTCGGCCGCGGCGATATGCATGGCGATGTCTTTGACGAGTTGCTGAAACTCTTCGCCCCGGGCGACGAAGTCGGTTTCGCAATTGACTTCGACCAGGACGCCGACCTTGCCGCCCATGTGAATGTAAGAACCCACCACGCCTTCGGCCGCCACGCGTCCTTCCTTCTTCTTGGCGGACGCGAGTCCGCGCTCGCGCAGAATTTCGTTGGCGCGCTCTTCGTTGCCGTTGGCCTCGATCAGCGCCTTCTTGCATTCCATCATGCCGGCGCCGGTTTTCTCTCGCAGCGCTTTGACCGCGCCTGCACTTACTTCTGCCATAATGTCTTTTCTAACCTACCTATTCGTTATGAAAAATTCAGAGTTCAGAATTCAGAAGAAAAACTTGCGTCCGGCCCACATCTGGTTTAGCTATTCTGACTTCTGACTTCTGACTTCTGACTTCTGACTTCTGACTTCTGACTTCTGACTTCTGACTTCTGACTTCTGACTTC
>Ga0126383_10000118_pt1 | contig 37505 bp, 32 predicted proteins | sample PanSoiMetPlot_35_FD_96882 | JGI IMG/M metagenome (GOLD analysis project Ga0126383, IMG submission 96882) | Tropical forest soil microbial communities from Panama - MetaG Plot_35 | ecosystem: Environmental > Terrestrial > Soil > Tropical forest > Bulk soil | place: Panama | collected 2016-02-17 | reverse complement strand
GTTGACGCGGTTGGTCGACGCCGCCACGCGTGTCGACAACGCCTCCCTCGCCTATCCGCCCTACAACATCGAAAAGACTGGCGACGCCGCCTATCGCCTGACTATGGCAGTGGCTGGTTTTTCGCAGGATGAGCTCGATATCACCACGCAGGAGAACACACTCCTGGTGACCGGCAAGGCGAAGAAGGATGAAGACGGAGGCCGCTATCTGCACCGCGGTATCGCGCGGCGCGCGTTCGAGCGGCGCTTCAGTCTTGCGGACCATATCAAGGTGGTCGGCGCCAGCCTCGTCAACGGGATGCTTCATGTCGATCTAGTCCACGAGGTCCCGGAAGCGGCGAAGCCGCGGAAGGTGCAGATCGGGACTGGAAAATCGGAGCAGTTGGCTGTGCCGCAGCAGGAGCAAGAGCCGCAGCGCCAAGCTGCTTGATTGTGCTTAATCGCAGAACGCCCCCGAATTTCGGGGGCGTTTTTGTTTCCTCCCGGCCGGGAAGACCCTTATCTGTAGCGCCCCAGTTTCCAGCGGAACTAGTGGGCGAATTACCGCGTTACCAGTGTGATTAAACCACGCTGAGGATCGGTAATGGATAAGGATCGTATCGCGGGAGGCGTGAAGAAGGTCACCGGCAAGATCAAGGAACAGGCCGGCAAAGCTCTGGGCGACGCTCAGACGGAAGCCGAGGGCAAGGCTGACCAAGCCGAAGGCCGGGTCCAGGGCGCAGTCAGCCACGGTAAGGAGGCTGCTCGCGAGATTGCCGGCAAGAAATAGGTGTTCATTATCTGCGAAGAGACAATTATGGGCAAAGGCATCCTGCTGTGGCTGGTCGGGATTCCAATCCCGATCATCATCCTTCTTTATTTGTTCCACGTCGTCCGACCAGGTCGGCTAATGTTCAGACCCGCCCGGCGGCTTTACCTGGCGACTTTGGAGAAATGTCGACATCATCAATCCTGTCACACCTGCAAGGCCGGTTGCACACCTGGGTCCCAGCCTTCGAGCCTGTAAGGAAATTGACGATCAGCTGGATCAGCAGCGTGCGTCCTTCGAGACAGCTGCTCCGCAGCTTCCTCAGGATGAGGAATTTTCTTAATCGACCAAAGAATTACCTCATGCTGATGGCGCGTCTCGAAGCACGCACGGCCGCCATGCAGCCGATTTCCTGACGGCCTCCTGCGCCAAGCTTTTTTTGCTCTTCTTCCCCCTCAAAACCATCGACGCCACTTGAACCAGAGCAGCGGCAGGATTGCGCTAAGAGCGATTACTGCGAGACCATAGGGATAGCCCCACGCCCAATCTAGTTCGGGCATGTGCCTGAAATTCATGCCATACATGCTGGCAACCAGCGTCGGCGGCACACCGACGACGGAGACGATCGTCAGAACCTTAATGATATTGTTCTGGTCGATATTGATCAGACCCAAGGTGGCATCGAGCAGCAACTGCACCTTGTTGACGAGATGCGCGTCGTAGTCGTTCAGCGAAGCGACATCCTGACGCAATGTGTCGAGCCGCGGTTTTACCTCGGGCGGCAACCAGTCGGCGGCCAGTGTCAAAACGAACGGCACGATTCGTGCGATCCCGAGGAGGCTGTCCCGGATTTTCGAGGCAAGGTCCCCGTTGTGGCCGACGCGGCGCAGGATCACCCTGAGATCGGCTTCCCCAACCGACCGGCGTCGGCTCGCCGGACTGGCCGGCCCCGCCCGAAACAGCTGGTGCGAGAGACTGTCGAGCTCGCTCGCACTGCGTTCGAGCGCGTCAGCGAGCCTGTCGACAATCTCCTCGAGCAGGTCGCTGAAGATGCTCGCACTGGTGACGAGAGGGGTATCCGGCGAGGCGGCGATGTCGGCGAGGCTTGTGAAAGAGGGCAACTCGGCAAAGCGGACCGTTACCAGGCGATCACGGGTCAGGACGAACCCGACTGGGGTGGACATCGGCTGATCGGGTTCGGCGGTGTAGATCAAAGGCACGCTTAGATAGAGCGCGTGATCCCGAGCCCGCAATCGGCTGGAGCTCTCGATCTCGCTCAGTTCTTCGAGGCTCGGTACGGCAAGGCCGGTCGCTCTTTCGATCAATCGGGTTTCACTTGCCTCCGGCGCCAACAAATCGATCCACACGACATCGGACGACAGCACGGTGCCCGCGGCGACATCCGGCAGTTTGCGGATAACCCCGTGGTCGTCGTAAAGCATCAACATGCTTGCGGCTCACAGCCCGTCGGAACTCAGCGACGCCGAAGCGACAACAGCGGGCTGGATCTCCCATGACTTCAGAAATGCTGTCCTCCCGAGGCTGATCGCCATAGCATCCGCTTTTTCCGGTTCTGGCCAGCGCGGATAATTGCGCCGGCCGCTCGTGGCCGCAATCGACGAGGTGACCCCTTGAAGCGCGTCCTGACTGCGAGGTTCATGCAAGAGACCAACACCTTCAGCCGTGTGCCGACGGACATGGCGGTGATCCGCCGCCGCGACTACCATCTCGAGAACGAGATCCCGGAGGCTTTTCGCGGCACCCGGTCGGCCTTCGGCGCGACGTTCGAGGCGGCCGATAAGCTCGGCTGGACTTTGGTTCATCCGGTCTCCGCCAACCCCAACCCGTCCGGCATCGTCACCGACGACGCATTCGAGACGATCGCCGGGATGATACTCGACGCGGTCGATGCGAAGGGCCCGATCGATGGGGCGCTGCTCCATCTGCACGGCGCGATGGTCAGCCAGAGCTACGAAGATGCCGAGGGGGAGTTTCTGGCTCGACTGCGGCGCCGGCTCGGATCCGAGGTGCCGATCGTCGTCACCCTCGACCTGCACGCCAATGTGACGCGGCGCATGGCCGACAATGCCAGTGCGCTGATCGCCTACCGAACCTACCCGCATATCGACCAGTACGAGCGGGCCTGGCAGGGCGCCGAACTGTTGCAACGCGCGATGCAGGGAGAGATCCGGCCGAAAACCGTGATCGCGCGCCGGCCGATGCTCTACGGGCTGGACCACGGTCGCACTCAACGCGGCCCGATGGCCGAACTGATCGCGCGTGGCGATGCCCTCGAAATGCGAGGCGATGCATTGGCCGTCAGCGTCTGTGCCGGGTTCAGCCGCGCCAATATCCATGACGTTGGTCCTTCGGTTACGGTGACCGTCGACGGCGACGCGGCGCGGGCGCAGGCGATAGCTGAAGAATTTATGGATTACGCGTGGGAGACTCGCGACTTTACGACGGTCAAATTGCTGCCGGTGGCAGAAGCAGTGGCGCTCGCACGGCAGGGCAAGGCCGGGGAGAAGCCGCTGGTCGTCGCCGATTACACCGACAACCCCGGCGGGGGTGGCTATGGCGACGCGACCGCATTTTTGAAAGGCCTCGTCGAGAGCGGCGTCGAAAGCGTTGCGTTCCACGCAATCTGTGACCCAGAGGCGCTGCAGGAGGGAATGCGCGCCGGGGTCGGGACGAGGACGACTCTGACCCTCGGCGGCAAGATCGATCCGTTAATGGGCGGAGGCCCCCTCTCTTTGAATGGTGAGATCGTCTGCCTCACTAACGGCCGCTTCATCGCCTATGGACCGATGGGCGGCGGCGTCGAGCGCAATTACGGCCCATCCATGGTGTTTCGCGTCGGCGGCATCGACATCGTGGTGATCACCAACAACGGCCAAGCCGTCGATCTCGGCCAGTTCACTTCGCTCGGCATCGATCCGGCCCGCTACCGTACCGTGGCGGTCAAATCGATGCAGCATTTCCGCGCCGCCTTCGAACCGATCGCCCGCGAGGTGGTCCTCGTCGACACCGGCGCGCTGTGCTCGGAAATCTACACTACCGAACTATTCACCAGCGTCCGCCGCCCCGTCTGGCCTCTCGACCCGATCCAAGAGCCGCGGGGCGTCTGAACAGCTTTGAATTCGCCTGTTCACTCTCTCCGCCGTGCGACACCTATAGCATAATAGCGTTTCCGCATCGCTCGCGGGGCAGAGGCTAAAGCGGAAGGAAATTGATCAATGGCTCGAACCGTTGCTCGACTGTTGGCCGAGAGCCTCGAAGCGCATGACGTGGACCAGGTTTATTGCGTGCCGGGCGAGAGCTACGTCGGGCTGACCAGCGCATTGATCGAACGTAATTCGATCCGTGTCATCGTCTGCCGACACGAAGGCGGCGCCGGCTACATGGCGGTGGCGGACGGTCGGCTGCGCGACCGTGCCGGGGTAGCGATGGTCTCGCGTGGCCCGGGGCTGTCGAACGCCATGGTTTCATTACATTCGGCCTATCACGACGCGACGCCGGTTGTGATGCTCGTCGGACAGGTCGAGCGGAAGGATTTCGGGCGGTTGGCGTTGCAGGAGCAGAACTATTCTCGCCTGCTGTCGGATGTCACAAAGTTGGTCGTCGAGGTCAACACACCGGAGCAGGCTTCGGAAGCGATTGCTCGCGCCTTTCATGTGGCGGAGAGCGGCACGCCGGGTCCGGTCGCGATTATCCTGCCAGAGGACATTTTCGACGAAGAAACCGACGCCGAGCTCGATCCGGCACGGCCGCGCGTCGTCGCGGGACCGCGCGCCGAGGATCTCGATAAGCTCGCCCGGATGCTGGCCAACGCCGAGCGGCCATTGGTTCTCGTTGGCGGCGCATTATTGGCCGATGCCGTCCATGACAAAGCCGTCTTCGCCGATCTCAACCGGTTCTCCGAGGAGTGGGTATTGCCGATCAGCCCGACCCATCGCCGGCCGCAATTGTTCGACGCGACGCATCCGAATTACGGCGGCTATATGGGGATCCGCGTGCCGCCAGCACTGATCGGCGAGATGAAGCGCGCCGATCTGATGGTGGCGCTCGGCGAGCGCATGACGGATTCGGTCAGTCAGTCCTACACCTTCCCGACGGTGCCGCAGCCGCAATTGCCGCTCGTCCACATTTGGCCGGACCCCGACGAGGTCGGCCGCGTATGGCGGCCCGATCTCGGCATGCCGTGCAGCCCCTATGAGGTTGTTAAGGGCTTGCTGGGGCGCGGAGCCCCGGCCGATCCCAGCAAGCGCCGCGGCTGGGTCGATGGACTGCACGCAATTCACCGCAAGCTCTTGGCGAAGGAGTGGGAGCCGACCAGCGACGGCGTCAATTTCGCCGCCGTTGTGTGCGAGGTTGACAAGCACCTGGCGCCCGACGCCACGGTCACGACCGATGCCGGCAATTTCGCCAGCTTTGTGCATCGCTATCTCGGCTTCCGCCAGGGCCAGGTGTTTTTGGCCTCGGTCGTCGGCGCGATGGGCTCCGGCATGCCGATGGCGGTCGCGGCGGGGTTGCGCCGACCGGGCACGCAGGTTGCCGCCTTTCTCGGGGACGGCGGCGCCTTGATGATGGGCAACGAGATCGCCACCGCCTGCCAGTACGGCGCGAACCCGATCATGATCGTCTCGGACAACGGCATGTACGGCACGATCGGGATGCATTCTTATGTGCGCTATCCGGAGCGCGCGTTCATGGAGGGCACGAGGCTCACCAATCCGGATTTCGCGCAATGGGGCCACTCGTTCGGCGCCGAAGGCATCACGATCCGCACCGAGGCCGAGGTCTCAGACGACATTGCGCGCGCCTTTGCGGTGAAGACCAAGCCGGTCGTGGTCCATTGCCTGACCTCGGCAGTCCAGATGAGCGCGTGGCGCCGCTATACCCGCTCAGAGGCTCTGCCCTGATGCCGGCCGGCGCGTTCATCAGTTCGGTTGCAGGCCTGCGTCGCAAGCTCAGAGCATTGTCCGCATTGGCCGACGATGCCAGCGCTACTGAGCACGAGCGAGCCAATGCAGCGGCCCTAAAGGCCCGCCTCGAACAGCGGCTCAAGAAGGTCGGAGAGCCTTCGGGTGACTGGACGGACAACGCGTTCCGTTTCGGCAAGCAGCTCAAAGAGTTGAGAAAGGCCGTCTCTCCCGCCTCACCCAAAGGAGACTGGACAGACAATGCCTTTCGCCTCGGCAAGGCATTACGCCGCGGCTATAAGAAGTGGCTCTAGGCAAGTGTCCGGCGAGGATGACAAGCTCTGGACAGTCGCTATCGCCGGTTGCGGCATCGGCCGCGCCCACATCGAAGGCTGCCGGGCGCATCCCCACAAATTTCGCTTGCTGGCCTTGTGCGATGTCGACGCGCGACGGCTCGCCGCGGTGGGAGAGGAATTCGCCATTGCGCGTCGCACGACGTCGTTCGACGAAATATTGCGCATGGATGATGTCGACATTGTCGTCATCTGCACGCCGCCGGCGCTGCACGTCGCGCAGACCTTGGCGGCGCTAGCAGCGGGCAAAGACGTCGTCTGCGAGAAGCCTTTGGCGGGTTCGCTCGCCGAGATCGACCGCGTCATTGCCGCCGAGCGGCAGGGGCCTGGGCGTGTATTGCCGGTGTTTCAATACCGCTTTGGCAACGGAGTGCGAAAGGCGAAGCGGATCATCGAACTGGGCCTTGCCGGCAAGCCTTACCTCGCCACTGTCGAGACCGGCTGGCGGCGCACGCCCGAATACTACGCGACAGTGTGGCGGCGACGGTGGGACGCAGCACTCGGCGGAGTGTTGCTGTCGCAGGCAATCCATGCGCACGATCTGCTGACATACCTGATCGGGCCGGTCGCCTCGGTGTTTGCGCGCACCGCGACGCGCGTCAATGCGGTCGAGGTCGAGGACTGCGCCGTTGCGAGCCTCGCCATGGAGAGCGGCGCCCTCGCCTCGCTCGCCGCCACACTAGGCTCGCACAAGGAAATCAGCCGGCTGCGCCTGTGCTTCGAGCATGTGACGTTCGAGAGCTCGCTCTCACCCTATGCGCCCGGCGACGACCCCTGGGAGATCATCCCCGCTTCACCCGAGGTCGCCCGACACATTGCCGATGCACTGGCCGGCTTTCGCGCGACCCCATCCCAATTCACAGGACTGATGGACACCTATCATCAAGCGCTCACGACGGGCGGTCCGCTGCCGGTGACCCTTGCCGACGCCCGCCTGTCGCTGGAGCTCGTCACCGCGTTCTATTCTTCCGCCGCGACGGGGGAAGCCGTAACCCTACCGATCGGATCGGATCACCCGAGCTATCAGGGCTGGCGTCCCTAGCGGCAGTTGTCTCGGCCGGGGGGCGACCCTATCATCGGGCTAATCAATTGCCGCGAGAGAGCCGTCATGTTGCAAGTAGCCGAACTGGATACCGTTCCGGAAACGATCGAAGCGACACTCAATTATTTCATCGACACCGGCGTCATGCCGGTCTCGTTGGTCGACCCGGGCGGGACGGACACCCGGGTCGGCGGCGGCCAATCCGACCCCCACTCGGTCGTGCTGCACAACGGCCGGCTTTATACCGACCGCTTCGCACTCGAGCGGGACGGTTTTCGCTTTGTGCTTTGCGACACGAAAGTCCGCGACTTTTACGACGAGGACGAGATCCGCCGGGTCTATTACCCGGAGATGGAAGCGCTCGTGAAAGCCGAAAGCGGCGCCTCGCGCGTCGTCGTATTCGACCATACGCTACGCACGCCGGATCAGGAGCTGCGCGAGGCCGCCAAGATCCGCGAAGTCGTGCGCCGCGTGCACAACGATTACACCGAATGGTCGGCGCCGCAGCGGGTGCGCAACCTGCTGCCGGATGAGGCCGAGGAGCTATTGCAGCGCCGTTTTGCGATCGTGCAGGTGTGGCGGCCGATCCGCCATCCGGTCGAATGCTGGCCTCTGGCGATCGCCGATGCGCAGAGCCTGTCGCCGGACGACATGGTGGTGACCGAGCGCCGTTATCAGGATCGCATCGGCCAGACCTCGGCGATCACCTACAACCCGGCACACCGCTGGTATTGGTTCCCGCAGATGCGGCCGGACGAGGCGCTGGTGTTCAAGGTCTATGATTCAATGAAGGACGGCCGCGCCCGTTTCACCGCGCATACCGCCTTCGATGACCCGACGACGACGCCGCACGCTCGGCCGCGCGAAAGCATCGAAATCCGCACCCTCGCGTTTTTCTAGAGGCGCCGGTGTACGTCGGCACACAAATCCGGCCGCGCGACGATTCCGACTACAAGGTCTGGGCGCAGCTGGGCGTGCATCATGTCTGCGTCGATCCGCCCGGCAACCCGCATCATTGGAGCCTTGACGACCTATGCCGCCACAAAGATCACGTCGAGTCGTTCGGTCTGTCGCTTGATATGGTGCAACTGCCGCTGTCGTCGCGACCGATAGAGCAGCAGGAAAGCCCGCACATTCTGGTGGGCAAGGACCCCGAGCGGCAGCGTGAGATCGACAGCATCTGCCGCCTGATCGAACGGCTCGCCGAGGCGGGCATCCCCGCCGCCAAATACAATCTCTGCATCATCGGCATCCCGAGGACCGAGCGCGAGCCAGGCCGCGGCGGCTCGCGCAACGCCGCGTTCCGCTGGGCGCGCGTCGATCAGGACGCGCCGCCGACGCAAGCTGGTATCGTTTCCGAGGAAGAGAACTGGGAGCGGATCGAGCATTTCCTGGCCGCCGTGGTGCCGGTCGCTACTGCGGCGAAGGTGCGGCTCGCCTGTCACCCCCACGACCCCTACACGCCCCCCGGCTACCGCGGCGTGACCCGCGTTCTCGGGACCGTAGACGGGCTGAGGCGGTTCGTGCAGATGCATGAGAGCCCCTATCACGGGCTCAATTTCTGCCAGGGCACAATAGCCGAAATGCTCGACGACCCGGCCAGCGAGATTTTCGACGTGATCCGCTGGTTCGGCGAGCGCGGCAAGATCTTCAACGTCCATTTTCGCAACATCAAGGGGAGGAAGCTCGACTTCATCGAGGCGTTCCCCGACGAGGGGGACATGGACATGCCGCGCTCACTCACCGCCTACCGCGATGTCGGCTACCAATACATGCTGATGCCGGACCACGTGCCGCAGATCGACGGCCGCGACCCCTCCGCCACCGCCTTCGCCTATTGCTACGGCTACATCCAGGCCCTCATAGACGCACTGGCGCCACCAGCCGACCGCTCCCACAATCGACTGATTTCCTAGCGGCCACGCTCCCGCGTCAGATTTGCCAACCCTCGAAACGTAGGCCTCAGACGCGTCCGCGCCCGGGAGCTGCAGGACCCGCGGCGCGCGCCATTATGCCACAGGAATTCAGGAGGCTGACCCCGACCGGCATTTCGATCGGAGGTACCCGCCCTCAGGACGGCTAAGCGATTGATGTGGAATTTAAGCCAGCGTTAAAGCGATTCGCGTCCTCGCCGATCTTGTGCATATTATGGCATTCGCGCCGCTTCGCGTCGGGCGGCGCACCGTCAAACTCGCGTCAACAAGATCAGGTGAAGAGCATACGCGATGGCAGTGCCGGAGAGCCAAGGCCTCTACGACCCGCGCAACGAGCATGATTCGTGCGGCATCGGTTTTGTCGCCAACATCCGGGGCCGAAAATCGCATGACATCATCGCGCGCGGCTTGCAGATCCTGGTCAACCTCGACCATCGCGGCGCCGTCGGCGCGGACCCGCTGGTGGGCGACGGAGCCGGCTGCCTCATCCAGATGCCGGACGCGCTATTGCGCGACTGGGCGGAGCGCCAAGGCCTGATCTTTCCCGAGCCCGGCCGTTATGCCGTCGCGATGTGCTTCCTCCCATGGGAGGAGCGGGCGCGCGCGATCGCAAAGGAGCATGTCGAGTCCTTTATCCGGGCCGAGGGACAAACTCTCATCGGCTGGCGCGACGTACCGACGGACACGACGGGGCTCGGCGCCACCGTCATCGAGACGATGCCGTGGATCAGTCAGGCGATCGTCGCCAGTCGCCTGGAGGTTGCCGACTCGGATGCTTTCCAGCGCAAGATTCTGACGATCCGCAAACAGGCCCTCAACACCGTCGTAACGCTCGCCGAATATCACGGACTGCCGGCGATGCGGCATCTATACATGCCGTCCTTCTCGACGCGGACCATCGTCTACAAGGGCCTGCTGCTCGCCCCGCAGGTCGGAAGTTTTTACGAGGACCTCCGCAACCCGCTGACGGTCTCGGCGCTCGCCCTCGTCCATCAGCGGTTCTCCACCAACACTTTCCCGTCCTGGCGTCTGGCGCACCCGTATCGCTTCCTGTGCCACAACGGCGAGATCAATACAGTGCGCGGCAACGTCAATTGGATGGCGGCGCGCCGGCAGGCGATGACCTCGGAATTGCTCGGCGCCGATCTCGCCAAGATGGTGCCGTTGATCGGACCGGGGCAGTCCGACACCGCCTGTATCGACAATGCGCTTGAACTGCTCGTCATCGGCGGCGGCTATTCGCTCGCGCATGCGATGATGATGCTGATCCCCGAGGCCTGGGCCGGCAATCCGCTGATGGACCCGCAGCGGCGCGCATTCTACGAGTACCACGCGGCGCTGATGGAACCGTGGGACGGTCCGGCGGCGATCGCATTCACCGACGGCCGCCAGATCGGCGCCACTCTCGACCGCAATGGCCTGCGGCCGGCGCGGTATATCGTCACCGACGACGACCACGTGATCATGGCCTCCGAGGCTGGCGTATTGCCGGTCCCCGAGGAGAAGATCGTTCGCAAGTGGCGGCTGCAGCCGGGCAAGATGCTGCTCATCGATCTCGAAGAGGGCCGCATCGTCGACGACGACGAAATCAAGCGCAAATTGGCAGCCGAGCATCCTTACGCGGAATGGCTCGAAGCGACCCAGGTCAAATTACACGAGCTGCCCAACCTGGCAGAGGAGCACGAAGAGGAGTTCTCACGGGCCACTGTACCGGCGCGGCCCAACGACCCGACGACGCAGCTCAAACGGCAGCAGGCGTTCGGCTATACGCAGGAGGATATCCAGTTCTTCCTCGAGCCGATGGCACGAGACGCCGACGATCCGGTCGGCTCGATGGGCACCGACACGCCCATAGCCGCACTGTCGAACAAGCCCAAGCTGCTCTACAATTATTTCAAGCAGAATTTCGCGCAGGTCACCAACCCGCCGATCGACCCGATCCGCGAGGAATTGGTGATGTCGCTGGTGTCGATGATCGGACCGCGGCCGAACTTGCTGGGGCATGAGGCCGGTACGCATTACCGGCTGGAAGTGTCGCAGCCGATCCTGACCGACGGCGATCTGAGGAAAATCCATGCGATCGAAAAATTGGTCGGCGCTTTTCGCACCGACACACTCGACGCGACCTGGCCCGCCGCAGAGGGCGCCGACGGGATGGCAACGGCGCTCGAGCGTCTCTGCCGCGAAACAACCGACGCGGTGACGGCCGGCCAAAACATCTTGATCTTGTCCGACCGCGCAGTATCCGCGGAGCGGGTGCCGATCCCGGCTCTGCTGGCCACCTCGGCGGTGCACCATCACTTGATCCGCCAGGGTCTGCGCACCTCGACCGGCATCGTCGTCGAGACCGGCGAGGCGCGCGAGGTGCACCATTTCTGCGCGCTTGCCGGCTACGGCGCAGAGGCGATCAACCCCTACCTCGCTTTCGCTACCATCGAGCAGATCTGCGTCGAGAACGATCTGCCGCTCAGCGCCGAGCAGGCGCAGAAGAACTACATCAAGGCACTCGGCAAGGGAATCCTCAAAGTGATCTCCAAGATGGGGATCTCGACCTACCAGTCTTACTGTGGGGCGCAAATCTTCGACGCCGTCGGTCTCGCCAGCGATTTTGTCGAAAAATACTTCGCCGGCACGGCGACGACGATCGAAGGGGTCGGACTGCGCGAGATCGCGCAGGAAGCAGTAGCGCGGCACAAGAACGCCTACGGCGGCAATCAGCTCTATCAGGATATGCTCGATCTCGGCGGCGATTACGCCTTTCGCCTTCGCGGCGAGGACCACGCCTGGACGCCGCAATCGGTCGCGAAGTTACAGCATGCGGTCCGCGGCAACTCCCTTGCCGATTACCGCGCCTTTGCAGCGACGATCAACGAGCAGAGCGAGCGGCGTTTAACGATCCGCGGCTTGATGTCCTTCAGATTCGCGCCGGAGGCGGTGCCGTTCGAGGAGATCGAACCGGCAAGCGAGATCGTCAAGCGCTTTGCGACCGGCGCTATGAGCTTCGGCTCGATCAGCCGCGAGGCGCACACGACCTTGGCGATTGCAATGAACCGCATCGGCGGCAAGTCCAATACCGGCGAGGGCGGCGAAGAAGCCCAGCGCTTCAAGCCACTGCCCAATGGCGACTCGATGCGCTCGGCGATCAAGCAGGTCGCCTCTGGCCGCTTTGGCGTTACGACCGAATACCTCGTTAATGCCGACGATCTGCAGATCAAGATGGCTCAGGGCGCCAAGCCCGGTGAGGGCGGGCAACTGCCTGGCCGCAAGGTCGACAAGATCATCGCCGGCGTGCGTTACTCGACCCCCGGGGTCGGCCTCATTTCGCCGCCGCCGCATCACGACATCTACTCGATCGAGGATCTGGCGCAGCTGATCCACGACCTCAAAAATGCCAATCCGCGCGCGCGCATTTCGGTGAAGCTCGTCTCCGAGGTCGGCGTCGGCACGGTCGCCGCCGGGGTCAGCAAGGCGCGTTCCGACCACGTTACGATCGCCGGCTTCGAGGGCGGCACGGGCGCCAGCCCGCTCACCTCATTGACCCATGCCGGCTCGCCCTGGGAGATCGGCCTCGCCGAAACGCAGCAGACTTTGGTGCGCAACGGGCTGCGCGGCCGCATCGCCGTGCAGGTCGACGGCGGGTTGCGCACCGGCCGCGACGTCGTCATTGGAGCCATGCTCGGCGCCGACGAGTTCGGCTTTGCAACCGCGCCGCTGATTGCCGCCGGCTGCATCATGATGCGCAAATGCCATCTGAATACCTGCCCGGTCGGTATTGCGACGCAGGACCCGGTATTGCGTAGGCGTTTCACCGGCGAGCCCGAGCACGTCATCAATTACTTCTTCTTCGTCGCCGAGGAAGTCCGCGAGCTTATGGCGAAGCTCGGCTTCCGCCGCTTCGACGAGATGGTCGGCCGCTGCGACAAGCTCGACATGGTGCAGGCGATCGACCACTGGAAGGCGAAGGGAATCGACCTCACCCGGTTACTGTACCAGGAGCCGGTCAAACCCGGCGTCGCGACCCGTAATTGCGAGCGGCAACAGCACCATCTCGATAAGGCGCTGGATAATGAGCTAATCCTCGAAGCGCAGCCGGCGTTGGAGAGCCGGGGGCCGGTGCGCATCGAGCGGCCAATCAGAAATGTCCATCGCACGGTCGGCGCGATGCTGTCAGGTGAGGTCGCGCGCCGCCACGGCCATGCCGGTCTGCCGCAGGACACGATCTGGGCGACTTTCCGCGGCAATGCCGGACAGAGCTTCGGCGCCTTTCTCGCCCATGGCGTCACATTGGAGCTCTACGGCGACGCCAATGACTATACCGGCAAAGGCCTGTCGGGCGGTCGCCTGATTGTCCGCCAGCCGCCCGAGACGCGGCGCGAGCCGACCGAAAACATCATCATCGGCAACACAGTGCTCTATGGCGCGATTGCCGGAGAAGCGTATTTCGAGGGGGTCGCAGGCGAGCGCTTTGCGGTGCGCAATTCGGGTGCCGTCGCGGTCGTCGAGGGCACTGGCGACCATGGCTGCGAATACATGACCGGCGGCGTCGTCGCCGTGATCGGCAATACGGGGCGCAATTTCGCTGCCGGCATGTCGGGCGGCATCGCCTACGTCTGGGATCCCAATGGCCGCTTTGCCAGCCTGTGCAACCGCAACGAAGTCGAGCTCGGTCCAGTGCTTGCGGCCGAGGAAGAGGGCGATACCGAGCCCGAAGACCGGCCCAGGCAGCGAGCGCCGAGCGTCTATGACAACGGCATGGGCGACCCGTTGTGCTTCGATGCAGCAAGGCTGCGCATTCTGCTCGAACGCCATCATCTCTATACCGGCAGCGCCCGCGCGCGCACACTGCTCGAAGACTGGGACAATACACTTGCCTCGTTTGTGAAAATCGTCCCGAAGGATTATCGCCGCGCGCTGCTCGAATTGCGGGCGGAGCGCCAATCGGCGCGCATCGAGGCGGCGGAATGATCGCCCCCACCCATACCCTCCCCCGGATGCAGGAGAGGGTTCGGGAGGGGGCTTGCCTGCCCCAGCCGCGGATCTCGGCCGATGGGTAAGCCGACCGGCTTTCTCGAGATCGAGCGCCGCGATCGCCCCTATGAGAAGCCGGAAGTCCGCAGCCGGAGCTGGAAGGAGTTCGTCAAGCCGCTGACCGACGCCGAGAACCGCAAGCAGGCGGCGCGCTGCATGGACTGCGGCATTCCGTTCTGCCACGAAGGTTGCCCGGTCAACAATTTGATCCCCGACTGGAACAACCTCGTCTATCGCGAACAGTGGCAAGCGGCGCTGAGGACGCTGCATTCGACCAACAACTTTCCGGAATTCACCGGCCGCATTTGCCCGGCGCCGTGCGAGGCAGCCTGCACCCTCAACATCGACGACAATCCAGTCACGATAAAGACGATCGAGTGCGCAATCGTCGACCGTGGCTGGCAGGAAGGTTGGATCGAGCCGGTTGTTCCGGCGCAGCGCACCGGCAAGCGGGTTGCGGTCGTCGGCTCCGGTCCCGCAGGACTGGCCTGCGCGCAGCAATTGGCGCGCGCTGGGCATTGGGTGATGCTGTTCGAAAAGGCCAACCGCATCGGCGGCCTCTTGCGCTACGGCATCCCGGATTTCAAAATGGAGAAGTGGCTGATCGACCGCCGCGTTGCGCAGATGGAGGCCGAAGGCGTCAGTTTCCGGACCGAGATCGAGGTCGGCATCGATCTGCCTATCGCATCGATGCTCGACGAGTTCGACGCCATTGCGATGACCGGCGGCGCCGAGCAGCCGCGCGATCTCGAAGTGCCTGGCCGCGAGCTTGACGGCATCCATTTCGCAATGGATTTCCTGCCGCAGCAGAACAAGCGCAATGCCGGCGACGATGAGGAACGCGCCGCGCCGCATGGCACGATTACTGCCGAAGGCAAGCACGTAGTCGTGATCGGCGGCGGCGATACCGGCTCCGACTGCGTCGGCACCTCGGTGCGGCAAGGAGCGCTGTCGATCTCCCAGCTCGAAATTCTGCCAAAGCCGCCCGAGCGCGAGAACAAGGCGCTGACCTGGCCCGATTGGCCAATGAAACTGCGCACCTCCTCCTCGCAGGACGAAGGTTGCGAGCGCGATTGGTCGGTATTGACCAAGCGGGCGATCGGCGAAGACGGCCACGTGACGGCCCTCGAATGCGTTCGCGTCGACTGGCTGAAAAATGCGGACGGCCGCTTCGTGACGCAGGAGATTCCGCACAGCAGTTTCACGTTGCGGGCCGATCTCGTGCTGTTGGCAATGGGGTTTTTGGGCTCTCACCGGCCGGGCATGATCGAACAATCCAATGTCGAGCTCGATCCGCGCGGCAATGTGCGCGCCAACACCGTTGATTATCACACTTCGGTGCCTAAGATATTTGCCGCCGGCGACATGCGGCGCGGCCAGTCGCTCGTCGTCTGGGCAATCCGCGAGGGCCGCCAGTGCGCCCGCGCCATCGACGAATTCCTCATGGGATCGAGCCTGCTACCCCACTGACAGTTGATTCGTCGCCCTTGCGAGAAAATAGGGTCCAGCCGTGAGCTTCCTTGGGCTGGTAAGTCTGCACTGCGTTTTTGCGTGAATGAACGGGAGGGAGGGGAAATGTTTGGAAAGGCGGCGCAATGGTCTGCGTTGGCGATTACAATGCTGCTACTTTCGACTGGCGCAGTGATGGCAGAGGCGCCGTCGGGGCCGCCGATCACGATCGGGTTCAGCATGCCATTGACCGGCGGGTTAGCGGTCAACGGAACCTCGGGACTGCTGGCGATGCAAATTTGGGCCGCGGATACGAATAAAAAGGGTGGATTGCTCGGACGCCCGGTCAAGCTAATCTATTACGACGATCAGAGCAATCCCTCTCTGGTGCCCGGCATCTATACCAAACTGCTCGATGTCGACAAAGTCGACCTCGTCGTCTCGGCCTATGGCACCAATGTCACGGCGCCTGCTTTGCCGGTCGTGATCCAGCACAACAAGACCTTCATGGGTCTGTTCGCAATGGACGTCAACGAAGAGTTCCGTTATCCGAAGTACTTCTCGATGCTGCCCGTCGGGCCGGACCCGCGCGCCGCGATCTCCGAGGGATTTTTCGAGATAGTCAAGGCCAACAAGGACAAGCTCGGGCTAAAGACTATCGCGCTGGCGGTTGACGATGGCGAGGCGACGCGCAATACCGCCGATGGGGCTCGCGTCAATCTGAAAAAGGCCGGGCTCAATGTCGTCTACGACAAGACTTATCCCCCAACGACGACCGATTTCACGCCGATTATCCGCGCGATCCAAGCAACCAACCCCGACATTGTCTATATCGCCTCGTACTCGCCGGACAGCGTCGGCCTGATCCGCGCAGCAATGCACGAGCTGGGCCTCAACACCAAAATCTGTTGCGGCACGATGACCGGGCCTCAGAGCACGTCGATCAAGACCTCGTTGGGACCGATCCTCAACGGCATCATTACCTTCGATTTCTGGTTGCCGGCCCCTACGTTGCGGTTTCCCGGCGTGATGGAATTCCTCGCGCGTTATCAGGAGCAGGCAGCCGGCAAGGGCGTCGATCCGCTCGGCTATTACCTGGCGCCCTGGGCCTACGCCGATCTGCAGGTCGTCGGCGAGGCCGTCGAGGGAGTGAAGAGCCTCGACCGGACAAAATCGCCGACTACATCCGCAGCCACACCTTCAAGACTGTCGTCGGCGACGTCGAATTCGGCGAGAAGGGCGAGTGGAAGAAGGCCCGGCTGATGACGGTGCAATTCCAGAACATCGCCGGCACGAGCATCGACGACTTCCGCGACGGCAAGGGCGAGGTCCTGCTATGGCCCGACGAATACAAAGCCGGCGAGGCGATCCTGCCCTACTCGTCGGTCAAACACTGAGGCCGCCTAATCGGGGACGCCCTCGACCCGGAATATCTCCTCGAGCTGTGGGCTCATCGGCAGGTCCAAGGTCTCGCCCGTAGGCAGCCTCTGCTGAAACCACTTGTTATAGAGCTGCACGAGCTCGCGGCTCTGGGCGAGGCGGCTGAAAGTCCGGTCGACGATTGCGGCGAAGTCCGGATCGTCCTTGCGGTACATCAGCCCATAAGGGTCGTAGGACAGATATTCCCCCACGACGTGATACCGGTCGCCTGATTTGGTTGTAGCAACCAAGCCGTAAAGCAACACGTCGTCGGTGGCGAAAGCGTCCGCCTTGCCTTCTTTGAGGATGTCGAATGACTGGCCGTGGTCCTTGGCGACCAAGATCTTAATCCCGAGGTGCTGTTTTTCCGAAATCGCCCGCACCGCTGCCTCATTAGTGGTGCCGGCGGTCACGACGACCGTCTTGTTGCGCAGATCACGATAGGAGCTTATGCCGGATGAGCGCGGCACCAAGAGTTTGGTGCCGGCGACAAAAAAGATCGGCGAGAACGCGACTTCCTTCTTGCGCTCGAAATTTGCCGTCGTCGAGCCGCATTCGAGATCGACCTCGCCCGAGCGCACGGCGGGAATCCGCGTCTCTGCCGTCACCTTCCGGTATTTGACCGCAATCTCGACCCCTTCGAACTCTTTCGACACCTCGTCGACGACTGCGTTGCACAGATCAATCGAAAAGCCGATCGGCTCGTCAACTTTGTTGACGTAGGAGAACGGGATCGAGCTCTCGCGGTAGCCGAGGGTCACCGACTTGCTCTCCCTGATTGTTTTCAGGGTGCCGGTCAGCTCTTGGGCACGTCCAACTGGAGATGCCAGGAGCAGCTCGATCAGCGCCGCAGCGAGCAGAAAGCGCAGCATCATGCCGCCTGCGCCTCCGCCGGGACGCCGATCGTCTCGGCGGTTTCGCCTTCCCAACGGCCGATCACCGCCGTTGCCAGGCTGTTGCCGATGACGTTCGTCGCGGTGCGGCCCATATCGAGGAATTGATCGATACCAATGATCAGCAACAGCCCTGCCTCGGGCAGGTTGAAGGTCACCAGCGTCGCGGCAATCACGACGAGCGAGGCGCGCGGCACCCCTGCCATGCCCTTGCTGGTCAGCATCAGCATCAGCAGCATCGTGACCTGCTGCGGGACCGACAATGGGATGTTATAGGCCTGGGCTATGAAGATCGTTGCAAACGTGCAGTACATCATCGAGCCGTCCAGGTTGAACGAATATCCCATTGGCAATACGAAGCTGATGATCTTCTTGCTGACCGGCAGCTTCTCGAGCTGGGCCATCGTCACCGGGTAGGCGGCCTCGCTGCTCGCCGTGCTGAAGCCCAACAGGAACGGCTCGCGGATCAACGAGATCAGGCGGAACACGGCGCGCCCGAGAAAGAGAAACCCGGCGGCGATGAGGACCAGCCACAACACGCCGAGGCTCAGATAGAACATGACCAGATACTTGCCGTAAGTCACCAGAATACCAATGCCTTGCGTCGTCACCGTTGCCGCCATCGCTGCAAAGACGGCGATCGGGGCTAGGGCCATGATGTAACCGGTAATCGTCAGAATGATCTGCGAGGTCTCGTCGATAATCTTGATAACCCCTTGCGCCCGTTCGCCGAGCGCCGCCGCTGCGACGCCAAAAAACAGTGAGAAGACGACGATCTGCAGGATTTCGTTGTTGGCCATCGCCTCGACCGCGCTCTTCGGCACCAGGTGAGTCACGAAATCCTTGAAGGACAGCGAGGCCGCGTTGAGATTTGTCGCGGCGCTCGCGTCGGGCAGCGGCAGGTTGAGATTGTCGCCCGGACGCAGGATGTTGACCATGATCAGGCCGAGCAGCAGCGACACCAGCGAGGCGCTGACGAACCACAGCATCGCTTTGCCGCCAATCCGACCGACCGACTTGGTGTCCCCCATATGCGCCACCCCGACCACCAAGGTCGTGAAGACGAGCGGCGCGATGATCATTTTTATCAGCCGCAGGAAGATGTCGGTGAACAGCGAGATGTAGCCGGCGATCGTTTTCGCCGTCTGCGGATCGGGCCACAGCTCGTGACAGGCATAGCCGACCGCGATGCCGAGCAGCATCCCGATGAAAATGATCGTTGTCAGTCGTTGCGCGCGCATCCCGTCCCCCCTCGCTGGAACGGCAGCATGCGCCATTTGGCGGTGCAATAAAACCATCATAGACCTGCCGACGGCGAAGTTTCCTGCCTCGAGCGGGAGTTCCGCGCGGTATTCTTGACCACCACCGCGCTGATATCGATGGTGTCACTCCAATGCAGGTTTCCTCTGCCGGCTCGGAAACACCGAGGACGGTCGACCGCGACCAGATCGCCGCGCTCGAACCGCTGATCCGACCTTATGTGCGGCATACGCCGATCATTACCCTCGAAGCGCGCGACTTCGGCCTTGACGCGCCACCGCTTGCGCTGAAGCTCGAGTTTCTGCAGCACACCGGCTCCTTCAAACCGCGCGGTGCCTTCGCCAACCTGCTGACCCGTCCCGCTTCGGCGGCCGGTGTCGCAGCGGCCTCGGGCGGCAATCACGGCGCCGCGGTTGCCTATGCGGCGATGCGGCTCGGCATTCGCGCCACAATCTTTGTGCCGTGCATCACATCACCGGCAAAGATGGAGCGCATTCGGGGCTACGGCGCCGAGCTTGTCGTTGTCGGCGACCGCTACGCCGATGCCTTGGCGGCGAGCGAGGACTTCGTCGCTCGCACCGGGGCTCTCGACATTCACGCGTACGACCAACCCGAGACGATGATCGGCCAGGGCACGGTCGGGATCGAGATCGAGAAAGATGCGCCGGAAATCGACACGCTGCTCGCCGCCGTAGGCGGCGGCGGGCTCATCGGCGGCATTGCCGCGTGGTATGCCGCCCGCATCCGCATTGTCGCGGTCGAGCCGGAACTTGCACCGACATTGCACGACGCGCTGGCCGCGGGCCGCCCGGTCGACGCACCAGCTGGCAGCATCGCCGCCGACTCGCTGGCGCCGCGCCGCGTCGGCGAATTGATGTTCCCGATCGCCCGGCGTTTTGTCGAGCGCTCCGTGCTGGTTTCCGACGAGGCGATCCGGAGCGCTCAGCGCGCGTTGTGGGAGGTGTTGCGGGTGGCCGCCGAACCTGGCGGCGCCACGGCGCTGGCCGCACTTCTCGCGGGCGCCTATCGCCCCGCGCGCGGCGAGCGCGTCGCGGTGCTACTGTGCGGCGCCAACACCGCGGCGGTCGATCTGGACCGGGCGAGTTAGCCGTAGGCGTAACCCGCCACCTCAAAATGGGGTGGCGGATTACGCTGCGAGGCTGGACAAGTATCCAAATCGATGATTACAGGCAACTTCCGCTCTCGCTGCCCCGTCGAGCGCCGGGACCCATGGCTGCGTTGCCGCGAACTTCCCAAGCAGATGCAGTGCCTTACCAACGATCTCAGGCTCGTGCGGCGGAAGGATGGACACGGCTTTCTCTAGGGAAGATAAGTGAATCGGTGCCGCAGGATTTCTCGCCCGGCCTCTACGCTAAATCCGCCCTATTTGTTTGCTGCAGGTTTCTTCTGCGGTTCACAGTTGTCGATTCGGCGGAGAGCGGGCCGATTTGGGGCAATCAGCGAAGGCGGGATCGCCTATCGCGAATTCGCGACCGACCCCTGCTCCGGCCTGCTTGGCCGCCTGAAAGCACTGTTCTTTCCGCCGAAGCTCATCGACAACGGCAACGTCAGCGTCCAAGCGCTCGACGGCAAAATCGTGGCGCTGACCGAAACCACGATACCGGTCATCTTCGATCCCGAAACGCTGGAAACACAGCGCGTATTCGGCTTCGACGCGCGGCCCGACGGTCAGGTGACCTCCGCCCGCCCGCATTTACGATGTCGCGCGGCGATGCCCGTACAGCTATGTCGTGAAATTCGGGCACCGCAGCCTTTATCGCATTTTCCGCTTCGCGATTGACACCGGCGGGCAGGACCCCGCCGCCGAATTGCCGGTTGACCAGCCCCGCTTACATGTACAGCTTCGGGATGATCGAGCGCTATCTCATTCTCGCCGAGTTCCCGCTGATCGTCGATCCGCTGCGGCTACGCTTTTCGGGCCGGCCGTTCATGACGAGCCGATCGTCCTCTTCGAAAGCGTTCACGTGATGAAACGCAAAGCAGCGAGCCGCAGTCGCCGTGCGCACCAGCCGACTGCTCGCCTTGTCGATCACATGGAACCGCGCTCCTCGATCGGGCTCCCAGCGATAGTTCTCGACATCATTACCTTTCCCGACGCGCGGATCAGGCAAGAACTCTATCTCGACCGCCTGCGGGCCGAGGAGGTGGCGAGCACGTCCGGCCGCCTAGTACGCTTTGAATTAAGCTCGCGAGGGGACGGGCCGCCCTCGGTACGACCGCTTGCTGAGGTTCCGATCGAGCTGCTGCATCAATTACTCGGGGGTCGTCCGGCCGGTCGTATCGTTTCGTTTGGGGCACGAGCGACAAGGGTGGGCCGATTTCTCAAGCCGGCTGGCCAAGGCCGATGTCACAACGCGTGAAACTTGCGTTTGGGAAGAGCCGGGATGCCATCCTGGCGAGCCCGTCTTTGTTGCCGCCCCCACGGCCCGGCGGAAGATGAGGGATATCGTTCTGTCGGTAGTGCTCGATGCGCGAAAAAGCACCTCGTTCTTGTTGACGCTCGATGCCGCGACGCTCACGGGACACGCGCGAGCCGGGATGCCGCATCACATCCTCTTCGATTTTCACGGCAATTTCCTCGCGGGCTCAGGCGAGTGGCCACCGCAAACATTGCATCGCTAGCGAGCGATCCTCAGCCGAAGCGGTTAGAACGGGGAAAGCCGGTTGGGGCGAGCCGTCCCGCCGCGCCGCGGGAGCCGCACCAGGGGGCGAGGTTGGTCTCGGTGCGGATACGGTTCTCGCGTTGGCGCCATGATAAGCCGTCGGCGAGGCGGAATACCTTGCAATCGGCCAGCCCCCCCGATTTGTAGCGCTGCAAGATGACACCGCGGCCGCGCGTCATCAACGGGATGTCGTCTAGGCTTACGATCAGCATCTTGCGGTTGTCGCCGACAAACGCGACCGCATCGCCGATTTCCGCCTGCAGGCAGGCCCGGGCGACCGAGCCCTCGCCGGGCGTCAGCACCTGTTTGCCCGCCCGGGTCTGCGCAACCGCCTCCTCGCCGTCAACGACAAAGCCTCGTCCGTCGTCGGCGACGACCAACAGCTCCATGCCCGACCGATATGGGAACATCGCGACAATGCCGTGTTCGTTCGGCAAGTCGATCATCAGGCGCAGCGGTTCGCCATGGCCGCGACCGCCGGGGAGCCGATCGACGCCGATCGTATAAAACCGCCCGTTGCTCCCGAACACGATCAGCCGATCTGTCGTCTCGGCGTTGACCGCAAAGCGCGGCGCATCGCCTTCCTTGTATTTCTGCTCTGCCGCCGGGACGCTGTGTCCCTTAACCGTCCGGATCCACCCCTTGGCCGAGCACAGCACCGTAACCGGCTCGCGTTCCACCAGTGCGCCGGCGGGGATCTCGATCGGCTCCGGAGCCCCGGCGATCTCAGTACGACGGCGCCCCACAGGCGTCTCCCCGCCGAATTCGGCCGCCGTCGCTTTCACCTCCGCGGCAATCGCCCTCCACTGCCTCTTCTCGCTCGCCAGCAGCGCGGTGAGCTTTGCCTCTTCGGCCGAAAGCAGGTCCAGCTCCTTGCGGATTTCGATTTCCTCGAGCCGTCGCAATGCGCGCAGCCGCAGGTTGAGGATGGCCTCGGCCTGTAGGTCGGTCAGCTCCCAGCGGGCGATCATCTCGGCTTTGGGGTCGTCGCCTTCGCGGATGATGCGGATCACCTCGTCGAGGTTCACATAGACGATGATCTGGCCGCGCAGGATCTCCATGCGGCGGGCAACTGCCGCGAGGCGGTGGCGGCTGCGCCGCTGCAGCATTACCCGGCGGTGATCGAGGAAGGCCTGCAGCGCCTCCTTCAAGTTCATCACCCGCGGGACGCCGAGCGGATCGAGGACATTGAGGTTGAGCGGCACCCGCACCTCCAACTCTGTCAAGCGGAAGAGCTGCTCCATCAGCATCTCCGCCTCGACGTTGCGGGTCTTCGGCTCGAGCACGAGGCGGACCTCGTCGGTCGACTCATCCCGTACATCGGCAAGGAGCGGTAGCTTCTTTTCGTCGAGCAATGCCGCGATCTTTTCGACCAGCCGGCTTTTCTGCACCTGAAACGGCACCTCGGAGACGACGATCTGGTAGAGGCCGTGCCCCAGCGTCTCCGTGGTCCAGCGGGCGCGCAGCCGGAAGCTGCCGCGCCCGGTCTCATACCCTTGCCGAATGCTTTCCGGCGGTTCGACCAAGACGCCGCCGGTTGGGAAATCAGGTCCGAGAACATGGGTATGGAGCTCGCCGACCGCGCAGGCGGGCTTTTCGATCAAATGCAGGAGTGCGGCGCAGAGTTCGCCGACATTATGCGGCGGTACGCTGGTCGCCATTCCGACGGCAATGCCCGACGCGCCATTGGCGAGCAGGTTCGGAAAACGCGCGGGAAGAACGACGGGCTCGCTGTCCTCGCCGTCATAGGTCGCTCGGAAATCGACGGCATCCTCGTCGATCCCCTCGAGCATCGCTTGCGCGACGGCGGAGAGGCGGCTCTCCGTATAGCGCATCGCCGCCGCGTTGTCCCCGTCGAGATTGCCGAAATTTCCTTGCCCGTCGACCAGCGGATAGCGCTGCGAAAAATCCTGCGCCAGGCGGACCAGCGCGTCATACACCGCCAGCTCGCCGTGCGGGTGGAATTTGCCGATGACGTCCCCAACCACCCGGGCACATTTCTTGTATCCCGACGCAGGATCGAGGCGAAGCTGACGCATCGCGTGCACAATTCGCCGATGCACCGGTTTGAGGCCATCGCGCACATCCGGCAGGGAGCGCGACATGATCGTCGACAGCGCGTAGGACAGATAGCGCTCCCCGAGCGCATCGGCGAAATCGACGTTGCGGATCTCGCCGGCAAGGGTGGCGACGGCCATTAGAAGTACCTCACAACAACAGCCCTCACCTCCGCGCGGGTAAGGGTAAGGAATAATCGCTGGAAATCCGGATTCCCGCTTCTCGCGGGACAGCGGTCCAAACGCTAATCATGCATCGTAGCAACCATTGCCGCGCGGCGCATGCGTTCGGCCAGCCGCGCGCGTGCCGCGGGAAGGGTCCGGGACTGCGGCCTGAATACGTGATGAACCAGGAAATGCTCGGTCAAGGCCAAGCCGAGTGTAATCTGACGCGGGTCGGCTGGCTCAGCGTGCAATAAGAAATTTGGTAGAACCAATAGCTTATCGTGATAGGGAAGACCGGCCGCGCGCGATACCGCGTGCCCGGTCCGGGGTGAAACATAGGCGAGATCGGTCGTGCTTCCTGAGACCGCGCCGCGGCTGAGATCCAGACCGAACCCCAGCGCCGCGAGCAAGTCCAGCTCCCACCGGACATAACGCGCCGGCCAGTCGGCTGCCGAATCGAGGGCCAGGACGAGCCCACTGAAGGAGGCGAAAACGTCGGGAGACGGCTCACGCTCCGGCAAAGCCGCCGTAACGAGCACCGCCGCCGCCATCAAGGCGGCCAAACGGTCGGGATCGTCGAGCATTCCGGCAGCGTGCGACCGCACTAATTCGCAGACAATCGTGCCGAGATGCTCGCTGAGACGCCCGCGCCAGACCGCCGCGACCTCGTTCCCGGGCTGCAGCACCGCCCGGGTCTTCGGTGATTGACCACCGCGCACCAGGCCAGCGTGCCGCCCGTGCTCGCGCGTCAGCAGTTCGACGATGACCCCGCCTTCGCCATGGCGGCGAACAGCCACAACAAACCCAATGTCACGCCACTCCATCAGGCGTTGTAATCGAGCCCGAGCGCCTCGAATCGCTCGCGATCCTCTGTCCAGCCGCGGCGGACCTTGAGGAACACGAACAGGTGCACGCGGCGCCCGAAGACATGTTCGAGCTCGGCTCGGGCGCGGCTGCCGATGGCCTTTATGCGTCGCCCACCTTCACCCAGCGCAATCACGCGCTGTCCCGGGCGTTGTACGTAAATCACCTGCTCGATCCGAACGCTGCCGTCCGGCTTTTCTTCCCACTGCTCAGTCTCGACCGTAGAGGCGTACGGGATCTCGTCACGCAATTGCAGAAAGACTTGCTCGCGCGTCACTTCGGCTGCAATCAACCGCTCGGGAGCGTCCGAGAGCTGGTCCTCCGGAAAGAGCCAAGGCCCCAGCGGTAAGCTCACGGCCAGATGCCGTTTCAGATCGTCCACGCCGTCGCCCTTGAGACCGGAAATCATCAATATGGGCTCGAAACGACCTTGGCGCGAGAGCGCGTCGGCAAGGCCCAGCAGGCTTTCGCGGCGGACCAGATCAATCTTGTTCAACGCCAGGATCGATCGGCGGCCGCGCTCGTTCAGAGCGTCGAGGATGCGGCGGGTGTTGTCATCGACCCCCCGAGAAGTGTCGATCAGCAACACGGTTTCGTCGGCATCCGCCGCACCCGACCACGCCGCCGCTACCATCGCCCGGTCAAGCCGGCGTCGCGGCGCAAAAATCCCCGGCGTATCCACATAGATGACCTGCGTCGCGCCCTGAATTGCGATCCCGAGCAATCGGGTGCGCGTCGTCTGTGCTTTCGGCGTGACGATCGCCAGCTTGTGGCCGACGAGCCGGTTGAGCAGAGTCGACTTACCGGAATTCGGCGTCCCGATCAGCGCAACATAGCCGCATCGCGTCGCAGGCGGCTGGGCTTCCGACGCCGTGTCAGGCGGCGTGGTTCTTGGCCCAGTCGACGACCTCGGCATGAGTCCCGAACCAGACGCTCTGGCGCGATTTTGCGTGTCGGATGATCTCGTCGAGGATCCAAATGCGCGAACGATAACCGATGATGTGCGGATGCATCGTGAGCTGAAAGACTCCGCCCTCGTCGTAAGCAGCGTCGAATTCCCGCCGGAAAATATCGAGCACGTCGTTCGGCGGCGTATAGGGGCGGAGCGACTGAAACCGATTCATCATGAAATAAACGGCGTCGTCGCGGACCCATTCGACGGGAAACTCGACGACCCCGGTCGGCTCGCCGTCGAGCAGGAGCTCGTAGCAGTCTTCGTCACTCATCAGGGAGGAATCGTAGACGAGACCCATTTCCTTCTCGATCTCGAGCGTGTGCCGGCTGAAATCCCAGGACGGGGTGCGCAGGCCGACCGGCCTTATGCCGGTGACCTTCTCGAGGGTATCGGCCGACCGGTTCATCAGATCCCGTTCGGCCTCCGGCGGCAATGCAGAGTTCAGCTCGTGAATCCACCCGTGAATGCCGATTTCATGCCCCTCAGCCACGACTTGGCGCTGCTCGTCGGGGTGGAGCAGCGCGGTGACGGCAGGGACATAGAAGCTCGCCGTAACACCGTGCTTTTCCAGGAGCTGCAAAATCCGCGGCACGCCCACCCGATTGCCGTATTGGCCCCACGCCAGCCGGCCGATCGACTTGCCACCGTCACGAAGATCGCTCGTCTCGTGATCGCTGTCGAAGGACAAGGCGACGGCGCACCGCGCACCGCCCGGCCACTCGCGCGGGCGCAACTTACGCCCGGCGCGGACGCGGTTGACAAGCTTGCGCCAATGTTCCTCAGGCCACTGCCACGGCTCGAGGTTGGGCTCGGGAGCGCTCATCTCTTCCTCTCCACGTCGCGGTCTGGCCGGCCGGGAAGGCGGGAGGATGGTCGGAGCGGTGAGATTCGAACTCACGACCCTCAGCACCCCATGCTGATGCGCTACCAGGCTGCGCTACGCTCCGACCGGGCGGGCCCCGCAAACAAGATCGATCATAATACTCGGCCCAAAGCCCTGCAACGGGCCCGCATGTCCTCAAGCCGGTTACACTTTGGCCGCCGCTACCCTCCTCGCCTTCTTGCTGTCTATGGGATGCGCCAGACCATGGTTGATCTGATCCTTGAGCGCATGCGAGGCGCGGAAGACCAGAACGCGGCGCGGGCTTATCGGTACTTCCTGACCGGTTTTGGGATTGCGGCCGACGCGCTGTCCCTTTTGTCGGACGGCAAAGCTGCCGAATGAAGAGATCTTGACCATTTCGCCTCGCTCGAGCGCACCGGAAATCTCGGCGATCACCGACTCGACGAGCTCGGCTGACTCGTTACGCGACAAGCCGACCTCCTGATAGACCGCTTCGCTGAGCCTGGCGCGAGTAATGGTTTCTCCACCCATGCAGTCCTCCCACGTGTTTTGCGGAAGGTTAAACCCGCGAAAAAATCACGTCAAATTCCAAAGCTTTGAGCTTTGATCCACTTTGGTGCTACCAGCGCACCAGGCTCGCTCCCCAGCTGAGCCCGCCCCCGAGCGCCTCCATCAAGACAAGATGCCCGGGTTTGATCCGTCCGTCGTCGACCGCCGCCTCGAGGGCGAGAGGAATCGATGCGGCCGAGGTGTTGGCATGCCGTTCGATTGTCATGACGATCTTGTTCTCGGACAAGCCGAGCTTTCGCCCCATAGCATCGATGATCCGGCTGTTGGCCTGGTGCGGCACCAGCCAATCGATATCCGCTGCGCTGAGACGATTGGCCTGAAGGGTCTCGTCGATCACCTCACTCAGGTGCTGAACCGCCTGTCGGAAGACCTCGCGGCCTTGCATCCGCAAGAGACCCGCAGCTCCCGTCGACGATGGACCGCCATCGACATAGAGGATATCGTATTGCCGGCCATCCGAATGGAGATGGTTAGAGAGAATAAACCGCCTGCCAGGCGACGTCGCGGACACGGCCTTCAGCACCAGGGCACCCGCCCCATCGCCAAAAAGCACGCAGGTGCCGCGATCCTCCCAGTCAAGGATGCGAGAGAACGTTTCTGCCCCGATCACAATCGCGGTCTGGGCCTGACCGAGCCGCAAAGCGTTGTCGGCAACCGAAAGGGCAAATATAAACCCCGCGCATACCGCCTGGACGTCGAAGGCTGCGCCTCGCGCCATCCCGAGCCGGCCCTGGACCTTGGCGGCAGTCGCAGGAAAGGTGTTGTCAGGCGTGGCAGTTGCCAGGACGAGCAGATCGAGATCGCTGCCGCTCATCCCTGCCTTCGCCAGCGCAGTCTGCGCCGCATGATAGGCCAGATCGGAGGTCAGCTCGCCAGGAGCGGCGACCCGACGTTCGCCGATCCCAGTGCGCTGACGAATCCATTCATCGGAGGTGTCCAGGCGCTCGGCCAACTCGCGATTCGTAATGATTCGGTCGGGCAAATAGGCGCCGCAACCGACAACCTGGGCTCGCAAATTCATTACCAGGCGCTTATAGCGCGGGTTCCGGGGCGAAGGGTGCCTGGCTGAGGCGCGCCAGCTCTATGCGTATCTTATCGAGAACGCCGTTCAGCTTCATATCGACGGCGACCCCAATGGCATTGGCAAAACCGAACGCGTCGGTCGAGCCATGGCTCTTGACCGCAATTCCTCCCAAGCCGAGAAATATCGCGCCGTTGTACCGGCGCGGATCGCTGCGCATGCGAAGCTTTTTGAGCGCGCGGCGGGCGAAAAGATAGCCTATCCGCGCCGACAGCGAGTGGCGGAAGGCCGCCTCGAGAAACTCGCTGAATAGCTTGGCGGTTCCCTCCGCCGTCTTGACTGCGACGTTGCCGGTGAATCCGTCGGTGACGACGACATCGACGGTACCTGCCGCGATATCGTCTCCCTCTATAAAGCCGTAAAAGTGGACAGGTGAAACGCTGCCCCGCAGCTGCGCGCTTGCGCCGCGCACCGCATCGTTCCCCTTCATGTCTTCGGAACCGACATTCAGCAGTCCGACTGTCGGCTCCGCCAGACCGAGAACCGTCCGGGCAAATACATCGCCCATCAGAGCGAATTGAACGAGGTTCTCCTCGTCGCATTCGACATTGGCGCCAAGGTCAAGCATCACGCTTTCGCCGCGGCGTGTGGGAAAAAACGACGCGATTGCCGGACGGTCGATGCCCGGCAGCATCTTGAGCACAAATTTGGCAAGCGCCATCAATGCGCCGGTATTCCCGGCCGAAACCACCCCGTCCGCCCGTCCTTCGGCGACTGCTTCAATTGCCAATCGCATGCTCGATTGCCGCCCTGTTCGCAGGGCCAGCGACGGCCTTGCATCATCGGCCACCACTTCGTCGGTGTGATGCAGCGTTACCGCGCTGGCGAGGCGGGGGACCTTAGCGAGAAGCGGACACACCTTTTGTTCCGCCCCGAATAGCAGGAAATGTATCTCCGGATGCCGCTGCAATGCTATCTCGGCCCCCTTGACGACCATCCCCGGGGCACGGTCGCCGCCCATCGCGTCGAGGGCGATCGTGATGCCGCCGTTCACCTTGCGTGCCTCTGGCCCCAGTATTGTCGTCAGCTGGCCTCCGACGCGATCTTGGTCACTTCCCGCCCGTCATAGTACCCGCAGGATGCGCACAGGTGATGCGGACGCCGCAACTCACCGCAATTAGGGCACTCGGCATAAGCGGCCGGCTTCAGCGCATGATGCGATCGCCGCATATTGCGCCGCGATGGCGAAGTTTTCTTCTTGGGAACGGCCATAGAAAGCTCGGATGTTAGGGGTGAGGCTGCACCGGAGCAGCGTAATTAGCCAAAAACAGAAGCTGCGGCAACTATGATGCAACCTCCCAAAATGGCCCTAGCCGAGTGGCCCGAAGCCTTAAGGAATGATCTCAACATTCTGGCTCCTCGCTCAAACGAGCCAATACAGAGAACGCACCCTTTAACGGTTCCGCCACCGCCGCCTGATCGATTGTCGCGTCGGGATGGCGGGGAAAAAGCGGCAGGGTCAGCGAGAGCTCCTGCGCCACCGCCTCTCCGATGTCGATCATGCTGCCTTTCACGGGCTCGTACACCGGCTCGTCTTCGCTGAACGCGATGTCCGTTTCGCCGCCGGCAGGAGGACCGTAGATCAGCGAGAAGCAGTCGGAAACCGTTCCGCGGAGCGGTTCGAGGCTTACCGTGCAGCACTGCTCGAAATCCGCTGAGAATTCGGCCTCCAGGAGGACCACCTCCGGACTTTGCCGGCGAAGCACCACCTCTGCAACGAGGCGATCCAGGGCTATCAGGCCGAACCGACGCGAAAGCTTTTGCCTTTCTTCCGCAGTCGCTTCGATTCGCTGTCGGAACGGTCCCGCGCCCAGTTGGGCGAGCGCAACCTGGCGAGAGAATTCCGGCACCATCGCGCTCATTTCGCCTCTCAGGGTCATCGAGCGGGGCGCGTTTGGCGCCGCCCGGGGGGAGCCTCGAACCATACCCGCCCGGCGAGAAGATCGGCGGCAGGCTGGCTGTGCAATGCTTTAGCCGCATGGCGCACGTAGACCTCCATTGCACCGGCAGCGTGCGGCGCCCCACCAACGGTGCCGAAGAGGTTCCGAGCGAGCGCCGCAGCGAGAGTTGCGTGATCTGCGGTGAGGCCGGCTTCATAGGAGAGGATGCGGCCGTAAAAGGCCCGAGCCATCCGCTTCACGTGCTTGCCGACGCTGAGGTCACCAACCCCCATTTCGCGCAGCGATCGGTCGAAATCGGCGAACATGCGGTTGAAAAGGCTTTGGCAGAAGCTGCTCGCCTGCGGCCGTTCGGCCTTGAGCCGATGAAAATACAGAAACGCATGGAGGCAAATCAGCTCAAAACGCCCGTCGAGCGTGTCGGGTACGCCATATTCCGAGAAGAAGATCGGTTGACGGGCCTGCTCCACGACGCGCCGGAACGCGATATCCGCAGCCTCTCGCACCGAATTTCGCCCGGAGAAAGGAAACACCGCAGCCGCCCACAAACACCGCGGACATTGACAACCAACTGGTCGCGGTTAAACCTGTTCGCTTTAAAAGTGGGCGCCGTCCTGATCAGTTTCAACAGAACGCCGATTGCGTGATCCCATGTCCGATTCCTCTTTGCGACGGTCGCTTTTTCTTCTCGGTGCCGTTTCTGCTGCGGGTCTAGTCGCGAGCTGCGCTCCAGCCGTGGAGCAGCGCGGCAACCTGCCCAACCCAGACAAGTTCGCCGAGATTCATGCCGGCAGCACAACCAAGGACGAGGTTGCCAAAATACTCGGCACGCCGTCGAGCGTCAGTGTCTTCAATAACGACAAGTCCTGGTACTACATCAGCCGGCGCACCTCTCAGACCGCCTTCTTCGACCCGGATGTGCTCGACCAGCAAGTCTATATCGTGAATTTCGACGACCAGGGTGTTGTCAAGGCAGTGGATCACAAAGTTTTGGAGGATGGGAAGCAGATCACGCCGGTCGCCCGGGCCACCCCGGCGCCGGGACGCGAGCTATCGTTTCTCGAGCAGCTGATCGGCAACCTCGGAAAATTCAACGCCAGTAGCGGCGGCGGAGGTAGCACCGGGGGTGGCAGCCAGGGTCCCAAGCCGAATGACAACAGGGCGAACTGACCATTGCCGTCCGGGTCAGCCCGCCCATTTCGCAAGGACCGCGAGGAGCAAAAGGGCGACAATGTTAGTGATCTTGATCATTGGATTGACAGCGGGACCGGCGGTGTCCTTGTAGGGGTCGCCGACCGTATCTCCGGTCACCGCCGCTTTGTGCGGCTCTGACCCCTTACCGCCGTGATGGCCCTCTTCGATGTATTTCTTGGCATTGTCCCAAGCCCCACCGCCTGAGGTCATTGAAATCGCGACGAAGATCCCGGTGACAATGGTTCCGAGCAGCATCGCGCCGAGTGCGCTGAAGGCTGCTGCCCGCCCGGCGATGATCGAAATCACTATCCAGAGGACGATCGGCGCCAGTACGGGAAGCAGAGACGGCACGATCATCTCGCGGATTGCCGCACGCGTCAGCATGTCGACCGCAAGCCCGTAATCGGGTTTGGCGTTACCCTGCATAATGCCGGGAATCTCGCGAAACTGACGGCGCACCTCGATGACAACCGCCGCCGCCGCCCGGCCAACGGCAGTCATGCCCATAGAACCGAATAGGTAGGGCAACAATCCGCCAATGAATAAGCCGATCACCACGTACGGGTCCTGAAGGTTGAACCGCACATCTAGATTGGGGAAGTAGTGTCTTAGATCCTCTGTGTAGGCGGCAAACAGCACGAGTGATGCGAGCCCGGCCGAGCCGATCGCATATCCCTTGGTCACGGCCTTGGTAGTGTTGCCGACGGCATCGAGCGCGTCGGTCGTGCGGCGCACCTCCCGCGGCAGATCGGCCATTTCAGCGATGCCGCCGGCATTGTCGGTGACCGGTCCATAAGCGTCGAGGGCGACGATCATCCCGGCCAGCGCCAACATCGTCGTCGCGGCAATCCCGATGCCGAACAGACCGGCAACCAGGTAGGACGCGATGATCCCGAAACAAATGACGATGACGGGCAGCGCCGTCGCCTCCATCGAAATAGCGAGGCCCTGGATGACATTGGTGCCGTGGCCCGTGGTCGAGCTGCGCGCGATGCTGCGCACCGGTCGATAATCGGTCCCGGTGTAGTACTCGGTGATCCACACGATGAAACCGGTAACCGCCAGACCGATGATTGCGCAGAGCCACAATCCCGCTCCGGTAACCGAGCTGCCGGTGCTCATCGGCAATCCGTCGGAGAATCCGAGCATGAAGTAAATCAAGAGGGCAATCGCGACGATAGACAGAAGACCGGTAGCGATCAGCCCCTTATAGAGGGCCCTCATGATGCCGTTATCGGCTCCGATCCGAACGAAGAAGGTGCCGATAACAGAGGTTGCGATGCACACCGCGCCAATTGCCAGCGGCAGCACGAGCAGCTTGTCGCGGAGCGGCGGCGCGAAGAAGATCGCGGCGAGCAGCATCGTCGCGACGATCGTCACCGCGTAGGTTTCGAACAAGTCGGCAGCCATACCGGCGCAATCGCCGACGTTATCGCCGACGTTGTCGGCAATAACGGCAGGATTGCGCGGATCGTCTTCCGGAATCCCTGCCTCGACCTTGCCGACCAGGTCAGCGCCGACATCGGCTCCTTTGGTGAAGATACCGCCGCCAAGCCGCGCGAAGATCGAGATCAGCGACGCCCCGAAGCTCAGCCCGATCATGGCCTCGAGCACTGGGCGCAGATCGTCTCCCGATGCAGTCGCTCGCAGGATGAAGTAGTAGATTCCGACGCCGAGCAGGCCGAGCCCAACCACCAGCAGCCCGGTAACCGCTCCGGCCTTGAACGCTATCGTAAGCCCAGCTTTGAGACCGCTCCGCGCGGCTTGTGCGGTCCTCACGTTGGCGCGTACCGAAACGTTCATCCCGATATAGCCGGCCGCTGCGGACAGTACCGCCCCGATCAGATAACCGATCGCAACCCGCACCCCGAGAGTAAGACCGAGCACGATCAGCACGACGACGCCGACGACCGCAATCGTTCGATATTGACGGTTGAGGTAGGCTCGGGCGCCAACTTGCACCGCGCCCGAGATTTCCTGCATCCGGGTAGACCCGGCACTGGCCGTCAGCACTTGGCGGCTGGTAAACCAACCATAGGCCAAGGCCAACAGGCCGCACGCGATTACCAGAAAGTATACGGAAGGCATCCGGAAAGTCCCCAGAAATAAAAACGCCTGCCCTCAACATGCCGGCGCTGCGGAAGCAGGTCAGTGCCGGAACATGCCAGAATAGTGGCCGCTAAGCAACCATCTGTGGTCTGCCTGTCACTCCACCGCTGGTCAGAAATGGCGATAGCCCGTCGCCTGCAGCGGGATCGGCCGGCCGCCATCATCGACGAGACGAGCGCCTGTTCCCTCCTCAATCCTACCAATTCTGGTAACCGGGAGGTCAAGGAGTGAGGATAGGGCGGTAATGGCCGCGGTTGCACCCGCCGGGGCGGCGAACAACAGTTCATAATCGTCCCCCGCGGCTGCCAGTCGGGGGAGGAGATTGGGATCCCTCTCGACTATGCGGCGAGCCGCGGACGACAGCGGCAACTGCCCCACCTCGATGACAGCCGCCGCCTGCGAGGTCTCGCAGATGTGACCCAGATCGGCAAGGAGGCCGTCGGAAACGTCGATCATCGCCCGGGCGACGCCAATCAATCGGGGACCTAATTCGGTGCGCGGGTCAGGCACCCGGAAGCGGCGGACCAGGTAGTCGCGATCCTGCGGAGGGAGATCCGGATGAGAGCCGCGCAACAAATCGAGCCCAAGGGCCGCATCGCCGATCGTCCCCGACACCCATACGAGATCGCCCAGTTCGGCGCCGCTGCGCCGGATTTCTTGGCCTGCTGCGACCTCGCCGATCGCGGTCAGCGACAGGACCGCCGAACCATGCGTACCGACCGAGTCACCGCCCAGCAGATCGATGCCAAAGCGAGCTTGATCTTCGGCCAGTCCATCGGCAAAGCGGGCGAGCCACTCCGGCCCGAGCCCGGCCGGAAGGGCTGTCGTCAGAACGTAGTGAAGAGGCCGGGCCCCCATCGCCGCAAGGTCCGATAGATTGACGCGAAGCAACTTGCGCGCGACCAGATCCGGCGGATCGTCCGGCAGGTAATGCACCCCGGCAACGATTGCGTCGGCGGTTATGACGAGACGCCGCCCGGCTGCGCAATCGATCAGCCCGGCATCGTCGACCAGTCCTAACCCGCCGGGACCCGCGAGCGGCGCGAAGAAACGCCGGATCCGCTCGAATTCTCCGAGCGCCTCCATCGACATCAGCGCTACATCTCGGAAGGTCGCAGGGTGCGACCCAGTTTGTCGAGTACGCCGTTCGCAAGGCCGGGCTCTTTACCGGAGAAGAAAGCGTGGGCAATGGTCGTATATTCGCTGATCGAGACGCGTGGCGGAACATCGTGCCGGTGCACCAGTTCATAAACGCCGGCCCGGAGGATTGCGCGCAGCACCGCATCCAGACGCGATAACGGCCATTCCTCGGTCAGCACCTCGGAGATAGAGGCGTCGAGCCGGTCGAGATGGGTTGCGACACCCCGGACAATGCCGGAGAACAGTGCAGGATCCGCGTCCCCGTAGCGATCGCCGTCGATCTCTTGGCCAAGCCGATGCCGGGCGAACTCGCGGACGACCGCCTCCGGATCCACCCCTCGGTTTAGCTCCAGCTGGTAAAGAGCCTGCACCGCGGCGAGCCGAGCCACGCTGCGCCGCCGGCCGCCAAACCGCGGACTGTCGGCGCCGGGTTCAGGCGGTTCGCGCTGCAGATTGCCGAGCGGCGGCTCTGTCGACGTATCCATTCTCCTCCTCGGCGAGACGGCGCCACAGATCCATTAGCGCCAGGCAAGCGCGCACCGCTTCGCCGCCCTTGTCTCTGCGGTCCGCCGAAGCACGGGCCAAAGCTTGTGCTTCGTTCTCCACAGTTAGAATGCCGTATCCAATGGCGAGCCCTTCACGTACCGCCAAATCCTGTAGCCCGCGCGCACTCTCGGCGCAGATATGATCATAATGCGTCGTTTCGCCCCTGATCACGCATCCGAGCGCGACGAACCCGTCAAAACGATCGGTGGACCGAGCGACCATTCCGATCGCCGCCGGTATTTCGAATGCTCCCGGCACCACGATGACCTCGTGGGTCGCGCCTGCCTCTGCAAGCGCCCGTTCTGCTCCTTTTCGCAAATGCTCGGCAATGTGCGCGTAATAGGGCGCCTCGACGAGCAATATATGGCGGGTTCGGGTCATGGCATGCCCTCCGCGCGAGCGTCGAGAAGCCGGGCGACGTAGCGCGCAATCAGATCGATTTCGAGGTTCATCCGCTGGCCGGGTGATGCTGAACCAAAGTTGGTGCAGCCCAGCGTATGCGGAATGATGTTCACACCGAAGCGATTTCCCGAAATTTCATTGACGGTGAGGCTCACCCCATCGAGGGCGACCGAGCCCTTTGGGGCAATGAATTTCTGCAGGCTAGCGGGCGCCTCGAAAGCGAAACGAACGGACTCGGCCTCGGGCCGCCGCTCAACGATGCGAGCGATGCCGTCAACATGGCCAGCAACGAGGTGTCCGCCAAGTTCGTCACCGACGCGCAAGGATTTTTCGAGGTTCACGGGTGTTCCCTCCTGCCAGTCGGCGATCGTCGTGCACGCCAGCGTCTCCGCCGAGGCCTGGACCGAGAATTCTCCCTCCGCGGCAACGATCACCGTCAGGCAGACCCCGGAACATGCGATCGAAGCCCCGAGTGGAATTGCCGAGGTGTCGAACGCGGTCACGATCGTCAGATCGACGAGATCACGGCGGCGTAACCGCTTTATGTGGCCGAGATCCGTGATGATGCCGGTGAACATTCGCGCAGGCTACGGCTCGATGACATGATTTGCCAGAGCGTCTTCGCGGCCCCTGGAATGCGATTGCGCGATGCTTGTTCGCCTACAGGAAGATCAAGAAGGGTCGAAACGATGAGCAAAGCCGTGGGAGGTACTCTGCTGGCCGCGTGCGTTGCCAGCACGATGTCCGTCGCCTCGCAAGCGGCCGACGAGATCAGAGCCGGGAAGTGGCAATTTACGACACAAATGCAGCTTCCGAGCGGCGCCCAGTCGCCGTCCGGAGTTCAGAAGCCGGCGGGCGAGATTACTCCGATGACACTCACCGCGTGCATCGATTCCGCCAACCCGATCCCGGCCGAGGGGCAATGCAGTCTCGACCGAGTGGACCGAAAGGGTGGCCTCGTGACATGGGCAATGACCTGCAACTCGCCCCGCGGAGCGATCCGTTCCGCCGGGTCGGCGCGCTACGCCGGCGATACGATGGAGGGGACACTGACGGCTCGGGTTCCCGGTCTCAACGGTCAACCGGTCGACACCCCCGGCCGTATAACCGGCCGCTATCTCGGGCCTTGCGACGCAAAATAGGTTTTATCCTGCAGAGTGGGATCGAACCCCATCCACCCGAGCGAAAGAATCAAAGAAGATGTGAAGCGGGTCACACCCGTGCACGCGCTCCTGCGCCCATGATGGCTCCACTTCTACACGAGCCAAACATGGGAGATTGCCATGTCCGAGGATAAGGTCGTCCAGTTAGACGTACAGTCACCGCCGACGGGCACAAACGGAACCGATCCCGCAAAGGATCAGCGAGAGAAGTAGTGGCTTCGGTTCCTGTACCTTCGTCGCCGAATGGTATCGAAAGATGAATGAACAGGAAACTCCGGTGGGACCGGCGGGAGCGACGATAGTCTCAGAGCTACGAGCCGAAGCCTGCCCAAAATGCCACGGGTTGTTCTCCAACACGTCGTCACTGCTGCCGCGAATTGTGCTCGGTAGGATGGACAAGCTGGGCCACACGATACGGCAGGTCTACCTGTCGGGCGAAGATTACAAGATTTATCGCACCCGACAGGGCGTCAACGTCAACTTCGCCGATTGCCGCGAACGAGAAAGAGAGCAGCGCGCCGACTATGCGGCGATATCCCAGAAACTCTGCCGGCTGCGTTTTCTGACGAGCCAGATGGCGCGTTGGATTTTCAGTGAAAGGCGCTCGCTCAGGTCGGGCGGCTTCTACGATCATCAAATTGCAGAAGCGATCCATCTCGCCCTGCAAGGCAAGGCAACCGAAGCCCGACAGATTCTCGACACCGGTCTGACGCTTGCCGAGGAGCGGCTCACCAACGAAAACCGGGTGCGTTACTTGGTTGCGTGTCTGCTAGTTGGGCTCGCCC
>Ga0126383_10000117_pt1 | contig 37821 bp, 43 predicted proteins | sample PanSoiMetPlot_35_FD_96882 | JGI IMG/M metagenome (GOLD analysis project Ga0126383, IMG submission 96882) | Tropical forest soil microbial communities from Panama - MetaG Plot_35 | ecosystem: Environmental > Terrestrial > Soil > Tropical forest > Bulk soil | place: Panama | collected 2016-02-17 | reverse complement strand
TCGCCCGCCGGGAGCTCGAGCAGCGGATCGCGCGAGTGATCGAAGCCGGTCCAACCCTTGATGTCGAGCCACGCGGCCTCAGGCTCTTGTCGCACCGAAACATCTAGCGGCGAGCGGATCTACATGAAACGGGAACGGCCACGCCTCGGGCTACGGCCAGGGCCCTAGTGGGCCACGAGGCCGTCCGCGCAGACATTTCGGGCATCGGCCTTCGCCTCCCAGATGAACGCGCCCATCAGTCCTGCGCTGGCCGCGTACCTTGAAAACTGCGCACAACCGCCAGGCTGCGGATCTGGGCCGTCGAGAACATCGATCCCGACGACGAACTTCGACGCCGGAAGACCCTGGTCGACCGTAGCCGCCACATCCGACTGCATCCGGGTCAGGTCGTCGCCATAGGTCATCAGATTGAACTGATCGACGTGCGACTGGCTCGGCGCGAACCACGAGCCTTGCCAGTTCGTGATCACGTCCGCCGAGACGAGCAGGCCAGCGGAGTGGGCGGCGCGGGAGATGGCCTCGATGCAGGTGGTCATGGCTGCCGATGGCCGGCCTTGTTTTGACCACGCCCGGTTCTCTATGTCGAGGTCGATGCCGTCGAACCGGCGCGAGGTGGCGTACCCGACGAGGTTCTGGACGAACTGCGGCCGGTTGGCATCGTTGCAGGCGTTCTGCCAGTTCTGGTCGTCAGAGCCGCCGATCGAGATGAACGCCTCGACGCCGTGGCGGTGGGCGGCGGCAACCCATGTGGACGGTTTGACGCGGATGAAGTGCGTGTCGAGCCCCGGCCCGGTCGTCGTCTCGAGCGCGAAGAGTACGACCTGCGTGAGGTTGTTCCAGGGCATGTGCGGCGTCGCGTCGTAGCCGATGTCGAACGCCATCACGACCCTTGCGGATGGCGGTAGCGGACTTCCGCTCTTCGAGCTCTTGTTGCTGCTGCCGCCTGTTGCCGCGACGACGATCAGGATCACGGCGAGGACGAGGGCCACGAGGAGCCCTTTCCTCAGGGGCGACAGACGCCCGAACCAACTCCAAACCCGCCTCACCTTCGCGTCGGATCATCTCGGGGGCATCGCCAGTTGTCGAGACCAGACTTTGTGGCCCTGGTCTATCGGCTCAGAACCGGCCGTGGCCTACGACGAGAACGGCCGCGTGGCCAAGCGTTTTTCACGCAGCTACACCGGCATCCGAACTAGCGTTGTTGAAAGTGACGCAGCGCGTCGACGAGGTCATCGCCGGTCCAGCGTGTCGCGCAGCTGTCGCGCCGCCTGGCGCTGCCTGAGACCCTCGAGGTCGTCGTGCAACTTATCCTCGGCCAAAGCATCACGGACAAGCCTGAGCGCGGCGAGGCCCTTGTGAAGCCGGACCAACTCCGCGCGCGCGGCCTCCGGTGCGAAGCGCTCAGACCATTCGCCGACGAGCGAGCTCAGCTTCTCGGCGAGGTCCTCGTCGAGCTCGGCCACCTTGCACACCGCGTCGTATGTCGCATCCAGCAACTCGTCGTCGGAGAGGGCGATGCAGTCCTCGGTCCTCATCGGTGGATCATGGTAGGCGCGGAACCGGCGCCGAAGACGGCAGTTTTTCGTTTTCCCCAATTTGGGTCAGGACCGGCCGCGGGACGCTCGCGCTTAGTCGGGCCGTTTCGCTGCTACCAGGCTGCTTGTCCGCTGCTACCGGCCGATCGTCTTGTGCTCAGTAGGCAAGACGAAGGAGGAGACATGATGTACCGGCGGATCGTCACTTCACTCATCGCGGTGTTGGTGGTCTTCGCCATGGCCGTGCCCGTGGCCGCAGCCAGGCTCTCGCAGCAGGATCTCGTCAACCAGCGGCTCGGAGAGGTCGGCGCGTGGGCAATGCCCACGGCGAAGTCCGGTGAGCCCTCGGTCACCAGCCAGCGGGCGCTCATCCGCGAGCGGCTCGGCGAGGTCGGCGCTTGGGCAGTTCCCGCCACGAAGCAAGGTGAGCCGTCGCTCGCCGGCCAGCGGGCGCTCGTCCGCCAGCGGCTCGAGGAGATCGGGGCCTGGGCAGTGCCATCGACGTCGACCACGCCCCAAGTCGCCTCGAGCGGCGCGGGGCTCGACTGGCAGGACCTTGGCATCGGAACTGCTTTTGCCGTCGGCGCGCTACTGCTCGGCGTCTGGGGCGTCCTGAGCATCCGGCGGCATCACCGGCCGATCGCGCATTAGCGACCAGACGGTGTCTCGAAGAGGCCGCGGCGGGGCGGCCTCTTCGACTACGCCGTACCCCTGCCGACGCGATTGACCCAGCGGGGTCAGTACGAGCGCGCAATCGCGCTCGTCATAACCAGAGAGATGTCACGACGCGCAACAGGCGAGATGAAGCGATCCCGCGCGCGCTGGGCCGCAGTGACGGCGGTCGCCCTTGCGCTCGTCGCTGCGTGCGCAGGCTCGAGCCTCGGCACGTCGGCTGCGGCCGCACGGAGGAGCCAGGCTCCGAACATCGTCGTCGTCCTGACCGACGACCAGCGCTGGGACACGCTCCCGGAGATGCCGACGGTCGAGCAGGAGCTCGTCGGGCATGGTGTCACCTTCACGAACAGCTTCGTCGTCAACTCGCTCTGCTGCCCCAGCCGCACGAGCCTGCTCACCGGTCAGTACTCGCACTCAACGGGGGTCTACAAGAACATGCCGCCGCACGGCGGCTTCGAGTCGTTCCGCGACTCGCCCACGATCGCGACGGTGCTCCACGACGCCGGGTACACGACCGGGCTCTTCGGCAAGTACCTGAACGGCTACGGCATGCGCAAGCGCGACGCGCGTTACACACCGCCGGGCTGGGATCACTGGACGCCGTTCCTCCGCAAGACGGCCTACTACGACTACCGGCTCGTCGAGCACGGGCGTGTCAGGCACTACGGCGGCGCGGCCGCCGCGTATTCGACCGACGTGCTCGCACGTAAGGCCACCTCGTTCGTTGCGCACGCGTCGCGGCCGTTCTTCATGGAGTTCACGCCGTTCGCGCCGCACGAGCCGTCGACGCCTCCGCCGCGTTACCTGCAGGCGTTCGCCAACCTCCCCGGGAACAAGCGGCCGGACTTCGACGAGCAGGACCTCTCGGACAAGCCCGCCTACGTTCGGCGCGATGGGCCGCTCACGCCGAAGGAGATCGACCAGGTAGCCCAGTTCCGTCAGAAGCAGCTCGCGTCGACCCTTGCAGTCGACGACGCCGTCCGGGCGATCATCGAGGCGCTTCGCGCCCGTCATGTGCTCAAGACGACGATGATCGTCTTCGCCTCCGACAACGGCGTCGTCTGGGGCGAACACTCGCTGGCCCCGATGCGCAAGCTCGTCCCCTACGAGGAGTCGATCCGCGTCCCGCTCGTGATCCGCTACGACCCGCTGACCGGCGGGCAGCAGCGGGAAGATCCACACCTGGCGGTGAACATCGACCTGGCCCCCACATTCGCGGCGCTCGTCGGGCGGAAGATGCCCGGCGCCGAGGGGCGGAGCCTGGTGCCGCTGCTGGCCGGCCGTCATCCAGCCTGGCGGCATGACTTCCTGATCGAGCATCTCGCCGGGCGGCCGCAGAAGGACGTGCCGACCTACTGCGCGGTGCGTAGCACGCGCTACAAGTACGTGCTCTACCAGACGCGGGAGGAGGAGCTCTACGACCTCAAGCTCGACCCCTACGAGCTCGACAACCGCGCGTCCGACCCAGCGCTGAATCCGGTCAAGGACCGCCTCCACGCTCGGCTCGCCGTGCTCTGCAAGCCGAGGCCACCCGGGTACACAGCCTTGTCCCCGGCCTCGTAACGCCGGCGGGCGGCCCGACCGGAGCCGCCCGCTCCAGCAGTTGCTCTTGGCCTGTTCTCAGGGGAGCAAGGCGTGCGTCCCCCAGCGGGGCGAGCTTTCCCAGATGTCGCTGTGCGTGATGTTCGTCAGGCTCGACACCCGCTCGTGGCTGTCGAAATGACCGACGAAGATGTCCGCGTTTCCGTCCGGTCCGACGCCGGGTGCGATCCCGACGGTGAACCCCGTGCCATCCGGCGAGAACGATGACGAGAAGAACCGCCGGTTGTTCGCGCCGTCGAGCAGGATCCGCAAGCCCGTCCCGTCCGGGTGGGCGATCATCAGCTTCGCCGAGCCGGGAACGTCGTTGTCGGTGCGGAACATGATCCAGCGGCCGTCGGGCGAGTAGTCCGGATGGTCGCCGCCGCGAATGCCCGGCGGTGACACCCGGACCAGGTCACCGCCGGTGGTCGAGTCGGCCGTCCAGACCTCGGCGTTGAAGTGCGGTGCGTCGTTGCGCTGGAAGGCGATCCGGCTCGAATCGGGTGACCACTGCGGATTCTGGTCCGACGAGGCCCCGACGGCGTTCGGTGGGTGATCTGGCGCAGACCGCTGCCGTTGGGTCGAACCGCCCAGATCGAGTCGTCGGCCGGATTGCCCGACGGGTCGAACGGGCCGAGCACCAGCTCGAAGGCGATCCACTGGCCGTTCGGCGACCAGGACGGATTCGAGACGCCGGCGCAGTCCGCCAAGACGCCGGGTCCCGGGCAGGGAACGATCTCCTGCGGGTTGGCGCCGAGCGCGCCCACCGTCCAGATCGAGCTCGAGCCGTCAGCCGTGTCGTGCTCGTAGACGAGCTGCTGGCCGCTCGGCGACCAGTTCTGGTTCGTGTCCAGGTTGCCGGCGCCAGGGAACGTGATCTGGGTTGCGTTGGATCCGTCCGGATTGGCCACGAAGAGCGCGCCTTCGGTGTGGTCGGCGTTGAAGTACACCCGGTACGAGATCAGTCCGTTGCTGCCGGGCGGGGTTGCGTTCGCGGGTGCCGCTCCGCCCAGGAACAGCGCGGCGGCGATGGATGCTGCACCGGCGAGCGGCAGAAGTAGCGCGCGCCGGCACGAGGGCGTCGTGAGAGGTCGCTTCACAGCTCCCTTCTTCCAATGACCCCGGTCCGCAGCCAAGGGCCCGCCACAAGCCTCGGCCCTTTCGGAAAGACCCTTGCACACACGGGCATTGGCGGTCAACGCGTGACGAGCCCTGCCTCCCTGCTCGTCTGTCGAGCGAAGGAACGCCGCTAGCAGTGGGTGCCGGTCTCGCAGGTCTGCAGGATCTGGACCGTCGGGAGCTGGCCCGGGGCCGGCGGCGCGGTCAGCCTGATCCGGAGCGACGCGGAGTCGTTCGCGTAGCTGGTCTCGCGCAGCAGCCGGCCGACGTTGACGCGGTGGACGAGGTCGTAGTCACCCGGGGCCACGCCTGTGAGGTCGAGCGACTGGCCCTCCTTCTGCGGGATGTAGAGGTCGCCCCAGCCGACGGCGATCCCCTCGACGACGGAAAGAGCGCCGGGCCGGTCCTTCGCGCAGTCGTCCCGCTTGACGGGAGACACGGCCGGCGGCCCGAGGGTCTTCAGCGGCGAGCGATAGTCGTTGTTCAGGCAAAACCCGCTCTTGTGGTCGCGGACGATGCGGGTCCCGTCCAGCGTCCGTAGCTCGTATTGCTCGAACGGCAGCAGGTGCCAGTGGCTGTGCGTCGGGTTGATGTTGTAGCGGAGCCGCCCGACTCCATCGACGTCCTCGAGGCCGCCTCCGCGCTTCTGGACGAGCTGTTCGGCCGCCATCGTCCTCGCGCGCCTGCTCGTCCGATGGCCTCTGACGAGGAGCGGCCCGTAGCCGACGTTCTCGACGGTCGACGTGAACACGAGCAACGGCTGAGGGGCGGTCGAAGTCCCGCCCCAGCGAGTGGAGACCGCCAGCGGTGGCCGCTGGTCGAGGTCCGGCAGGAGCAGCTTCGGGACGCCTCCGGCAGCGCCTCCCGAGCACGCCCCTGCGACAAGCAGGACGAGACCGATCCGCAGCCAAACCACCCCCATGCCTTTCAAGTACCCAGTTTCGATGGGCGCTGCGTCATCCAGGTACCGCTACCTTCACGGTGTGCCGAAGCCTGGGCGGAATCTCATTTGGGGCCTCGGCGCCCTGCTCGCAGGCGCACTGATCGCCGGGATCGCGGCGCTGTTCGCCTTCAGCTCGCACGGCGGCTCGGCCGTTGCGCCGACACAGGTGCAGGCGAACGCGTCGCAGTCGCTGCCCGCGCCGCCGCAAGGGGCGGTGGTGCTGGGCGGCGAGGTCGGCGCCCGCGCGGTCGCGCTGGCCGTGAGCGGCAAGTCGTTGACGGCGTCCGTGCTCTCGCCGACGAGCGGCGACCCCGAGTCCGGCCTGAAGGTGTCGTTCAGAACCGGCGGCGAGAGCCTCGCGGCCATGCCCTGCGGCGCCGGCTGTTACCGGGCGACGGCAGCTCGTGCTCCGCGGCAGGTCGACATCGTGCTGCCCGACGGCCGTGCGTTCTTCCGGATCCCGGCAACCACGCGGCCGGGCACAGCCGTCGTGACGCGGGCCGCGCGCGTGTTCCGCGGGCTGCGCAGCCTCGTCTACGTCGAGTCGCTCCGGTCGGGCCCGTCGGGGGGCCTGCTCACGACGTGGCGGATGGCCGCGCCGGATCGGCTCTCGTACCAGATCCGCAACGGCGCCGCGGCCCTCGTGATCGGCTCGCAGCGCTGGGACCAGACGCGGCCCGGAGCGAAGTGGGTCCGGTCCGAGTCGACCCGCCTGAACGTCCCGGGTCCGACCTGGGGAGACGGGGTTGCGAACGCACGCGTCCTCGGCAGTTCCACGCTCCACGGCCGCCCGGTCTGGCTCGTCTCGTTCACGACCCCTTCGGTCCCCGCATGGTTCACGGCGTGGATCGAGAAGGGCAGTTACCGCACCCTGCAGCTGCGGATGACCGCGGCCTCGCATTTCATGTTCCACCGCTACACGCGGTTCAACGCGCCGCTGAAGATCGTCCCGCCTAGATAGTCCGGCGGACGACCTCGATCACGACGAACCACGCGACGGCGGCGGCGGCGATAGCGACCAGGGCGACGAGAAGCTTCGCCTGCGCGCTCATCCGCCGGCCTTGTCCAGGAGCGTCACGATGAAGGGCTGCTGACCCGGAGGCGTCACCTCGAAGCCGATCCCCCAGTGGCCGACCATCACCAGTGCGGGCGCCGACTTCGTGAACGTCCCGGGCCGGGACTCCGAAAGGCGGTAGCTGAGCTCGCCCATGTCCATGTCAAGCATGTCGAAGCGGCTGATCACCTGCGCGCCGCGAACGGGCCGTCCGTTCTTGGTCACCTTGACCGAGAACGTGTTCGGAATCGCCGCACGGTTCGGCGTCACGGTCACGTGCACCTTGTACGGCCCCTTCGAGACGACCTCGGAGACGGGGCCGGGCCCCACGTGCGCGGCGATGTCCTTCACCCGCGCGAGCGCGCTCGCCGGCGGCGCGAGGCTCGTCAGGACCGCTGCCGCGAAGAGTGCCCCGGCGAGGAGCACGATCTCGCCCTGGACGACCCGCCGGAGCAGCTGAGCCGCCCCCGGCCCGACCGAGGGCTGCCGGCTTGCCGCCTGGAGCCTCGGCTTCGTCCGCGCGAGGTTGATCGACGCGAGCAGGAGCGCCGCCGCGAGCAGCGCGATCTTCCAGAGCAGCGCCTTCCCGTACGACGTTTGCCACAGCGAGCCGAGCGTCGGCAGCTCGAGGAAGGACTGGCCGATTCCCGAGCCGATGAGCGCCAGGACGGAGAAGAAGGCGACGTTCGAGAAGCGCGGCACCACCACCGCCAGGGCCGGCACTCGGGTCGCGCGTCTGAGAGACAACCAGAAGACGACCAGGCCGACCAGGCCGCCGATCCAGACCGCGGCCGCGGTGAGGTGGAGCGCGTCGAGCGGCAGCGACAGGCCTCGCGGTGAACGCTGCCCCGCGTGTCCGGCCAACCCCGGGAGCACGACACACGCGACGGCCGCCGCGAGCGCGGCCCAGAGGGAGAGCAGCTCGACGATCGAGCGCTGTTTCCGCTCGGGCCGATCGAGCAGCAGCGCAATCCCGGCCGCCACCGCGAACAGCGCGAGCACCAGCTCGAGGTCGAGCCAGTCGCGCCCGAAGTTCGAGGCCCGCGCCACCGGGACGATCGCGCCGAGGTCGAACACCGATCGCAGCGAGAACTGCGCGGTTGCGAAGAGCACGTAGACCGGGATGGCGACGAGCGCCACGAGCAGCGCGATCCCCGTCGCCCAGGAGACCGCGTTCAGCGAGATCCCGCCCACGCGCCGGGCCACCGGCCGTGCGATCAGCATCCGAAGCACGAAGAGCCCGATTGCCGAGAGGAACGAGATGAAGACGACCCACCGCGAGATCAGGAGCTGCGTCGTCGTCGCGGTCTCCGTCAACGACGGGATCCGGAACTGCGGCGGCGGCCCCGGGCTCGGCCCGACCGCAAACGTGAACGCACCCCGCACCGGGTGTCCGTCGGCGGAGATCACGCGCCAGAACACGAGGTACCAGCCCTCGGGCGTATGGCGGAGCGGAGTGACGAGCGTCTGTGGCGAGCCGGGCGCGCGCTGGGGCGGGCTGGATGTGAGCTGCCGGCCTGCCGCGTCCGTGACCGAGACGATCGCGAAGCGCGGCTCGATCGGCTCGCTGTAGGTCAACCGCACCTGGGTCGGCGGGGTGTTGACGGTGCGGCTGGCGACCGGGAAGGTCCGGAGCAGCGCCGCATGCGCCCAGGCGGCGGCAGGCATCGCTAGGGCCGCCGCCGCGACGAGCGCGAGGATGCCGGCTCGTCTCATGCGAGCGACCGGCCCTTCGCCGCGAGGGCCGTTGCCCCCAGCACCACGCCGACCGCGCCGACGATCAGCGCGATGATCGAGAGCGTCGACGTTCCGCCCCCTCCGAGCGACGACACCCCTTCGACGAGCGGAGCGGGCGTGTCCGAGCTCTCCGAGCCGCTCCAGTCGACGACCTTGCCGTCCGAGTACGTCTGGCGCACCTCGAAGGTGTAGGTCTTGCTCGAGTCGAGGCTGGCGTTGAAGCGGAAGACCGAGTCCTCGTCGGTCGGCACCCTGCCGCCGCTCCACGTCACCTTCTGGAGCACTGCCGACTCGCCAGAGCCGGTGGCCTGCTCCGACCGCTTCCAGCCCGGCGACGGCTCGAACGAGTCGATCGCGAAGCCCTGAGGCACCGTCAACTCGATCTGCGTCGTCGTCGAGTTCTCCTCCTCCGTCGGCACGGACAGCGTGAACTGCTGCAGCACCCTCGCCTTCGCGACGGGTGGGCTCATCGCCGCGTGCCCGAACGCCGCGGGGGCGAGCGCGAGCGCGCACGTCGCCGCCGCGGCCATGACCACGGCCTTGGTCATCAGATCTCCTTTCTCGCGGTTTCCGGTCTCAGGCCGGAATCGGCGGCGCGCGAGAGCGGGTGCGCAGCGGCACCCGCGGGGAGCTCAGCGAGACGAGGCGTCCGCCTGCAGCCGGACGCGTTGGCAGAGCCAGAAGGCGGGGGCGCAGGAGCTCGCGCGTGGCAGCCCGCATCCAGCTGATCAGATGCAGCGCGGCCTCCATGAGCGCTGCGGCGGCGAGCGCGAGCCCGGCGAGCAGCGGGATCGCGTTGCGGTGCACCGGGCCGACCAGGCAGGAAAGCCCATGCCAGCCGAGTCCCGCGCGCCAGTGGAGGTACGACTCGAACATCGCGAACGAGAACGCGCTGGCCGCGTAGAGCCCGACCGCGTTGAGCGCGAGGCGGCGCAGGCGCAAGCGCGGCGGCACCCGCTCGGGGCGCAGCCGCTGGCGCTCGCGGACGCCCACGGTCGCCAGCCAGAGAACGGCCACGGCGATCGCGCCGGCCAGCAGGAGCGCCACGACGGAAACAAGCACGAGCGACGGGCCACCGGCGGAGGACGCGAACCGGTTCTGAAGTGGGCTCGGCTGCGCCAGCGCGTAGACGAGCCAGCGCACGATCAGCACCATCAGCGCGACGGTCCCGAGCCAGGCCGCTACGCGCTTCATCTCACGCTCAGCCGAGGCATCGCTTGCGATGCCGGCCTGGAGTCCGTGCCGGCTTTGCCGGCGCGGGCGTCAAACGCGCGTCCGGCCGAGCGGGCGAATACTGGAGTCATCTCACGCTCAGGGTAAACGGCGCCGTAATGATCCGCCCGCGGTCCTGGAACTGCAGGAAGAGGCGCCAGGTTCCGGCCACGGGCAAAAGGACGCCGACGTTCAGCTTCCCAGGACCCGCGGGCCGCCCGGTGACCTTCGCACCGCCGAAGATGCTGGTGCACCCGGGCGTGTTCGGCCCGCAGACGTGCGTGTGGAAGTAGTCGAGCGTCCCGGCCCGGAAGAAGATCGCGTGCGCGAGGGCCCCGTACCACGGGTGGAAGATCACGCGCTTCCCGCTGGGATCGGTGATCGTCGCGGTCAGCGTCACCGGGTCGATCGGGTGGATGCGCTTCGGAACCTTCAGCGCGATCCGGTAGCCGCCCACGGTCTGGGTCGGAGAAAAGCGCGGCAGCGGCTTCGGGTGGTAGGCCCCCGCGACGGTGAGGTCCTGATGGAGCTGGAAGTTCCGCGGGGCGCCCCTGACGGCCGGGTAGATGTCGACCAGCACGTGATAGGGGCCCGGCGTGGGGAGGGTGACCGCCTGGGCGATCCTGCCGTTCGCGGCGATCGGCGGGTGGCGGTGGATGATCAGCCCCAGGTCGCGCCGGACGATGATCAGGTGGACGCCCGTGTGCGGGCCCGCGCCGCGGCGGTACGACGTGAGCGGCGCGCCCGACGGCTGCCGGACGGTGAACGCGATCTTGACCGTGCCAGGGTGCGCCACGCGGGTCGGCGTGAAGCCGGAGAGCCCGAAGGTCCGGGCCGCGCCGATGGTCGGCACCGCGGGGCGTGATGATCCCGAGCACCCGGTGAGAACGAGCACGACCCCGAACAGCAGGACGAAACGCCCCATCCGTGGGGAGGCTACCCTGCTTTTCGCCGTGTTCTACGCGCACTTCTCCGCGACCTGGGAGACGCCCACGGTTGTCTTGGTGGGAGCGCCGCTCGCGGCACTGCTCTTCGCCCAGGCGTTCGTGCGGCTCCGGCGCCGGCGCCCGGATCACGCGCCGTGGACTCGGGCCGTGCTCTTCGGTGCGGGCCTCGCGCTTCTCGTCTTGCCCGTGACCTCGCCACTCGACGCCGCAGGAGACGACTACCTGCTCTCGTCGCACATGCTGCAGCACGTGCTGATCGGCGACGCTGGGGTGGCGCTGCTCGTCGTCTCCGTCCGGGGGCCGCTGGTCTTCTTCCTGCTGCCGCCGTCGATCCTGAGGCCGCTCGCGTCGTTCCGGCCGCTGCGGGCGGTGCTGTCGTTCGTGCTCCTCCCGCTCGTCAGCCTCGCCATCTGGGCGGCCGCACTGTACGTCTGGCACGTCCCGCGGTTCTACGACTTCGCCGCCGCGCACCCGGTCGTGCACCACCTGGAGCACCTGAGCTTCGTGGTCGGAGGACTCCTGGTCTGGACGCAGCTCGTCGACCCCGCCCGGCGCGGCCGGCTCCGGCGGCCGCAGCGGATTCTCTACGCGCTGGCGATGCTGGCCCTCGCGCAGCCGGTCGTCTACTTCCTGCTCTTCAGCTCGACGCCGCAGTACGCGCGGTACGCGGACCAGCCGGACAGGCTCTTCGGGCTCTCGCCGCTGACCGACCAACGCGTCGCGGGAGCCGTGATGATGGTCGAGCAGCTGGTGGCGCTCGGAATCTGCGTCGCGATCCTGCTGAGGCCCTATCTGCGCGAGCGGCGGACGCGCGTACCGGCGCTCTCGCAGCCTTGAACTACCCGGCCTCGTACTCCTTCAGCTTCGAGCCGCTGTTCCTCGTCGTTGCGCTCGCCCTGGGTTTCCTCTACATCCACCTGTGCAGGGCGGTCGAGCGGCCGAGCCGGACGCGCACGGCGGTCTTCTCGCTGGGGCTGGTGTTGATCGCGGTCCCGCTGAACTCGCCGCTGGAGACGATCGCGATTCACTACCTGCTCGTGATCCACCTGCTCCAGAACGTGATGATTGCGGACTGGGCGCCGCCGCTCCTCATCCTCGGCCTGACCCCGGCGATGCGCGACGTCGTCGCGGCGCGCGGAGGCCGGCCACTCGCGCTGCTCACCAAGCCCGCGTTCGCGCTGCCGTTCTGGCTCGTGGTCTGGTACGGGGTGCACCTGCCCGCCTTCTACGACTGGGCGCTGCGCCACGAGTGGCCGCTCAACATCGAGCATGCCCTGCTGCTGCTCGCGGGCCTCGCGTTCTGGTGGCCGGTGTTCGCGCGGGAGCCGCACCAGGTCTCGACGGCAATTCGCCTCGCCTACCTCGGCGTCGCCTACATCGGCTCGGCGTTCCTGTCGCTCGCGTTCATCTTCTCCAGCCGCGCGTTCTACGCGTTCTACGAGCACGCGCCGCGGCTCTGGGGCCTGTCCGCGTCGAAGGACCAGAATCTCGGCGGGATCCTGATGAACGCCGAGCAGATGATCGTCTTCTTCTCCGCGCTGTCGTACTTCCTGCTGCGCCTGCTCAGCGAGGAGGAAGAATCGCAGCGGGCATTGGAGGGCCGTTGAAGAAGCTAACGCTTACTGCCCTGGTGCTGCTGGCGCTGCTCCTGCCTGGGGCCGCCCGGGCGAACGGCGACCCGGCCAGCGACGTGCTCCTCACGGAGCAAGTCTTCCTGCCGTTCGAAGCGCCGATCTCGAAGTCCTCGCAGGACGACCTGCGCAGGACGGTTGCCGAGGCGAACAAGAAGGGCGTCAAGCTCCGTGTCGCGGTGATCGCGTTCACGAGCGATCTCGGCACCGCCGTCAGCCTCTGGAAGCAACCACAGGACTACTCGGAGTTCCTCGGCAAGGAGATCGCCTTCGTCTACACCGGGCCGCTGCTGGTCGCGATGCCGTCCGGCTTCGGGTACTACAACCAGGGCAAGCCGGTCGCAAAGGAGCGGCGGGTCCTGGCCAAGATCATGCCCGGCACGATTCCGACCGCGCTCGCCGATTCGACCACGCAGGCCGTGCGCGCGCTCGCGGCTTCCAAGGGCGTCACGCTGAAGAAGCCGTCGTCGGGAAGCTCTGCCACGCACGACCGCCTGATCCTCGGCGCGGCCGTCCTCGCGTTCCTCGTGGTCCTGCTGCTCCCGGCCCGTCTCGTCAGGAGACGAGGCCGAGGCCGAGGTGGCGAGCAATCACCATCCGCTGGACCTCGTTAGTCCCCTCCCCGATCTCGAGGATCTTCTGGTCGCGGTAGAGCCGAGAGATCGCCGATTCCTCCATGAAGCCGTAGCCGCCGTGGATCTGCAGAGCCGCGTTCGCGACGCGATGTGAGAGCTCCCCGGTGCAGAGCTTGGCCATCGCCGCTTCCTTCGCGAACGGGCGGCCTTCGTCCTTGAGCCACGCGGCCTTGTAGGTGAGCGAACGGCCGGCCTCGATTTCGACGGCCATATCGGCAAGCGCGAACTGCACCGCCTGGAACTGCGCGATCGGCCGCCCGAACTGCTCGCGCTCATTCGCGTAGGCGAACGCGAGGTCGTACGCGCCTTGCGCGAGGCCTACGCCCATCGCCGCAATCGAGATACGCCCGCCGTCGAGGATCTCGAGGAACTGCTGGAAACCCTTGCCGCGCTCGCCGAGGAGGTTCTCCTCAGGGACGGCGCAGTTTTCGAACGAGAGCTCGCGCGTGTCGGAGGCGCGCCAGCCGAGCTTCTCCATCTGCGCCGAGATCTCGTAGCCCGGGGTGCCGTTCGGAACGATCAGGTTGGAGATCTCGTCGTCGCCGGTGCGCGCGGTGATCGTCACGCAGGCGCTGATGTCGGTGCCCGCGTTGGTGATGAAGATCTTCGAGCCGTTGATCACCCACCGGCCGTCGCGCAGCTCGGCGGTCGTGCGTGAGGCGGCCGCGTCGGACCCGGCCCCGGGCTCGGTCAGCCCGAAGGCGGCGAGCTTGCGCCCGGAGGCGAGATCGGGCAGCCATTCCCGCTTCTGCTCCTCGGTGCCGAAGAGCAGGATCGGCATCGTCCCAAGCGACGTGTGCGCGGCCATCGTGATCGCGACCGACGAGTCGATCCGCGTCAGCTCTTCGACCGCGATCGCGTACGAGAGCGTGTCCGCGCCCGCGCCGCCGTACTCCTCGGGGATCGGCATGCCCATCAGGCCGAGATCGGCGAGCTCCGCGACGAGCTCGTGCGGGAAGCGGTGCTCCCGGTCGAGCTCGGCGGCCACCGGCGCGACCTTCTCCTCGGCGAACTCGCGGACCGTGCGGCGGACGAGCTCCTGCTCGGGAGAGAGATCGAAGTTCACGCCGCCAGGCGCGATGCGAGCTCGACGATCAGCCTGACCCCGTACCCCGTCCCGCCGCGCTGGCTCAGGTAGTCGCCGCGCGGGCGCTCGAGGAAGGCTGGGCCGGCGATGTCGGCGTGCGCCCAGGGTCCCTCGCCCGCGAACTCCTCGAGGAAGGCGGCCGCGAGGGCGGGAGAGGCCTGCCGCAGATCGGACGAGTTCTTCAGGTCGGCGAAGGCCGAGTCGACGTAGCGGCGGTACCGCGGGTGGAGCGGAAACTCCCAGGCATGGTCGCCGCTCGCCTCGCCCGCGTCGACGACCTGCTCGCGCCAGTCGTCGTCGTTCGCGAAGACCCCGGCGTAGAGGTCGCCAAGCGCGAGCTCCATCGCGCCCGTGAGGGTGGCGAGGTCGAGGATGTGCGTCGCGCCGTGCTCGCGTGCGTACCAGAGCGCGTCCGCGAGGACGAGTCGGCCCTCCGCGTCGGTGTTCGTGACCTCGATCGTCTTGCCGTTCGCCGCGGTGAGGATGTCACCGGGCCGGTAGGCGTGGCCGCCGGGCATGTTCTCGCAGGCGGCGACCACGGAGATCACGCGGATCGGCAGGCCGAGGTCGGCGATCGCCCCCGTCGCCTCGATCACCGCTGCGCCGCCGGCCATGTCGCCCTTCATGTCCTGCATGTGCAGGGAGGGCTTGAGGGAGATGCCGCCGGTGTCGAACGTGATCGCCTTGCCGACGAGGCCGAGGACGAAATCGGGCTTCGCCGGCTGCGGAGGCTCGTAGCGCAGGACGACGAGACGCGGCTCCACGTCGCTGCCCTGCGCGACCGCGGCTAAGGCGCCCATGCCCTGCTCCTTGATCTGGGCCGGGCCGAGCGCGTCGGCCTCGACGTGCTCGGCCTCGGAGGCGATCTCGGCGGCGCGGGCGGCGAGCCGCTCTGGCGTCGCCTCGTTCGGCGGGCTGTTGACCAGGTCGCGCGCGCGGTTGACCCACTCCGAGATCGCGGCGGCCCGCTCGACGCCCTCCGTCACGTCGGTGTCGCCACAGAGGATGAGCGTGGCCAGCTTGGGCTCGTGGTCTTCCCGCTTCCAGCGGGCAGGGTCGTACGCGCCGAGCAGCGTCCCCTCGACGAGCGCGCGCGCCTGCTCGTCGGCGGGGAGCGGAAGCGACGGGTCCAGCGCCCAGGCGACCGACTCCGAGTACGGGCCGGCCTCCTGGGCGACGGCCGCGGCCGCCGTTCGGAGGGCGTCGGCGTCGATGTCCTCGGTCTTGCCGACGCCTGCCACCGCGATGCGCTTAGAGGGCAACTGCCCTCGCACGTTGACGACGGTGGCCCAGCCGGGCTCGCTCCGCAGTTCGCCCTCGTCGAGCAGCTGCTGCAGGAGTCCGTCGAGCTTGCCGTCGATCGCCTTCCCGGTCTCGGCAAGTCCCTCGGCGGTCAGCGGGAGCGCGAGGGTGTCTGCCTCGACCTCGGCCGGTGCGACGGCCTGCACCTGAACCTGCATCGCGGGGCGATGCTAGCCGACTGGCGCCATACGCTGCGTCTCAGATGGGGCTATACCGTCGTCGTCCGTGTGCCGATAGATGGGGAATGGCACGCGGCCCAGCCCTTCGACCTTTGCGCGCGGCGCGATTCCGGAGAAGCCGGACGCGTCCGTCCATCGAATCACTCGCTGCCCGGATCGCAGATCTCGTGACCGAGCGCCAGGAGCTGCGCGGCGCCGGCTCGTCGGCCGCCGCGATCGAGCGCAACCGCGTCCAGCTTGCCCGCACGCAGTGGGAGCTCGCGCACGCGCTGATCGACGAGCACCTGACCGAAGCTCCGGCTCGCACGGCGGCGTAGATACGCTCGGCGGGTGCGGGCCGAGCCAGTGCCCCATTCAGCGACACATGCCGGCTTCTGGCCCGCGATCACACGGCGCCAGAGCCCACCCTCGCCCTTAGCAAGGCAATCCAGCCTTGCCGCGGTCGAGTGCGAACTCTGGCTTGGTGCTCGCGACCCAGAAGGGCGGCGGCGTCACTGAACGAGGCACTAGACAGGCGGGCGATGGCCGCGCTCTCGGCGGGCCACTGCGCCACAGATTTTGCCAACGGCGCCTTGCCCGCGCTGCTGCCGTTCTTCGTCGACCGCTTCGGGCTCTCGTACACGCTCGCCGCGACGCTGATGCTCGCCTCGGCGTTCTCGTCCTCGCTGATCCAGCCGCTGTTCGGGGCCTGGTCGGACCGGCGGGGAGCGCTCTGGCTCCTGCCGACCGGGGTCGCGGTCGCGGGGATCGGGATCGCGGTCGCTGCCGCCGCGCCCTCGTACTCGCTCGTGTTGCTGCTCGTCGTCGTCTCGGGCCTGGGCGTCGCCGCGTACCACCCGGAGGGCTCGAAGTTCGCGGCCTACGCGTCGGGTCGGAAGCGGGCGAGCGGGATGAGCCTCTTCTCGATCGGCGGGAACATCGGCTACGCGCTCGGGCCAACAGTCACGACCCCGCTCGTGCTCGCGTTCGGGCTGACGGGAGGCTTGCTGCTCTCGCTTCCGTGCCTCGCCGTCGCAGCCGTGCTGCTCGCAGTCGTCCCGTTCCTGCGGAGCTTCCAGCCGGAGCATGGCTCGGTGCTCGGAGATAGCGGCAGAGACCGGCCGGGCGCGCTTGCGATCCTCCTCGGCGTGATCGCGTTCCGGAGCGTCGCGTGGTTCGGTCTGATCACGTTCGTCCCGCTGTGGGAGGTCTCGCTCGGCCACTCGAAGTCGTACGGGAGCCACCTCCTCTCGCTGATGCTGATCGCCGGCGGGCTCGGGACGCTTGCCGCCGGCCCGATCGCGGATCGCATCGGGCGGCGGCCGGTGGTGATCGTGAGCATGGCCCTCGTCGCGCCGCTGACGTTCGTCTACGTGATCGTCGGCGCCGCCGTGGGCGCGGTGGCGCTTGCGCTCGTAGGTGTCTGCGTCATCGGCACCTTCGGGGTCACGATGGTGATGAGCCAGGAATACCTGCCGCGGCGGATCGGGATGGCGTCGGGCCTTTCGATCGGTCTCTCGATCGGGATCGGCGGGATCGCCGCGGTCGGCCTCGGCGCCGTCGCGGACTCGGTCGATCTCCAGGCGGCGATGTACGCCGCGGCGGCCGCGGCCGTTCCCGGCTTCGTGCTCGCTGCGCTTCTGCCGTCCTCCCGTGTAGGCTCGCCCCGTGGACAACCCACGCGAGTTCTTCGAGACCCTGGCGTCGCGAGTTAACCCGGCCAAGGCCGCGGGCCTGACGGCGACCTACCGCTTCGAGATCGACGGCTCGGGCGACTGGACGGTCGACGTCGACGACGGCAAGGTCTCGGTCACCGAGAACGGCGGTGACGCCGACACGACGATCTCGACCTCCTCGGAGACGTTCATGAAGATCGCGCGCGGCGAGCAGAACCCCACGGCCGCCTACATGTCCGGGAAGCTGAAGGTCAAAGGGGACATGGGGCAGGCGATGAAGCTGCAGAAGCTCTTCTAAGCGTCCTTACTCCTCCAGTTCCACGAGCAGCGCGCCGCCGGCGACCCGGTCGCCCTCGCCCACGTGGACGGCGCGGACGACCGCTTCGTAGGGCGAGACGACAGGCGTCTCCATCTTCATCGCCTCGAGCACGACGAGCGGCTGCCGGGGCTTGACCGCATCGCCGTCGCCGACGAGAACGCGGATCACCGTCCCCGGCATCGGCGCCGTCAGCGTGCTCTGCTCGCCGCCCGCGTGATCGTGCGAGGCCACGTCCGGATCGGGCGGCGGCGCGGGCGGAGGAGGGGGGAGGTTCAGACGGAACGCGCCCGCCCACGGCGCGTCCGGAACGCGGAGCGGCGGCGCGGACAAGGGTGGGTTGTCGGTGAGGAAGGCGGTCGTCGTCCTGCCGGCGCGGAGCGCCGGGTGCGCGACGAGCCAGCGCAGGAAGGGGAGGTTCGTGACCACGCCCTCGACCAGGGTCGCGTCGAGGGCCGCCGCAAGCCGGTCGAGCGCGTCGTCGCGCGTCGGGCCGCGGGCGATCAGCTTTGCGATCAGCGGGTCGTAGCGGGTGCCGACCTCGTCGCCCTCCTCGACGCCCGCGTCGACGCGGATCCCGGTGGGCAGCCGCAGCCGCTCGATTCGCCCGCTCTGCGGCAGGAACGTTCGCGGATCCTCCGCGTAGAGCCGGACCTCCACCGCGTGACCCTCCAAGTAGCAATCTGCTACTTGGAGCGGTTCACCCTCGGCGATCCGGAGCTGTTCCCGGACGAGGTCGACGCCCGTGACCAGCTCCGTGACCGGGTGCTCGACCTGGATCCGGCCGTTCAGCTCGAGGAACCAGAAGTCGCGGCCGTCGAGCATGAACTCGGCCGTCCCGGCGCTGCGGTAGCCGATCGCGCGTCCGAAGGCGATCGCGGCGTCGCTCATCCGCTCGCGGCGCTCAGGGTCGAGCGCTGGCGAGGGCGACTCCTCGAGCACCTTCTGGTGGCGCCGCTGCACCGAGCACTCACGCTCGCCGAGCGCGACCACCTCGCCGCGGCCGTCAGCGAGGAGCTGGATCTCGACGTGCCGCGGCCGCTCGACGTAGCGCTCGCAGAACACCCGGTCGTCGCCGAAGGCTGCCGCTGCCTCCCGCCGCGCCGCGGCGACCGCCTCTTCGAGCTCGGCCGGGCCGCGCACCACACGCATGCCGCGCCCGCCGCCGCCAGCGGCTGCCTTGATGATCAGCGGGAAGCCGATCGCGTCCGGCTCGCCTTCGGCAACGACCGGAACGCCTGCCTCGCGCGCGATCCGCTTCGCCTCGAGCTTGTCCCCGCCGGCCCGGAGCGCCTCGGCGGACGGGCCGACCCAGACGAGCCCGGCGGCTTCGACGGCCTCCGCGAAGTCCGCGCTCTCCGCGAGGAACCCGTAACCGGGATGGATCGCGTCCGCGCCGGACTCTCGGGCAGCGCGGACGAGCTCGTCGGCATCCAGGTAGGACGAGATCTCGACCAGCTCGTCCGCCGAGCGCGCGTGCAGCGAGCCGCGGTCGTCCCCGGGCGCGACGGCCACGGTTCCGATCTCGAGCTCGCGGCACGCGCGAAAGACCCGCAGCGCGATCTCGCCGCGGTTCGCTACGAGGAGCTTCTGGATGCCCACGACGGATGGCGCTTCTCGATGAACGCGCGCAGGCCCTCCTGGCCCTCGTCGCTCGTCCGGCGCTGGGCGATCCGGCGCTCCGTCCCGAGCCCGTCCGGCCGCTCGAGAACGAGCTTCTTCGCGTGGCGAACGGCCTCGGGGCCGGCAGTGCGAAGCTCGCCGAGGATGCGCTCGACCACCTCGTCGAGATCGGCCGAAACCTCGTGCACCAGACCGATCCGCAGCGCCGTCGCCGGACCGAACCGCTCTCCGGTGAGGAAGTAGCGCCTCGCCGAGCTGGGCCCGATCTTGGCCAGCGCGAAGGGCGAGATCACCGCCGGGATGATCCCGAGCTTGACCTCCGAAAACGCGAACTGCGTATCCGGAGCGGCGACGACGATGTCCGAGCACGCGACGAGACCGCAGCCGCCGCCGAGGGCGTGGCCCTGGACGCGCGCGATCACCGGCGACGGGCAGGAATCGATCGTCTCGAGCATCTTCCGGAGCCGCCGCGCGTCCGCGACGTTCTCCTCGTAGCTCAGCTCGACCGCGGCGCGCATCCACTCGACGTCTGCGCCGGCGGAGAAGCTCGGGCCCGCGCCCGCGAGCACGACCGCCCGCACGTCTTCGCCGACGGCCGAGAACGCTTCCGTCAGCTCCTGGATCAGCGCGGCGTCGAATGCGTTCCGCAGCTCGGGCCGGGACATCGTGATCCGCAGGACGTCTCCGGCCTGCTCGGAGCGCAGCGCTGGCATGCGGCGCATCCTAAGGCGTCGCTTGCGATGCCGATTATGAGGCCGCGCTGGCTTTGCCGGCGCCGCAGGATAGATTTGCGCGATGCTGCGCGGAGCGCTCGCGGCGGCCGTTACGCCACTCCGCGACGACGGCGCCGCCCTGGACGAAGACGCCGTTCCTCCGTACCTGGACTTTCTCGCCGCCGGCGGGGTCGACGGGATCCTCGCCCTCGGCACGACCGGGGAGGGGATTCTGCTTTCCGCGGCCGAGCGGCGGCGAGCGGCCGAGCTGTTCCTGGAAGGGCGGCTTCCGGTGATCGTCCACGCGGGTGCGCAGACGACGGCCGAGACCGTCGCGCTCGCCGAGCACGCCGCGGCGTCCGGCGCCGCGGGCGTCGCGGTGATCGGGCCTCCGTACTACGCCTACGACGAAGCCGCGTTGCTCGCGCATTTCGCGGCGGCGGCTCGTGCAGCCGACCCGGTGCCGTTCTACGTCTACGAGCTGAAGGCGCGGAGCGGCTATGCCGTGCCGGTCTCCGTGGTCGAGCAGCTGCGGGAGGAGGTCCCGAACCTCGCCGGCCTGAAGGTCTCCGACAAGCCGCTCGAGGCGGTCGAGCCGTACCTGATCGAAGGGCTCGACGTCTTCATCGGGGCGGAGGAGCTCCTGCCGGTACCGGGAGCGGCCGGCACCGTCTCGGGCCTTGCGTCGGTCTTCCCCGAGCGGGTCGTGGCGCTCGACAACCCGGGCGAGCTCCGCGCGGCGCTCGAGCGGTTCCCGTTCCAGGCGGCGGCGAAGTACGTGCTCGGGCGGCGCGGGGTGCCGGTCCGCGAGGATGTGCGAGGCCCGCTGCGGCAGTTGACCGCCGACGAGAAGCGCGAGCTGGACGCGTGGCTCGAATCGTTGTAGCCGGCGCCGGCGCCATGGGCGCTTCGATCGCCTTCAACCTTGCTTCGCTGGGTGCGCGAGATGTGGCCCTCGTCGATCGTGCCGGAATCGCCGCGGGGGCCACCTCGAAGGCGATGGGCGGGGTGCGGCAGCAGTTCTCGACCGCCGCCGAGGTTCGGCTCGCGCAGGCGAGCATCCGCTTCTTCGAGGACCTCGGCGCGCCGCTGTTCGAGCAGGTCGGGTACCTGTTCCTCGCGACGACGGAGCAAGGCCTCGAGGAGCTCGAGGAGCGTCGCGGGCTGCAAGCCGAGCTCGGCGTTCCGGTCGAACGGGTCGACCCGAGCTTCGTCGAAGGGCTCCGCACGGCCGACGTCCTGGGCGCTGTCAACTGCGCGACCGACGGGATCGCCGACCCGCCCGCGGTGACACGCGAGCTCGTCCGTCGGGCACTGAAGCTCGGCGTCGAGGTGCGCGAGCGAACCGATGCCGCGACGCTCGAGGCAGACCTGCTCGTGATCGCATGCGGGCCGTGGTCGCCGGAGCTCGCGGCCACGCGCGGCGTCGAGCTTCCGGTCCGCCCGCTCTGCCGCCAGCTGTTGGAGACCGGGCCGCTCGAGCTCCCCGAGCGCCTGCCGATGGTGCTCGAGGCCGAGACGGGGTTCCACTTCCGCCGCCGCGGCGACAAGCTCGTGCTGGCGATGCCGGACCCTGAGCCGCGCTGGGGCTTCGAGGAGGCCGTCGACGAGTCGCTGGTCGAGGACCGCCTCGGGCGCCTCCATTACCGCTACGCGCCGGCCGCCGACACCAGCATCAAACGTTCCTGGGCCGGCCTCTACGACATGACGCCTGACGCGCACCCGATCCTCGGCGAGGTCGCGGACGGCGTCTTCACCGCTTGCGGATTTTCGGGCCACGGCTTCATGCAGTCACCGGCGGTGGGGCGCGCGCTGGCGGAGGAGATCCTGGGGGAGAGCCCGAGCCTGGATCTCAGTCCCTACCGCCTCGACCGCTTCGAATCCGGGATGAGCTTTCCCGAGACGCTAGTCCTCTAGCTCGAATTCCTCGCCGATCTCGGGGTCCTTGCCGATCAGCTCTCGGATCCGCTCCACCTCGCACAGCGAGCCGGAGAACGAGATGAGCCCGAAGCGCTCCCCGGCCGGGTCGGAGATCCAGTGATCGCCCTCGGGAAGGTCGGGGAGCTTCGCCCGCAGCTCGGCCAATGTCGTCTTGGAGTCGGCGACGTTCCAGAGCAGCAGCCGGACCGGGTTCACGCCCGATCTTCTCTCGCAGGGTGTCGACCGGTCATTTCAGACGGACGCACGAGCAAGCCCGCGCGCCCTGATGTCGGCATCGCAAGCGACGCCTCACCTCAGTCCTCGTCGGGGACGCCCGGCGTCGGCAGTCGCTCGATCAGCTCCTTGATCTCGCGCAGCAAGTCCGCCTCCTCGTGCCCGAAGTCGTCCAGGTAGGAGTGCAGCGCCGCCCGCAGCAGGCGCAGATCCTGGTCGGTCAGCTCCAGCGTGTGAATCAAAACGGCCCCCTCGGCTCGTAGCTTCCGCGCCGAGCGCCGACGGCGATCATCGTGAGGCCTTCGGGCCCGGCAACCGGCACGCGTGTCGTCCCGGGATCGAACCGCAGAAACGTCCCCGCTGCAACCGGTACCTCCTCGCCGTCGATCCGGTAGACGCCCGATCCGCGAATGATCACGTTGACCTCCTCCTGCCCCGAACCCTCCTCGTTGTGCTCCCGGCCCTCGCTGTTCGGCGCGATCTCGAACCAGTTGATCCCGAAAGCCTCGACGCCGAGGACGCGCCGAACGAAGCGCACCGAGCCGCCCGGGCCTGCGCCTTCGATCTCGTCCACGTGGGTGATCGAGTAGCCCATCTACATCCTGAAGACGCCGAAGGTCGTCTCCGGGATCGGCGCGTTGAGCGCAGCAGAGATCCCGAGCGCGAGCACGCGGCGCGTGTCGCGCGGGTCGATGATTCCGTCGTCCCAGAGCCGCGCGGTCGAGTAGTACGGGTTGCCTTCCGCCTCGTACTTGGCGCGGATCTCGTCGGGATCGGCGTCGCCCACCATCGTCAGGACGGTGGCGGCCTGCTCGCCGCCCATGACGGAGATGCGCGCGTTCGGCCACATCCAGAGCTGGCGCGGGGCGTAGGCGCGGCCGCACATGCCGTAGTTCCCGGCCCCGAACGAGCCGCCGACGATGACCGTGAACTTGGGCACCTCGGCGCAGGCGACCGCGGTCACGAGCTTGGCGCCGTCGCGCGCGATCCCGCCCGCCTCGTACTCCTTGCCGACCATGAAGCCGGTGATGTTCTGCAGGAAGAGGAGCGGCACGCGACGCTTGCACGCGAGCTCCACGAAGTGCGCGCCCTTCGCGGCCGACTCGCCGAAGAGGACGCCGTTGTTCGCGAGGATCCCGACCGGGAAGCCCTCGATCCGGGCGAAGCCGGTGACGAGCGTCCCGCCGTAGAGCGCCTTGAACTCGTGGAAGCGAGAGCCGTCTACGAGGCGAGCGATCAGCTCGCGCGGATCGGTCTGCTCGCGGTAGTCGTTCGGGATCAGGCCGTAGAGCTCGTCCGGGTCCGCGGCCGGCGGCTCGGGGCGAGCAACCTCCCAGGGCGGGTCTTTCGGCGGAAGGTCGAGGTTGCGGACGATCTCGCGCACGAGTGCGAGGGCGTGCTCGTCGTTCGTCGCGTAGTGGTCCGCGACCCCGGAGAGCCGCGCGTGGACGTCCGCGCCGCCGAGCTCCTCCGCGGTCACCTCCTGGCCGGTCGCCGCCTTCACGAGCGGCGGGCCGCCGATGAAGATCGTGCCCGTTCCCTTCACGATGATGGTCTCGTCGCTCATCGCCGGGACGTACGCGCCGCCGGCGGTGCAGGAGCCCATCACGGAGGCGATCTGGGGGATGCCGGCCGCAGAGAGTCGGGCCTGGTTGTAGAAGATCCGCCCGAAGTGGTCGCGGTCGGGGAAGACCTCGGCCTGCAGCGGTAGGAACGCGCCGCCGGAGTCCACGAGGTAGATGCAGGGCAGGCGGTTCTGCTCGGCGATCTCCTGCGCGCGGAGGTGCTTCTTGACCGTGATCGGGAAGTACGTGCCGCCCTTGACCGTCGCGTCGTTTGCGACGAGCACGCACTCACGGCCCTCGATCACGCCGATGCCGGTGACGATTCCGGCGCCGGGGGCCTGGTCGTCGTACATCTCCCAGGCGGCCAGCGCGGAGAGCTCGAGGAAGGCGGTGTCCGGGTCGAGCAGCCGGTCGATCCGCTCGCGAGCGGTCAGCTTGCCGCGGGAGCGGTGCTTCTCGAGCGCCCTCTCGCCGCCGACCTGGGCGACCTGCGCGGTGCGCTCGCGTAGCTCGGAGACAAGCTCGTCCATCCGTGCGCGGCGCTCCTCGAACGCGTCCGAGCGCTCGGGCTGTGACGTGAGCACTGCCACAACCTGAGCCTACTGGGATAGGGTCGAGTCGTGGCGATGGTCGTCGATCCGGACGGCGTCGAGCTCGAGACGATCCTCGGTCTCGTGGATCTCCGCGACCGGCAGGTCGTCGAAGTCGGTTGCGGCGACGGACGGCTCTCGTTCGCCTGCGCCCAGGCGGGCGCGCACGTCTTCGGGTTCGACCCCGACGAGGACGCGATCGAGGTCGCGCGCGCCGGAACGCCGAGGAGCCTTCGGAAGCGCGTCAGCTTCGAAGTGGCGGACGCGGCCGAGATCGACTTGCCGAGCCGCAAGTTCGACCTGGCCCTCTTCAGCTGGTCGTTGTGATGAGTAGAGACGGAGGACGTCGTGAACGTCCTGCGCAACGTCCAGCGGTCGGTGGCTCGGGACGGGCGCGCGCTCGACATCCATCCGCTCGGGACCGACATGGCAGTTCGCGCCGGGCCGCGCGGCCTTGGCTTCATCGACACGCGGAAGTTCGCGGAGGTCGTGACGGCGATGAACGACGGCGTGGCGGAGGTGCAGTACGAGGGGCTGCTCAGGGAGCTGCAAAGCACGCGCAGGCATGTCGTCGAGCGATTCGACGACCCGGCTGAGGCAATCGAGGAGGCCGACGGCTGGGAGAACCTTAGGCTTCCGGCAGCGGTCAGGCGCCGGCTCGTCGAAGCGGAGGAGCGGCCGATCGAGTTCGTCGACACCGTGCGCTATCGCCTGTTCGCCGTCTAGCTCTGCTGGCGGGAGGACCGGGGCGGGCCACGGAAGGCTGCGGCACCCGCCCAAGGCCCATGACTCCGGGAAGGGAGACACGGAGCTGCCCCGGCCCTCCTCGCACACCGATCGGCCGCGCGGCGAGATCCTTTAGGTCCGGCGCTGCTCGGCGTCGAGCTGCGCGCGCCGGCTGAGCGGAAGCGCGTACCAGAGGAGGCCGAAGATGAGGGCGGTCACGACGGTGACCGCGATCGTCATCGCCAGACCGAACAGGCGGTCTGTGATCACGAACATGCTGCAGGTGAGCGCGACCGCGAGGACGCCGATACCAGCGATCGTCACGCGGTTCGAGGTCTCGAGCAGCTGCTCCTTGTCGCCGTGCCGGAAGACGAAACGGTGGTACGCGCTCGGCGTGATCAGCAGCGCCGTCGAGACCATCGTGGCGAGCAGCGCCGCGAAATAGACGTCCCGGTCGAGATCGCTGAGCTTCGGGAAGCCGCTGGCAAACGGAATCGCAAGCAGGAAGCCGAAGAGCACCTGCACGCCCGGAAGCGCCACCCGAAGCTCGTTGAGGAGCTCGATCAGCTCCCGGTTTCGTCGTTCCTCGGGGGTCTCCTGATCTTGCGCCGCCACGGCCCGATCGTAGGCGTGGCAGCGGACGCGGGTGACGCTCCCCGGCTAGACACCGCTTCGTAACCCGACCGATACCCACGCAGAGGCCGGGACGCGAAAGGCTCGACCCGTTCTCACGATCGGGGAGGAATGCATGTCCAGACGCAAGGTGTGGCTCGTCCTGCTCGCGACCCTCGCGACGGCCGCGGTGGCCGCCGGGATCGCGGTGGCGGGACAGGGTAACGGCAACGACAAGACCTTCCAGTACGCGATCGGGCTCTGGGGCGACCTGCCCTACTCGGACGTCCAGGCGCAGACCGGCGTCCCGAACCTGATCGCCGACATGAACAGCCAGGACATCCAGTTCTCGGTGCACGACGGCGACCTGAAAGCCGGCAACTCGATCCCGGGCTCCGTGACGCCGACCACCTGCCAGAACACGACGCAGCCGTCGATCTACACGCAGGGGCTCGGCTACTTCAACTCGCTGACGAAGCCGGCGATCTTCACTCCCGGCGACAACGACTGGACCGACTGCGACCGGACGAGCAACGGCGGCTTCAACTCCCTCGAACGGCTGCAGTACGAGCGCGGCCTCTTCTTCAGTACCGATCAATCGCTCGGCCAGCACACGATGACGCTCGAGGTGCAGACGGCGCCGCTCTGCCAGGGCACCACGAGCCTGACAGGCCAGCCGCGCTTCATGACCGGCTGCGTCGAGAACCGCCGCTGGACGTTCCACGGCGTCACGTATGCGACCCTCGACGTGCAGGGGACGTGCAACAACCTCTGCTCCAGCGGTGCAGGCGATCCGGGCGGCGACGTCCCGGAGTACGCAGCGCGCGAGACGGCCGACGAGGCGTGGCTCCATCAGACCTTCGACGAGGCGCGGTCTCATGGCTCGGCCGCGGTCATGATCATCTGGCAGGCCGACCCGGGCTTCGACACCTCGGGCTATCAGGGGGCGCCGAAGCGAAACCCAAACGACCTCATGGAGACCGACGGCAACCCCGACGGCTTCCACGACATCCTGTCGGCGCTTCGCGACGAGACGATCGCGTTCGAGAAGCCGGTCGTGCTCGTCCACGGCGACTCGCACTGGTTCATGGTCGACAAGCCGCTCCACGACTCGCACGGAAGGACCATCGAGAACTTCACGCGGGTCGAGACCTTCGGCGACCACACCTTCGGCGCCGCCCATCCCGATTGGGACACGAACTACGTCCACTGGGTCAAGGTGCTCGTCGACCCGCAGAGCCGTGACGTCTTCGCGTTCCAGCCGCAGGTCGTCCCGGCGAACCGGGTCGCGGTTCCGGCTCCCTAGCCGGGCTCTTTTCGACCGGGCCGCCCGCCGACGGCGGCCCGGTCGACTCGGCCGCCGCTGGACGTTACGAACGGCGGCTTCCCGGTTACGAGCTGCTTATGAACGATCAACGACTCATCACGCGCACGGACTTCGTGTTTCTGCCGATCACCGACTTCACCAGGGCGGAGGCCTTCTACGGCGGCGTGCTCGGTCTCGAGTGCTCGAAGCGCTACAAGGACGACCTCGGCGGCGAGTTCGAGACGGGCAGCCTCACGATCCAGGTCGTCGACATGCCGAAGCTCGGCCGCGAGGTTCCACCGAGCACCGGCGCGATCGCCCTGCACGTGGACGACGTCGACGCCGCCCGGGTGCAGCTCGAGCTACGCGGGGTGGAGTTCGAAGGGGAGACCATGGACAGCGGCGTCTGCTTCCAGGCGTACTTCCGGGACCCCGACGGCAATGCCTTGATCCTCCACAACCGCTACGCGCCTCCGGGAGTCCTGTCCGGGTAGGAGGGAGATCGCGCCGGACGGCGAAGAGCCGAGCATGACCGAACGCAACCTGGCCGCAGACCTCCTCCTCCTTGCGACCGAGGTGGACTCGCTCTCGAAGGCGCTCACGCTCGCGCGGGCGGAGTCGGGGCGCGAGCGGAACCTCCGGCAGAAGGCGGATCGCGAGGCCCAGGACCTGCGGCAGCAGCTACGGCAGGCCCGACGCCGGGCCAAGACGGCAGAGCGCGAGCTCGGTGCCGTGACCGCGAGCAGCGAAGCTGGCGCCCACACGGCGAGAGCCCGCGAGCAAGAGCTTCAGGAGCGGCTTGACCAGGCGCAGCAGGCAAACGAGGTCCTCCGCCACGAAGTCGAACAAACCGAGAGCGAGCGCAAGGCGATGGAAGCGAACCTCCGCGAGGTGCTGGGGAACCTCAGACATGCCGCGAAGCAAGCGGGACGGTCGCGACCCTCGTCGCTCCCCGGCGAAGAAGCAACGCTGATCCCGAGCAGCCGTCCCGACAACGGCTGGTAGAGCGCCCGCCGAGACCCAGCGGTTTCTCGAGCTGAAGCGCCGCGGGGTGGAGCTGTTGAACGGCCCGATGGACCGACCCTGGGGCATCCGGACCGCAGGCTTCCGAGACCCGGGCGGCCACATCTGGGAGATCGCCCACTAGTCGTGGCGACTCTATTCTCCGGTGCGTGGGCCTCTGGAAGAGGTTGAGCAGAAGGCGTGCGGAGCCTCCTGAGGAACCGGCGAGTCGAGGAGACGATCCGACTCGGCTCGATCCGCACGAGACGTACCGGCGCAAGCGCGCGCAGATCCCCGAGAGGTTCGCGACCGTGCCTGAGGGCTATGCCGTGGAGCACCTCAGTTGGGAGGAGTACATGGCGTCCGGCTTTGACGACGAGGCGCCCGATCTCACCGAGGTGATGACGCCAAAGGACTTAGAGAAGGTGTGGATCGACGTTCTCCGCGATCCAGACGGGAACATCGTTGCCGAGCGGGATCAGGAGGGCGGGCGATGGTGGACGCCCGAAGAAAAGGAAGCAGACGATCAGGCGTGGGCGGAGTACGAAAATCGCCTGTAGCAAGTCGGTGTCAGTGCAGATCCGATTCTCCGCCGCGACCGACATGGCGGCGCGGCTCACGCCGGTGGGGATCGGGACAGGGGCGGCATGACTCGAACCTCAACCCCCGGTTTTGGAGGAGGGCGGTTCACGGTCTGCTGAGGCGGGAGCCGCCTTCTTCCATCATCTTCAGTCGGCGCGGATCGGCCGATGTTGGCTCAGTCGTGCACAGAGTCGGCCGATGAAGCAAGTCCCGCCGCGAGCGCCGCTGTGGCGGCAAGCGCAGTGATGAGCACTATCCAAACGCCTGGCATGGAGCAATGCCGCGCCGCGAGACTGCTGGCCCAGACCTCGAGACGCGGCATTGTCCTTTCTCACTCAGCCGGGCCACCACTGGGAAGCCACCCGACTGGCAAGTAAGACGCAGGCGAAGCCGCGTCGAGTCTGACCCGAATCGACCAAATCAGCACACCCCGCCTTGGGGCTGTTCTCGGCGTGGCCGTCCGGCCCCAGCTGGGAGGGAGGAACCGGATGGCCTCCTGGGCGTTTGACTCGCCGCCCGGTTGAGCAGGCAGAACACGGCCGACGGCGACCGAGGTTCTCGCGCCACGTGCTCGCCTAGCCGCCGAAGCGAGAATGTCGGACTTTACGGACTCCTAACGTGTGGGGAGTGCAATTTCGAGACCCGGGGTACGTCATCTCAGGAGAACGAACTTGAGAGGGGGTGACTCAAAATGCGAAGGATGCTCCTGCTCGCCGCTGCGCTGATGGCGTTCGTGCTGGTCGGGATCGCGTCCGCCGCGAAGCCCCAGACCGTGACGATCTCAGTGGCGCGACCGACCGTCGTCTACGGCGACTCGGTCAAGCTCACCGGGACGGTCTCGAACCGCCAGGCCAGCGAGCACGTGGCCGTGCTCGGCCACCAGTACGACGCGACCACGTTCACCCAGGTCGACATGGTCACCACCATGGCCAAGGGGGCCTGGAGCTACATGGCCTCGCCGCAGATCCAGACCAGCTACCTAGCTCGCTGGGATGCAGTCACGAGCCAGATCGTCGATGTGAAGGTGCGACCTCGGATCAGGCTGTCGCTCGTGAGCCGAACTGCAACGCGCGGCACCTTCTCCGTCGCGGTCAGCGGCAACCGTCCCTTCACCGGCAAGCGCGTCTTGATCGAGCGGCTCACGGCGAGCGGGCCGACAACGGTCAAAAGCGTCAAGCTCAGCGCCGCCTCCTCAGCGACGCTCACGATCCGACTCCCGAGCCACCGTGCGAGGGTGCGGGTCGTGATGTCGAGTTCGCAGGCCGCGCCGGGCTACATCGCCGGCTACAGCAACGTCTGGAAGAGCTCGTAAGCCTCGACTGATGGAGGCCGGGCCGTCCCCGGTCTCCATCGCCCTGGCTGTGCTCGCCGGCGAGCTACCCCGATGGACGGATTGTCGCGGCGATCCCGACGGAAGTGGTGGACGGTGACGAGTAGCTTCCTGTCGGTTGGAGCCGCCTGGAGTTCGGTGGCGAGCCGGGTTCCCGGCTTCTCATCCTGACCCGATAGCGCTCGTCTCAACTGCCCGGCGTTCATCCAAAGCGGATGATGTGGCGGCGTTCGCGATGCGAGGATCATCGCCCGTCGTCGAGAGTTGGCTCGAGATGGGACAGGCGCAACCGGATGGCTGAGGACACTCCCGCGGTTGATCCGCGCACATTGATCCGGACTAGGCAGTACCGGGTAATGCTCGTCTTCGCCGCCCTGATCGGCCTCCTCGTCTCGGCGGCGTCGTGGGGATACCTCGAGCTCGTCCACTACATCCAGAACTGGGTCTACAAGGACCTGCCGGACGACCTCGGTTACACCGCTTTGACGCCCGGCGACCTCGGCCACAGCACGATGCCGTGGTGGTACCCGCTCCCGTGGCTGGCGCTCGCAGGAGTGCTCACTGCGCTTGCAATCACGCGGCTGCCGGGTGGCGGAGGGCACGTCCCGGCTGACGGCCTCGCGGCCGGAGGCTCTCCCACGCGGCCGATCGAGCTCCCGGGCGTCGTCCTCGCCGCCTTCGCCACGTTGGGGCTCGGGCTGGTGCTCGGGCCTGAAGCGCCGCTGATCGCAATCGGCATGGGCCTCGGGATGCTGGCGATTCAGCTCATCCGAAGGAATGCGCCCGACCAGACCCTGTCTCTGATGGCCGTCACCGGCGGCTTCGCGGCCATCTCGAGCCTCTTCGGCTCCCCCGTCGTCGGCGCGGTGATCATGATCGAGGCTGCAGCCCTGGGCGGTGCGATGCTCCCTGTCATCCTGGTTCCGGGCCTCCTCGCGGCTGGTGTCGGGGGGCTGGTCTTCACGGGGCTCGGATCCTGGTCCGGGCTCAGCACGAGCGCATACGCGCTGAGCCCGATCGGGCTGCCCACGGTCTCCAAGCCGGACTGGGGAGACGTGGGCTGGACGGTCCTCCTCGCGCTCGCTGCCGCCGTCGTCACGCTCGCGCTTGTCGAGCTCGCACGGTGGACGAAGCGCGTCGTCGACACACGCCCGGTGATCTTGACGACAGTTGCCGCGCTGGTGGTGGGAGGGCTCGCGATTGCCTTCAACGAAGCAACTGGTCAGCCGATCACCGCAGTGCTCTTCTCCGGCCAAAACGCGTTCGGCGACCTCGCGAAGTCGGAGTCGACCCTCTCGCTGTCGACGCTCGCGCTCCTGATCCTCTTCAAAGGGCTAGCCTGGGGCATCTCACTCGGAAACTTCCGGGGCGGCCCAGCCTTCCCGGCGCTGTTTCTCGGTGCAAGCGCGGGGGTGCTCGCCGCTCACCTTCCAGGGCTTGCGCAGACGCCGGCCGTCGCCGGGTTGATGGCGGCGGGCTGCGCAGCCGTTCTGCGGCTTCCGCTCTCGTCCGTGGTGATTACGCTCGTTCTCGTTTCCCAGGCCGGTGTGGGCCTCACCTCGCTCATTGTCGTAGCAGCGGTCGTCGCGTTTGTCGCCGTCGAGGCGCTCGATGCGCTGCTGACCCGAGTGCGGGAGTCCGCGGCCGAGGAGGCGCACCAGTCCACACCTTCCCTCTCCGCCCGGTGAAGAGCTAGCAATGGGACGCGGGATCGGCGAGGTGCTGGCGTTCGCGGTTGGCGTCGCGATCAGCCCCGCAGCGATCATCGCCGTGATCCTGATGCTGTTTTCTCGGCGAGCCAGGATTAACGGGCCGCTCTTCCTGCTCGGCTGGGTCGTCGCGCTCGGCGTCCTATGCGCCGTCGTCTACGCGATCTCGGATCAGAGCAACGCTGGGACGAGCAACACCTCGTCGGATTCCGTCTCGTGGCTGAAGATCGCGCTCGGCGTGACGTTCCTGCTCCTCGCGCGCCGCGAGTGGCGGAAGCGGCCCGCGGCCGGTGTCGAGCCGGAGATGCCGAAGTGGATGGCACGGATCGAAGCATTCACGCCCGCGAAGTCGGCCGGCCTCGGCGCGGTGCTCGGCGCCGCGAACCCGAAGAACCTGGCCCTGACGGTCGGGGCCGCCGCCGGGCTCGGCCAGCTCGGGCTGTCGACCTCCGCCGCCGTCGTCTCGCTGATCGTCTTCGTCGCCGTCGGCAGCCTGACCATCGCCGGGCCAGTCGCGTACTACCTCGTGGGCGGCGAGAAGTCGAAGGGCGAGCTCGACAACCTGAAGAACTGGCTCGGACTGCACAACGACGCCGTGATGGCTGTGCTGTTCCTCGTCTTCGGCGTCGCCTTGATTGCGAAAGGCATCCCGCTCACCAGGTGACTAGCACCGACCGCTGGTTGCCGTCGCGCTGGCCGCAGTCGGTGAGCGCCTGAGCACGGCGCCCGGACACAAAGTGTCCACGCTTCCGCGACACGGCGCGCAGATGGCCGTCGCCCGGATCATCGGAGATCTGCTTGGCCAGTTCACGAGACCACTCCGCGGCGACAGCAGGCGCCCGCCGATGCCGGTCTCGTTCGCGACTTACCTAGTCGGTCTCGCCAGAGCTAGGCTCGTCAAGCAACTGGGTCACGACGTGCTGCAACAGCTTCCAGCTCAGCTCCCCGTCCGTTTTAACGAGTTCGCGAAAGTCCCAGACCGGCAGGTCGAGGCAGGTGAGCGGCGTCTTCGCAGTCACCGTTGCCGTGCGGTCTCGCTCGGAGATGAGGGCGAGTTCCCCGAAATGGGCGCCGGGCCCGAGCGTCGCGATTTCGCGTCCCTCGCGGCTCACGGTTGCCTCGCCGGACGCGACGATGAAGAAGCAACACCCGCTCATATGGCCTTCCCGCACGGGCGTCATGCCGGGGTCGAACTGGCGCTCCCGGAGCTTCCCGGCAAGCCGTCGCAGCTGACGCCGGCTCAAGTCGCTGAACAGCGGTACTTCGCCGAGCGCCTCTTCTCGGTTCGCCACTAGCTGGGTCAAAACTAATCACCCCCTCGTCGATCAGGACATGAGCGTATCGTGAGAGTAGCGCGAGCAGATCCTCATCGCCCGAAAAGGACCGTTCAGGGGCCGGATCGCTCCAGGAGGTAGCTCTGGCAGCGAGCCAGTGCTCGAGCTCACGCAGCGAGACGAAGGCGAGCTGGCCCCGCCGCACGACCCGGAGTTCGTGGCGAACATGGTCATCAGAAAAGTCGACTCCGACGCCCATTTGCAGCCGCCTCAGCTCGCCGTCGTGAGTGTCCCTCGCGGTGTACTCTGCCGGGACTCGCGAGGCGGGTGAGACGGTACGTGGAACCGTGCTTCAAGGGTGCGCTCTCGCCGCTCTGCTGACACTCGTAACCTGTGCCGGATTGGTTCGACCGCAGGGCGCCGAGGCCTCAGTTCGCGGAGCGAGCCGCGGCATCGCGGAAATCAGGACCGTGCGGGTGGGCGACCCCGGGAACGCTCCAGTGGGAATCGTCCCTTTCCAGGGCCCACCGGAGAAGGCATCTACCAAGACTGCAGTAGCGCCCCGCCGGGCTGCGTGCTGGTCGGTGGAGTCGGCTACGCGTATCACCTCGGTGAGGTCGAGATCACCGTCGGTCAGTACGTCGAGTTCCTGAATACGGTCGATCCTGCGGGACGCGACAGGCACGACCTCTACACCGACCTCATGAGCCCGTCGAGCTGGCCCAAGTACGGCTCGATCACGCGCTCGATGGGGCCCGGGGTCGGTCCGGGCCGGCACTACTCGGTCGCCTATCCGCAGTGGACGAACAAGCCGTTCGGCTTCGCGAACTTCCTTCGAGCCGCCCGCTTCGTCAACTCGCTCTTCAACGGAGACGCATCGTCCTTGAACCCCGACGACGGCGACGTCGTCAACGCGGCGACACAGCCGCTCTCGACCTACAGCCCCGAGGCCCCGAACGCCCCGCCCGGGACGTTCCCAACCTGGTGTCCTCCGCAGGCGGGCGAGATTGCCTGCAACACCGTGAATCCCCTCGGCCTTCCTCCCGCGACATATCAATCGATCTACCAGGGCAATCTGAGCACCGTCGGCCAGGCGCTGACCACGTCCCCTTGGGGAACCCGGGACCAAGGCGGCAATGCGGTGGAGTGGACCGACACGATCGCTCCCTCTCCCTTCGGCCCCAGGACGCGAGAGTGTGGCGACGGCTGCACGGTGGTGTCGCCAACGCATCGGCGTTTCAGCTCTGGATTTCGGCGATCGGTTTGCAACCCCAGGACATCGTCTTCCTCGCCAACACCTATCCCTGGCTGGGCTTCCGCGTCGGCGTGATCGGGAACCCCCACGGCTAATCGAGCGGGCAGGGTGCACGGCTACCCGCCCGCCTCCGCCGTCGTTTGGACGCCTTGCGGCGTTGTCCCGCCGTTGTCCCCGGCTCAAGAACCTTCGCGTTTGCAGCGCTTTCTCTGAGGGCTAATCCATCGTCAGCCGGAAGCAGAGATGTCAACGTGGGCCGGTGGCAAAGGTCCGCACCAAGATCGTCACGACCTGGCCGGCGAGAGGACGCGGAGTGGGTCGGCGAGCGGATCTTCGCCCAACTCGGCCACAACGGCGCTTCCACAGATACGACGGACGATGGCGAGCTCGGAGGAAAGGTGCCCGCTAGCAGGGCTCCTGTGTAGCAGGGGCGGCAGGACTCGAACCTGCAACCCCCGGTTTTGGAGACCGGTGCTCTGCCAGTTGAGCTACGCCCCTAGGGGTTGCGCACGCGATTGTAGCTTTGGGCCTTCTAGATTCCCCGCGTGGCTCCTCCTCCGCCTCGACCCGCTCTCGGCGCGCTGTTCCTCTTGCTCTCAATCGCCTTCGTGGGCATCGCTGCAGCTGCAGCGGAAGCCGTCGACTCCAACAAAGGGCTCGTCGTCGTGGTGATCGCCGCAGGCGCGCTAGCGCTCTGGCTCCTCACGCTCGCGATCCGCAACCTAAGGAGAAAGCGGACCTAAGTCGTATCCTCTGTCCGTGGGCCAGGACGAGACCCAGCAGCTCTGGCGCGAGTACCGCAAGAGCAAGGACCAGGGCGTCCGCGACCGCCTGATCCTCACGTATGCGCCGCTCGTGAAGTACGTGGCGGGCCGGCTCGGGAGTGGGCTCCCCGCGCACGTCGACGAGAACGACCTCGTTTCATACGGGCTGCTCGGGCTGATCGGCGCGATCGAACGCTTCGACCCCGACCGCGACATCAAATTCGAGACCTATGCGATCGCGCGCATCAAGGGGTCGATCATCGACGAGCTGCGGGCGATGGACTGGGTCCCGCGCTCGGTGCGCTCCCGCGCCCGCGACATCGAGCGCGCCATCGCCGAGCTCGAGCGCAAGCTGATGCGCGCCCCGACCGACGAGGAGATCGCCGAGAAGCTGGGCGTGACGGTTGACGAGCTGAACGACAGCCTCTCCGAGATCGGCCGGTCCTCGATCGCGGCGCTCGACGAGCTCTGGACGATCTCGTCAGGTGGAGGCGGCGACCAGGTCGCGCTGATCGACACGATCGAGGACACCACAGGACCGGAGCCGCAGTCCGAGCTGGCCGCGACCGAGCTGAAGGAGGCGCTCGGGGAGGCGATTGCGCGCCTGCCGGAGCGCGAGAAGCTCGTCGTCACGCTCTACTACTACGAGGAGCTGACGCTCCGGGAGATCGGCGAGGTCTTGGGCGTGACCGAGTCGCGGGTCTCGCAGCTCCATACGAAGGCGATCCTGCGCCTGAAGGCACGGCTGGCCGGCTCGCCGGCGCGCGAGCCCCTCGGCCGCTGAGCCACCTACGCGAATTTCGATAGGTTGCAGGCGCCGCATGTGGTCTAGAACGCCAAATGCGCGGCGCTCGGGGGAGCGCCATGGGGTCAAAAGCACCGGTCGTGTCCCGGTGCACGCACAGAAAGGACGTGGGAGAGTGAAATACCGACGAGCACTTCTCGTGCTCGGGTTGATCGGGGCCGTCGCACTCGTCGCCGCATTGAGCATCGTTGCGGCGAGCGGAGCAGGGACGACCTCGGCCTCTCGAGGCAGTGCGACCATTCCGGCGCCGAAGGTGCCGAATGCCAAGGCGATCAGGAAGAAGTACGGCGGCCAGTCGATCACCTTCGTGGGCGACTCGGTCGGCAACGGGCATGTCCGCGACACGGCGCTTGCCACACGGTTTACGCACGACACCGGCATCAAGGTCACCGTCCAGCCGCATCCAGCGGCTTCGGACCAGGCGTACGCAGACCTCGTGCGGGCGTTCTCGTCGAAGTCGTCGTCGATCGACGTAGCGATGATCGACGTCGTCTGGCCGGGGGCCTTCGCGCCGTACCTCGTCGACCTGAAGCCGAAGCTCGGCAAGCAGGCAAAGCTGCACCTGGCGAGCATCGTCGCCAACGACACCATCAAGGGAAAGCTGGTGGCGATGCCGTGGTTCGGTGACTACGGGATCCTCTACTACCGCACCGACCTGCTGAGGAAGTACGGCTACAAGGCTCCGCCGAAGACCTGGAGCCAGCTGTTCTCGATGGCGGCGAAGATCCAGGCCGGCGAGCGGAAGACGAACCCGACCTTCAGCGGCTTCGTCTTCCAGGGGAACGCCTACGAGGGCCTCACCTGCGACTCGCTCGAGTGGCTCTCGTCCGTAGGCGCCGGCCACATCATCGACAACGGCAAGGTGACGATCAACAACGCCAAGGCCCGCACGATCCTGGACGCGTTCCGGAAGCAGATCGGCAAGATCACGCCGCAGGGCGTGACGACGTACCAGGAGGACCAGACCGAGGGCGCCTTCGACAACGGGAATGCCGCCTTCGCCCGCAACTGGCCGTACCAGTACGGGATCGGGGCCGGCGCCGGCTCGAAGGTGAAGGGCAAGTTCAGCGTCACGGTGCTCCCGCACGGGACGGGCGGCCACTCCGTCGGCACCGTCGGCGGCTGGCAGCTCGCGGTCTCGAAGTTCTCGAAGCACAAGGGCGCCGCGATCGAGTTCGTCCGCTACATGACGAGCCCCGCGGTCGAGAAGTTCGACGCGATCACCAACTCGAACGTGCCGACGATCGTTTCTGTGGCCAAGAACAAGGCGGTCGTCAAGGCGAACCCGTACCTGAAGCCTGCAATTGCGAGCGTGCCTCGCGTGACGCGCCCCGCCAAGTTCCTCGGAGCGCGCTACAACGAGGCATCGAAGGTCATCTACCAGGGGATCAACCAGATCCTCACCGGCACGCCCGCAAGTCAGGTCCTGCCTCAGATCAAGTCGAGGCTGCAGCAGATCATGAAGTAGGCCGAACGGCCTGGATCAAACGAGGGAGGATGGCACCTGTCATCCTCCCTCACCGCTACCGATGAGCTCGGTCGCTACCCCAGCCCCGGTTTCCCGACGCCGGCGCCGGCGGCGCACGAAGCTTCAGCGCCGCCAGGTGCGGCTCGCCTGGCTTCTGCTCCTGCCCGCGCTCGCGGTCGTCGCCTTCGTCGCGCTGTATCCGCTCGGCAAGACCATCTACCAGAGCTTCACGAACCAGGAGTTCCTGGCGCTGCAGCCGACGAAATGGGTGGGCCTCGACAACTACCACCAGCTCATCCACGACACGATCTTCCGGGACTCCGTCGTCCTGACGGTCAAGTTCACGCTCATCACGGTCTCCTTCGAGTTCGTGCTCGGCCTGATCATCGCGCTCGTCGTCAACTCGCACTTCACGGGACGCGGGATCATGCGCGCGATCATGCTCGTGCCGTGGGCGATCCCGACGGTCGTCGCGGCGAAGATGTGGACGTGGATGCTCAACGACACGTATGGCGTCGTCAACGATCTCGGGATGCGGACGCACATCCTCTCGCACCCGCACGCGTGGCTTGCGACCCCGTCGACGGTGCTCCTCTCCGCGTGCGCCGTCGACATCTGGAAGACGACGCCGTTCGTCGCGCTCCTGCTGCTCGCCGGCATGCAGGTGATCCCGAACGACCTCTACGAGGCGGCGTCGGTCGACGGGGCGAACCAGCTGCAGCAGTTCTGGCGGAT